>JAABUK010009200.1_pt1 | contig 13587 bp, 2 predicted proteins | sample 5559141 | NCBI WGS metagenome assembly JAABUK01 (sample SAMN10711869, study PRJNA513367) | rock metagenome | isolation source: Antarctica rocks | place: Antarctica: Victoria Land, Pudding Butte nord | collected 2016-01-03
TCAAGTAATAATTCAGTTATTTATAAAAGTTATATCTTATCGCCTAATATATAAGTATAATTCAGTACTCTTTATTAAAGAAGAGATTTCTTCATAATCATTTCTTATATAAAAAGATATGAAGATAAGAGAAGAGTTATTAATATTAAGAGAGTTATAGCTTAAAAGATATAATAAAGATTTATAAAAAGTATAATTAAGATAATAATATAAGAAAGAGAAGAATAAAAAGATATTTAATATTAAAAAGAAGATAAGAATAAAGTTAATTAAAGCGGAGATCTTAATTCTATTATATAAATCAGATAAGATTATAAATATAATAAGAAAAAACAAGTTTTCAGCACACTAATATAAATCTTTTTAAGTAAAGAGTGTGAATTAAATAGAAGAAAGCTTTAAACTTAAGAAGCTTAATAAAATTAAGTTCAAAAATTTAATTATAAATAATTAAATAAAGAGATATTTTATAAGAAAAGAGAAGTTGAAGTTTACTAGAATATTAGAAGAGAAGAAGAAAGAGAAATAAATCAGAGAAGATAGTAAAGATAAAATAAGTTAAAAGACTTAATAGAAATAAGTAGAGAATTAATTAGAAGATATCTTAATAAGAACTGAAGAAGAGAATAAGAAAGAAGAGATAAGTTATAATAAATATAACTTAGATAATATAAAGAGAGACGAGATTATTATAAAGATCTCTTTAAGATTATAAATATTTAATAATAAAAGTTATTATTTTCTAGTAAGTCAGTTAATAAAGATGAACATTTTTAGGATTTTTATAATAAAAATAAATTTAATTAAAGTTAGAAAAATAATAATAAAAAGAGAGAGATTAAGAGAAGTATATAAGAGAGAGTGATAAAGAATAGAAGAAAATTTAGAGAAAAACAGTGTAATTTAATTATTTTGTTATACATGTGATATGATAAAATGTGCTTAAATAGACGAAAAGTGTTTTCTATTAAAACTTAATTAGTTTTTATCTTAAAAAGCTCTTATTTAAAGTACACATTTTAGATATATAAATAATTATTTAAAGAGATTATTAATAGTTTTAAAGAAGAAAAATTAAAAAAGAATGAGAAGTAAAGAGAGTAATAGAAAATATTAATAATAGTAAGATTAAACATAGAAAAGTGAAGTTAATAAACAGATTAAATAAATAAGTTAGATAGAGAAATAGACTGCTATTAATAATCAAGAATAAATAATAATAAAGAGATATCTCTTTATTTATATTCTTCATCTCTTTCATAACTATCTTACTATCTTCTTTATATAAAACATTAATCTTAATCTATTTCATTTATTAATTCAGTATATTATTTATCACTCAGCTATTAATTTAATAATTAATCAGTTAACTTCTTAGTTAAAATATTGATTAACTCTTACTTAAATAATTCTTTAACTTCTTAAATTCTTTCTCTTTTATAATAAGATTCTATTTACTACTTATAATAATAAGCACGCCTTCTCGTAATATATTAAAGAGAGAAGTGAGAAAGTTAGTAGAGCTTATAACTATTACTGCGAAAATAATAACTGATAAGATTCTCTTAATATTAATAATAAGATAAGTTATATAATAAATATTTAGTATAAGATTTATAATCTTTTCCGATATTTTAAATCATGTTTATATAAAGTTAATAGAAGAACAGATTCTATTAATAAGTTAGCTAAATCAAATTCTTATTAAAATCTTTAAAGAGATTAGCGATTATATAATAAGATTTACTAACTTCTAAATATTAATAAGAAAGAATATTCTATAATCTTTAATAAGAATAATACCGACTATATATAAGTCTTTTAAAGAACTAGAGAAGTGATTACTAAAATTATTAAGTTTCAAGATAGACTCTTAAATACTCGCAAGAATCTTATTAAAAAGAGATATCTATATTTAATATTTTTCGAGTATATAATTAATAAGCTATATTAGTATAAACAATTAATACTTAATAAAATTAATAAAACTAGATTTCAGTATTACTCGATTCTAAATATTCTATATTAAGAATTCTATTAAATAATATAGTGACTCTCAGAAAAGAGAGTCTATCTCTTATATCACTGAATGAGTTACTCTTCTCATTAGAAATAGTGGCTTAACTGAAATTTAGGTGCAGTCTTAACAAAAGAAACATCAAAAATCGATTTTTGATGTTTCTTTTGTTAAGGCTGCACCCAAATTTCAGTCAAGCCACTATTCCTAATGAGAAGAGTAATCCATTCAGTGACACAAGAGATAATAATTATTAAATCTGAATTATATTAACTGATATTCAAGAGTAGACTGTGTAATGATTCGATTCGGTCCAATTTCAGTCTATATAAGATCGGATCATTCGGTCTTTAATCTTAAGATTTGAAAGATCAGATCGAATTAAATCAGATTCAATTTAGTTCGATTCTCTAATTGGGCTGCCAAGCATTAAGAGAATGTCAAGCTATTTTCAGACTAGCTATATTAGAAAGATATATATAAATAGAATATTTATTTATAGATAAATTATTATTAAAATATCTATATTTAAATAATTTAAAATAATTAATTAATTAAGACAATTATTAGAATAAATATTAAATATATTTTAGAAAATTCATTAATTATTATTATTAGTTAATAATAATATAGTAAGATCTAGCTTTCTTTAATAAATAATGTGAAGAAATTTTAGAATTCTTAATATTCTATAAAACTCTTAATAATCTATTTTCTCTTAACGAAATTAATTAAGATAAAAATTAAAATAAATATTAAATATATTTTAAAAGTTTTATTAGTTATCATTATTAATTAATAAAAATATAATAAAATCTAGCTTTTTTTAATAAATAATACTAAGAAATTTTAGAATTCTTGACATTTTATAAAACTCTTAATAATCTATTTTTTCTTGATAGAATTAATTAAGATAAAAATTAAAATAAATATTAAATATATTTTAAAAGTTTTATTAGTCATCATTATTAATTAATAAAAATATAATAAAATCTAGCTTTTTTTAATAAATAATGTTAAGAAATTTTAGAATTCTTAATATTCTATAAAGCTCTTAGCAGCTCATTTTCTCTTAACGAACTCTTAACAGATTCGATTTAATTCGGTTCGGTCTCAGCTTATTTAAGACCGGACCGACCGGTCTTTAATCTCTCTATATTTAGAACCGGACCGGACTAAGGATCAGACCGGACCGGATCATTCGGGTTGGAACTGAATCGTTACGCAGTCTATTCAAGAGTTTATGAAATAGAAAGAGAATTAAATTCTTATTTTATTATAGAATCTAGCATCTTTAATAATAAAAGAACTTTAAATAAATAATTATAATATTGTTTGAGATTATAAGTTTTCTCTAATCTCTTAATATTTACTTTAAGAAGAATATAATTATTTATAATATAATTGCTCAAGATTTATTTTAATAAAAATAAAGATAGTAATAATCTTCAGCAATACTTAATATAAGAGTAAGAAGAGAGAATTTATGATATTAAAGAAAAGTAATAATAAGAAGATTAATATAAAGAAGATGAAGACAACTTTAAAGTTAAAGATAATATTAATTAATAAGAATCTTGATTTTAGAAAGATATAATAAATACTTTACAGAATCAATCTTAATTTCGAGACTTTAAAAAAACGAGAAATAATATCTATTTCTAATAAGTATATATTTTAACTTCTTAAAAATTTAATATTAAGACTTATCTTTTGTGTCACTAAAATGATGACATTCTCTTATTAGAAATAGTGTTCCCGCATTATAGCGTGGAAATTGAGTGCAGTTTTGACATGAAGAAAATCAAAATCAAAAACGCAAAAAAGGCTTAAATCAGCTATAGCGAGCTAATCGTTCTAGCTAGTATACTATAAATAGTATCATTGAAAAGCGCTAAAGGATTTCTATATAATAGCTTATTTATTTCTATTAATAAACTTTTATTTAAGCTTAAAATCTATATTTAATTAAATTTTAAAAGACTTCTTAAAGTTTAAGTAGTTATACAGAGCTAATTATCGTAGCTGAGATTCTATAAATAGTACTAATCGATAGCTAATTCATTATTCTTTAAAATAGTCTAGTCAGATTCTATCTAGCTATACTGTAAAGTGAGTGCACTTCGATTTTAATTCAGAAAAAATAAATTGTATTATTACTTCTGATTGAAAATCGAAGTGCACCCACTTTATAATAGAGCTAGATAGAATCTGACTAGATCATTTTAAAGAGTAAAGAATTAGCTATTTAATAATACTATTTATAGAATCTCAGCTGCGATAATTAGCTCTGTATAACTACTTAAACTTTAAAAATTCTATTAAAATTTAATTAAATATAGATTTTAAGCTTAAATAAAGATCTATTAATAAAAATAAATAAGTTACTATATAAAAATCTTTTATCGCTTTTTAATGATGCTATTTATAGTATATTAGCTAGAATGATTAGCTCGCTATAACTGATTTAAGTCTTTTTTGCGTTTTTGATTTTAATATTTTTAATGTTAAGACTGCACTCAATTTCCACGTTATAATGCGGGAACACTATTCCTAATAAGAAAATATCATCATTTCAGTGACACAAAAGATATAACTAGATATCATGCGTAATTAATATTAATTATTATTATTTTCTAAGATTTAAGAGTAGATTCTTTATCGCGTCTTAGATTTAAAGAGTCTTCTCGTTTTTTAATTTTTTTAATCTAAAGTTTCTGAAATAAGTATATTTCTCTTTCGCGAAATAATTATTAGAAAGCGTTAAGACTCAGTCTTAACACGCAGATATAAGCTGACTGCAGAAGTAAATCTTTACAGGCCAGTGATCTATTCTTATAATATAAGAGAATCGTCATTATATATTTATTATATACGCTCTTAGCATATCTTTCGCATATTACTCGCATGCTTATAAACTTCTATATCTCAGATTTCTATATATATATGAAGAATATCTACTGCCCGCCTGATTCCGAGCAGCTCTCTTAATATTCAAATCACTCTATTTAATAGATTGTTTAATAGAGATTCTTTAATATAATAGTAAAGACGCGAAGCGGAACTGATATAATCAATAAAGGCGAAGAAAGATCAATTAATAATATGAATATCGATTTAATAGCAGGCGAGCAGTCTGCGCCTTTTATTAATAATAATGATGAATAGAAGATTATTAGATAGTGTTATAAACACTTGCGCGAGTAGATTTAAGAAAAGAGAATGCTTAAAAACATTATTATAATGAAGTCTGAACTCGCAGATAAAATATCTATAAATCTTATAGAAATCACAGATCTACTCGTTTATTATAAATAAGTCGCTTTCTCTATCTATTCTTACACTCCTCTATTATGTCTAATTCGCATTACTAAATCTCTATACTATTCTATAAAGAATCTTAAAGACGCGACTGATTATGAGAATAATTAAAAGATTTATATACGCACGCTATTATTTATAAATGAGATTGATCTTATTAATTAAGCGGCGATCTATTTATAAGATAAAACGCGTGAATTCTAAATTAATAATATGATTTTAATTATAATCTGAAATGAATATATCAAGTAATATTAAAGTCTAATTATTAACTCTATTAATCGCATGTAATACACATTAATTTAACTTAAAATTATTAAGTAATAATTTTAGTAGTTAATTTAAGATGTTATTACTCTTATTAAGAGTCTTGAAAAAAATATTTTATTAATAATTGAGAAAGAGTATAAGATATGATAATTACTTACTTATCTTATATCAGAAATCTGTAGAGAGATCTTAAAAGAGAATAGAATTATTATATTTCGCGAGTAGATTATAATCGCGATATAATAATAAGAAGAATTAACTTAAGAGTCGCTCTCAGAAGATAAAGATAAGTCTTGTACTGATTTAGTTAATACTGTATTAAATAGAAACGCACGCGGAGTATATACTTCTCGCAGATGTTTTAAACGCGGATATGAATTTAGTTATAATATAAATTATTATTTTAATTTAGCTTTAACTAAAGTAGACTTAACACCTGCTAAAGATATAAGAAGTGATAGTGTAATCTATTATAATTATGAAAAGTTTAATTATCTCTCTCAGAATTATAAAGTGTTAAGAAAGATTAATTCCTTATTAGCGCTAGTAAAAAAATAGATTCTAATATTATAATAATATTTATAATATTAAGTATGAATCTTAAAAATGTAAAGCTGATATAATATATAATTATTAATATTATATTATGAAATAAGTATGATATTTATAAACTGTTTATATTCTTAGATATAAATGCTTAAGAATGCTTTCTATTATAGAAAGTAATTATTAAAGAAGATATTTAAACGGATTCTATATTTATGAGCGTGATAGTCTTGAATAATTAATTCATTATGATATATAATTAATATATAATTGGAGCGGACATAATAGACTTAATAGAAGTATTACAATCCTATTAAATAGACTTTATAGTTATAGATATTCAAAGATATAATATTATATTAGACTGACTCTAAATCTTTAATATGAATTTAGATTATTATTTTAAATAACGCGAATGATTTTATTATGAAAGTGAGAAGAGTTATAAAATAAGTATTATAAAGATGCTAAAGCTTAAAAGAGCTGATATTCTAATTTATGCGATATATATCATACCTGCGAGAATTATGTTAAAGATATATGAAAACTTAGAGAGTATTATGTAAGATATATATAAAGACTCTATAAATTTAGTATAGCATTATTTTATAAGTCTTTACTTCATAAAAGTGATTACTATATAATTATTAAAAGAGCTCGAAGACTATACTAATATATTCTTAAAAGAGAATACTGTGAAATTATTTAATAATATATATATAAAACACGCTATTTCTATTAAGAAAGATAAGAAGATATTATATGAGCTCAATTACTTCTTATTCATAAATAAGTTATGAATATTATATAAGTATCTTGAGAGTAGCATGATAAAAGACTAAATAAGAAATTTAGAGTTATTTATAGAAACTTCAATTCTATTTATTTCTAAGAAGAATAATAGTCTGCGCTTATATGTGAATTATAGAGATCTGAATCGAGTAATTATTTAAAATAAGTATTCATTATCACTAATTTCTGAAACACTTAATTAATCAAGTGGCGTGAAGAGATTTATATTAATAAATCTGTATAATACTTATTATTAAATATATATTAAGTAAGAAGATAAGTAAAAGATTATATTTTACATATGATATGATTATTTTAAGTATATAATTATATCTTTTAAGCTGATTAATATATTAGTAATGTTTCAAGTCTATATTAATCAAGTATTAAAGGATCTGTTAGATATTATTTATATAATCTATCTTAATAACATTATAATCTATAATTATAATAAATAGGAGCATGATAATCACGTGCGTTAAGTACTAAAGAGATTACGCAAATTTAACTTATTTATTAAGCTATTAAAATGTGTCTTTTTTATAATAGAAATAAACTTTCTTAGTTATCACATAAATATAGTAGGCGTTTTAATAAATACACGCAGAATGATCACAATTATTAATTGATTAATTCTGAAGTCATTTCATAATGTGTAAATCTTTCTAAGCTTTACTAACTTCTATAGAAAATTCATTTATAGATACTCTATAATAGTTATTATAATTACAAATCTATTACTAAAAATAATAAAAGAAAGAAAGACTGAATTGTTTCTTTAAATAAAGAAGATAAATACTGCGTTTTATATGTTAAAAGAGTGCTTTCAGACTGCTTCTTTATTATAGTATTTTAATTTAGAGAAACTAATTCAGATTAAAATAGATATATTAAAGAGAGATCTAACGAGAATTCTCTCTTAACTTAGTAATAATAGTATGAAGACAGCACGTTATATTTAAACATCAGTAATATTCTATTTAAGAAAGCTGATATTAATTGAGAGAAACTATATTATAGAGAATTAAGAGATGCTGATAATTATTATCTTATTTAAGAAGTGATATTACTACTTAGAATCGTCTGTTTTTAGTGTATAAGTTCTATATAATTATTTTAACTTATAGTTATTTATAATAATAAAGATATTAAATAAATGTTAAGCTTAATAAACTAAGATGCTTACTACTTATAATTTTAAGATCTATTATCGCAGAGATAAGAAGAACTTCGCTGATTTATTACCGCGTAAATCAGATTACGTAATAGATAATGAGAGAGAGAAAGAGAATTCTCTTAAAACGCTCATTCTAAAAAGAGTTAGATTTAAGATCTTGATTACTGATTTAGATTAAGAAGAAGAATCTCTAAATTTAGAATTACTTATAGAAATCATAATAGAGACTATTATACACTTTAAGAAGAGCTAATAAAGTGCTCTATCTAAATCTTCTATAAATAATTAATATAACGCACGCGAGATGCATATTAATCACGTATAAGAGATCGGAGATTTTTTAAGAGAAGAAGAAAAATTCTTAGAAATAGAGATTATAAGTTCAGTCTCTATTATATTATTTTATAAGAAGATTCTAAACACTCTTATTAATTATCTTCTAACACTATAATAAAGAGACATCTTCTATATAGAAGAGAGCTGAAAGAGATCTCTAAATAATCTTATTAAGAAGAGTTAATTTAAGAATAGATAATGCGAAGATTATGCTAATCTTATATGATATAATGGCGCGATCTATATTTCTAATAATTGTGTAATTAGAATGAAGATTCTGCGTATGAATTATAATAATTTATAATAAGAAAACTATTTTAATTAAAAGAGAATCTAAAAGATTATTCTGCGAAGCTATTAGTAATCTAAGATATCATAAATTATTAGAGATTACATCTTAATATATGATATCTATTAAAGAATGAAGACATTATAATATAAGTCTTATAATATACTTACGTCATTATTATAGTTAGAGAGAATCTAATAAGATATTATGATGAACTTTATTATAGACTTATTATCTATTGTTCGCAGGAGTAAAGTATATAATACTATTCTTATAATAGTGAATCGATATTTAAAAATGATATATTATATAGCGTGTATAAAAGAAATTAATGCTTCTGAGCTAAACGAGAGACTTATTAAGAAGATATTCTCGAAATTCAGATTTTCTAGATCTATTATTAATGATAGAGAATTAATGTTTATATTAAAATATTGAGGAACTCTCTATTATTATCTGTGTGTAAAAAGATGTCTCTCTATAATATTTCATTTATAAATAGATGGTTAAACCGAGCGTAATAATTAGATGTTAGAATGCTATCTTTAATATTATATTAATTATTATTAGAATGATTAAATAGATCTGCTATTAAGTATTGAATTCGCGTATAATAGAAGTGTATACTTAGTTACAGAAAAAACGCTATTTAAGATGATACTGTGTTTCCTATCTACTTTTCGCATGAAACTCGCAGGCGAGATATTTACGCGGAAAGAGAAGAGTTAATTAGTAAGAGAGAGAGTAAAGTAGATTAAAGAGATTATTAAAGAGAATAAAGATCTTTAGATTAAATCGCAAGAAGTGATAAAGAAGTTTTATGATTTAAAACGCAAGAATATAATTTATAAGATTGAAGATGAGATTCTACTATTATTAAAGAATATTCGCATGAGAAAAGTAAGTAAGAAGCTTACTAATAAGTTTCTCGGGCTATTTAAAATTAAGAAGTTAATAGATAAGAATGCTTATTAACTAATTCTTTCTAAAAGTTATAAAAGAATTTATCTTATGTTTCACGTCTCTTTATTAAAGTTATATCACGAGTGAGAAGATGTTAAAATATCTGAGTCTATAGAGATATAAAGTGAGAATGAATAAGAAGTTAAAGAGATTCTTAACACATATATTTCGCGTAAGAAATATATGTTTTTAGTATAATGATAAGAGTTTATAAGAGATTATAATACTTGGAAATCTAAGAAGAACTTATTAAATACTTAAGAAAAGATTATAACTTTTTAATAAGAATAAAGTTATAAAATAAATATAGAATGAGCAGTTATTTAAATATCTAATTAGCAGACTATTTAAATAAAAAAGAGTGAGAAGTATTATTATAAAGAATAAAAAGCGTTTAATTAATAAGATATATGCGAAATATATAAGAAAAGCATAATATAAACATAAGACTTTAGATAATTACTAACTTATCTATTATAGTCTATCCCCGATTATTTATAATAGAGAGTCGCGATCAGTATTAGCAGTCTTCATTTATTTATGAAGCACAGCTAATTCTATTTTATTAAGCTTAAGATTCTTACACAATTTCATATTAAAATTATTAGACTTAACTGACTTATCAGACATAATCAACTTAGACATCTCGGATATAATAGATGTTATTAATTTCTTATTTAATTCTAAGAGAGTTAGTTTCTCTAAATAGTTTTAAGTTTACTTAGATTAGTCAGATAATATAATTCCAGTCTATTAAAATTATCAGTATTATACTTTTCACTTAAGAATAATATGTTTATAGTCTGCGCAGTAATTTCAGCTTATACTTAAACAGTCTGAATAAGTAAAGTAAGATCATTCTTAATCTTTAAAAGATTAAGATTAATAATATTATTATTATTAAAAATATGAGCACGCTTAAAAGAAGATTTATTAGATAAAGAGCTAATAATCTAAAGAGATATATTGAAAAGATGATAAGAGATCATATTATATTATGATTTAATGTTCTTAAATATCTTTCTCTTATAATTAATATAAGTATTACACGCTTCTTTATAAAGTAATTAAATAATAATATATATATTAGAAGAAGACTTTAAATAATTAGTATAAATGTTTTATATAGAAGAAGCATACTTTAAATATAGAACTACTAAGAAAACATATTAAAAGATAATTATAATCTTTAATAGAATAATAATTGTACTTAATATAACTGAGTAGTATCTTATAAATAAATAACATCTCAAACTCTTAATAAAAACGTTTTACGCAGTACTAATATTATAGTCGAGACTAATTAATAATAAAGAAGATTGAATTAAGTGTCTTAACTACCGCAAAATATAGTATTAGTAGAACTATAGTATAAGCATAATAGAATGTCAACTTATAAGCTTTAATTACTTTACATTTTAGAGCTTTAAATAATAAGAAGATTAGTAATAGATAAGAGATTAAAAGAACTATTTACGCATAATAGTAATGATGATAATAATAATAATGATGATGCTACTATTATTATTACTATTATTATTATTATTATTCTTACGAATACTATTACTAAGACTAAGATAAAGATAGTTAAAAAAGAAGAGAAGTTGAAATTAAAGAGAAAAGAAGCAGTCTTATATATTATAAGAAGAAGAAAGTGTTCATTATAAATTAACTCTATTATCTATTTATAATTAATAATGATAATATCATAAATTCTTTATTTCAAAGAATTAACTATCTTAATAAAAATTCATAACTTATCAGATAATATAATATGCTCTGAGCATGCTAGCACCAGACTAATTACATATTAGCTCTTAAATTAAAGTGTGAGAGTTTATATAAATAAAATTCATTATCATAAATAATAATAACTATTTATTTAATAGATCTTATATATGAATATTAAGACTCTACAAAACAGAATAATAAATAATATAATGAAAGTTCTATTATAGATAGAATAGCTTAATAGCTATAAAGTGATGTTTGCGTTACTCAGAAATTAAATAAGCGAGATGCTGAATAACTGAGAGATCAACTTAATAGTAGGAATTAAGTAGGCGAGATACTTAATAATCAAGAGATTAACTTAATTATAGAAATCAAATAAGTGAGATGCTAAATAGCTGAGAAGTTAATTTAATTAAGAATATTAAAAAAGTGAGATGCTGAATAATTGAGAGATTATTTTGATATAGAATATTGCCCTCTTTTTCTATAGAAGTAACGAAATATTATAAGAGATCTCAGTATCATACTAAATAACTCTGATAATCATATTTTACATATGCGAATATACTGCTAGATAGCTGTAAGCTTATAGAGGCGATTAGAATCTTAAGAATAAGATCTCTAAAAAGAAGAATAATATTAGAAAGTGTTAAGACTCAGTCTTAACACACAGATATAAGCTGACTATAGAAGTAAATCTCTATAGACCAGTAATCTATTCTTATAATATAAGAGGGCCGTTATTATATATTTACTATATACACTCTTAGCATATCTTTCGCATATTACTCGCATGCTCATAAACTTCTATACCTCGAATTCTTATATACACGTGAAGAATATCTATTACTCGCCTGATCCCGAGCAGCTCTCTTGATAATAACATTCTGATTTATCACATGAAAAGTATGTGTATAACTTATAAGGAATATAATATTCTTTATTATAGATCACTCTTATCACTTCTAATTTCTTGAGTTTTTAAATTTATATTATATTTACACTTTATATCTCTTCAAGATAAGCGGAAGTATTAATCTTATATAAATTAATCACTTCTCGAAGATTACTATTTAAATAATAATGAATTTATTCTTAATTCTGATTTAAACAGTTCTCTATATAATATATTCTTAATTATAGTTTTGACTTAATTCTTTATAATATTTTCTCGAACGCATATACTTTATATTAATATTAAGACTTCAACTTATAATTTATATTTATATATAACGCTAATTCTCAGAATTTAATAATCATTTTTATATAATTTTTATTATACTTAAGATTGCTTAATACTTATTTCTAAAATATTTTGAAGATGATATTTAATAATTATTATGTCTTTTTCTATTTAAGTTTCTTGAAATATTATTTTAAGTCGTTCTTATTTAATCTATAAATAACGCATTAATTATTATAATAAGTAGTTCAGAATATATAGATATAAGATAATTCTATAATTTCTTGATCGCAAATTTACTTAAGCGATTTAATAATCGTTTCTAATATTAATATTATAATATCAGCGCAGTTAATATTTTATATATCATTTAATTTTTCTGTTATCTATTCTTTTAATCTGCTTAAGATAATATATAATTATTATTTATTTAAATAATTATTAGTTTAATATTTAGATTTTTCGTAATAAAGATATAAATTCTTTTTTATTCTCTCTTCTTATTAAATTAAAGAGAGTTTGCTTTAATTAAATTTCTTTCTAATTTTTTATGATTTATAATATTCAAATTCATTTCTTGAAAATAATAAACTTGTTTTGCTTAATATTCATCTTTTCGATATTTATTAGAAATGAAGATCTGAAAGTGTTTTTACTCTTTTTTCATCTATCTTTTATATAAATAATTATCTATTTTAATAAACATATTAATTAGACTTTCTAATTTATCTAATCTCTCAATTTAAGTCAGTTTATTCTTAATTAAATTCTTCAGTTTTAAATAATACTTTATTATAAATATTACATCATTCTATTTAACTCTTAATATAATTTATTAAAACTTAAATATATACTCTATTGCTAAGTCTATTTATTAAAGTTTCTGAACTTCTTATTTAATAATTTGTTCTTCATTTACTTCTTTATATACTTATCTGATACACTTCTTAAAATAGAGA
>JAABUK010009201.1_pt1 | contig 13584 bp, 12 predicted proteins | sample 5559141 | NCBI WGS metagenome assembly JAABUK01 (sample SAMN10711869, study PRJNA513367) | rock metagenome | isolation source: Antarctica rocks | place: Antarctica: Victoria Land, Pudding Butte nord | collected 2016-01-03
AATTAAATTTGTAGTACACAAGCCGCCAATCAAAAAAACTGAAACCCATACTAATGCTCAATTTCTGTTAGAGTAGCTGCAATGTGGGTTAATATCAGTATCAGATGTAGCTACATTAAGATTAAAAGCTTTACTACCACTTATGCATTTTAAAAGCAGATGCTGAGGTTGTATGATAAGCTGTTCAAAGGTCATTATGGTTGAATAAACTTTTGAAATATTTTGTCTAAATGTTCTGTATTATTCTTTTTAGCAGGTAAGGCAGTGGATTTCTCTTTTATTTCTAATAATGTTTTATTAATTCATTGCTGTAAAAATGTATCTGTGCTTATCAGTGTTTTTTCATTGGAAGATTTTTTGCTTTCAAGTAAGCCATCAACTGTTAACATCCACTGTTCATATTTTATGATTGTTCTTAGATCCCCGAATTGCATTGGAGGCAGTGTCTTATTTTCAACTATCCATAAAGCCGCTAAAGCGGATCTTAAAGTATAAAAATATTTTTTGATGTTGACTATTGGAGATTGCAGATCATTATCAAAGGCATTTTTTGCCATGGAGAGGTAATGATGGCAACCAGCTCTTAAAGAAAAGTATTCCGGCATAATAGAAGATAGCTCAAGTAAAAACGACGAATCGTTTTTATAAATAACAGGAGACTATAACCATTCGTATAATGGCGCATTTGATTTAAGGAATAATTGCAATGCCTTGCGAATATCCCACCCACTAATATCAACGATTTCATTTACTGGCACTTCAATTACATCCTTTCTATCCCTTATGCTTAAATAATTATTTAATGACCGTACATAAATAAAGCGAACATCATAATCACTATCAGGTGATGCAAATCCCCATGCCCTGCTTTCGGATTCACATGCATATAGAATACTTATATCATTGGCTATCTCTACTTGTTTAAGGGCTTCCTTAATTTTTTCTATCATTAGTTACTGTATCGTTTAATACGTAAATAAGTGTGTGCTATCACTTTTGTAAATCATTGATAAGCCGTAAGCTGCTCTAAAAACCGCATCACGCACCATGTGCTCAACTGCCCGCCCGGCCCGTTCAGCGTCCAGTCAAAACCATGTGTTGCCCAGGGCAGGTAAATATCATAGTGTTTTACACCTAAGCTATCCAGCTTCTTACCTAATCTTACCCCGTGCAAGTACGACACCAGGGGGTCATTCTCACCATGTATCAACAAGGTGGGAACAGCTTTCGGGGTAGCTGTTTCGGTACCGGAACTGTTGACATATTGTTGCGGCACCTGGCTGTAGGTTCCACCCAGGTAATCTGCCATTACCTTGCGACTATTGAGCACAAGCGGGTTGGTAGGGTTAGCATAACCCCACACCATGTCAAGAGGCCCGTAAAAACTGATAACACCTTTTATAGTTGGGTCGTTGAGTGTGTAAGCGGCTGATATAACGATCTGTCCACCTGCACTGCGGCCAAGCAATACAAAGCTGCTGGTATCAATTCCAAGGCTGTAAGCATGATGACGCAAGTAAGATAGTACTGTTTTTACATCTTCCACTGGCGCCGGGTATTTGTACTTCGGTGCGAGCCTGTAATTGATAGTTGCTATGGAGTAACCTGCTTTTGCAAGCTCACTGTTGAGTTCAGGAAGCTGCCTGCTGTCACCACCTGCCCATGAGCCACCATGCACTACGATAACGCAGGGTTTTTTACCGGCTGCCATAGCCGGGTAAAAATCAAGTGTGAGCGCATTGGTACTGTCGTAAGTAAGTGTGGTATAACCTACCTGTTTTGTATTCACACGGGACAGCATTCGCCAGAAACTATAAGCGGAAGACGAAGCTTCAGTAGTAACCGGGGGATGACTGTTACCGGTAAACATTTTCTTAACCACCGAAGCAGTACGATAAGCATCAATAACAGGTATAGCAAAAAGTGCCATTGAAACAACACCAATCAGCAAGTAAGCTGCATTATACCTGGGTTCCCCAAAGTGCCATAATAACAAAATGACCACTCCAACAAAGAATACCCAGGAAAATTCTGTTACCAAAATAGAGACGTACCACAACAAATTTGTTGGCGCTCTGAAAAAAGTTAACAGTGACAATAGAAAAAGGATAATCATCACTATCAGGCGTATCATTGTTTGATTTAATTATGAATAGTGAAGGTATGTAAGCAGTCGTTGAATCAGTAACATTAACGGTGTTAAATATAGATACTTCGTTTTCGAAGCTTATACTACTCCTGGTGTCATGTCAATGATGAACTGGCTATTAATTTTTGCTATCAGCAGTCAGCTATCGGCTATCAGGAGAGAACAACTGTAACAGTTTTGCTGAATCCTCTTTTATAACCAGCCAATTGAATGTTGACATTAAACGGCGCGATTTATGGTTGAATTCCCGAATGAGTTATTTTAGGTGAAACATCACCCGCAGGTGAGATTATGGTTAGATAGCTGACAGCAATTTAATGGGTGAATAAATCCCTTGTCAAAAGAAATTTTGAAAAACGAACCTTAGAAAGAAGTTTCCCTTTTTGGAATCAGATTTCGGTGATATGGTATGCATATATCCAATTTCAAGCCTTGCGATTACAACACTGAGTTGGATGCCAGCTCCTGCTGAAGTCCAGGTTTTGTTTTGCAGGCCGAGTTGATGTAATTGCGCAAGGTCAAATAGCAATAATGGTTTGATGGAAAGAATATTAGCCCGATCCGTAACATATGTAATCATTGGTTCAAGCTCTTTTTTTACGATTGCCTCAGCCTTTACAGTGGTGGCGGAGTCATCAGCCATGCCCTGGTTCTTGACAAGGTCTTCATTGATGGTCTCCCTGCCAAAGCCTACAGCTAGGTTTTTGATCTGGGTTTGAAGAGGCAATCCCGATTCAGCTACTACAATATCTGGAATTAAAGGCCTTGACCATTTTGCAACTGGGAAAGAAAAATTCAGATTGATATTCCAGGAGGAACTACCACCAGAAAACCCATTTGCAGTCTGAAAGCTGCCCTCATTTTGCCCTAAACTGCGTATCAAGGGGCCTTGCGGCATTGTCCTGGCAATAGAAGAAGCAAATGATTCATACAAAAAATTTTGCGCGGTATTGCCTGCAAAAAACTGCTTGTAAGCAGGTAGCAAACCCCATGAATATCCATTACCTGCATTAAACTCAAGATCAAAACTATTATGTGTACTTTTTTTACTTATAAAACTTTTAGCATAGGCAAATTGCACTGCAATGCGTTTATAACTTTGTAAACCTTCCGGGATGCCGGCATCATACCATATCCCCAAACGATTGAAACCTGTTCGTCCCAGCTGGCCATCACTTAATACAAATATTTCGTAACCATTTTCAGGATTTTCAAGTTTGATCTGTGGTGTGAGCATATATTGGTTTTGCTGGAATGTTGTAGCTCCTCCTAAAGCATATTTTTTTATAAACCCTTTTTTAAAAACGCCTTCAAAAGCACCATAAATTTTTACCAGTTCCTGTTTGTAACTGCCTTTTGCAAGGGGCTGTTTTTTTTGTGTATAATCCACTCCCACATTCCATCCATTTGAAAGGTGATTATAAACGGGGTGATTCAATTCAAGGCGTCCTGCAAGGGTATGAAATGGATTGGTGAATGATTTACGCCCTTCCAATGCTAAGTCTAATCTTAGTTTTGGATTCTTTTCCATATTACTTAGCGGTAAATGCAGCAGGTCGGTAGTTGTTTGTATTGCCAGTGATGACCCATACCGCCGGTCATAATTTAATGAGATAACCGGTGAGATAGCCATCAGTAATGGAGGTACATTTTTGTAAAAGCTTGCACCGGCACTCCGGGGTACAGGTAAAATATTATTACCAAGATTAAAAAGGTCAATGTGCAGATAATTCGGAATAATAACAATATCTACTTCTTCAGGATGCTCTTTATTCACACAATAATTAACAGTGGTTAACGAAACCGCCACCGATCCTGCGAGCCTAATAGGAAAATAATCTTCAAATCTTGGAATTTCATCACTAACAAGCTTAATGGCACTACTTATCCTACTTGAACGAAATGTCTGACCTACCCCTACTACTACTGCAACTTTCTTTTTAAGCTCATCGGGTACCCACCTGCCGGTAACACGTACAGACCGAATAATAACACTTGTATCCGGAGTATTTGTTTTGCAATTATTTTGCTGACTCAATACAGTTGTTGAAGTAAATAAGAGATCACTTATTAACAGCACAATGAAAATCCTTGCTGTACTATAGCAAAAAGCTCGTTTGCTTCTTCTCCAGGCCTTACACATATCTGTGAAGATTTACATTATAAAAAATATTTTCGTCTATCGCTGTCGTATTTGAAATCAACACTTCTTATTTAGCATTCAGAGCTGTTTTCATTGCATCGTCAATCTTCTTTTGTTCTTCAGTAGTTGGTTCTTTACCTGAATCTGCAAATGGTTTAACAAGAGGAAATACATTGTCACGGAATGCACGAACCTGGGGCCTCTTCATTCCTTCTTCTGTGATAGATGAGATCTTTTTAATGTCGTTCGGATCCCCAGAAACAAAGTCAACTATAACAAGATCAACGAATTTTTCGTCAATCTTTTTTGCCAGATTGAATAGGAGTTTCCATACAGCTTCGTTATTGTCAGTACAGGCCTTTTGAACTTCAATAACGAACCTGTAGCCTGATTCCGGGCTAAAGACCATAACACGTAATACGAAAGGCTTGCATTTGTTAGTAGTAGTTGTAAGCGTAGCTGGCATAATATTATTTTGAGTTTTTAAAAATGAATACCGACTTAAGTACAATCATTATTAAGAAATAATTAATGTTTTATAAATAATTTTTTTTTGATTAGTTAGAACATCCTTAGGCTATAATATCTAAAAGAATCCATGTTTTTGGTCCAACTATTCCATCAGGCACAAGATTATGGACCCGTTGAAAAGCCCGCATGGCTGCTTCAGTGTTTGCTCCAAAGGAGCCGTCAGCATCAACTTTAAGTTTTACTTGCATTTGTTTAACAAAGTTACCACTGGCTCCCCTGCGAAGCGTAGGTCTCCCTAAACCAGGGCCTTGATTTGTTGGAGGCTCCACTGCTGGTATTAAGTTGGGTGTAGGAGCTGTGCCATTTACAATTGCTTCAACCTCGGCACGAAACGCTACCATATCAAAGCTGGTATCCGGTTTACGCCCTTTCGGCAAAGCATATTCTTTGTGCCCTGCACAAAACTCTGCTCCTCTACCGATGTGTTTTAGAATGGCTGCCACACCCCTGGGGTACGCATCCATTTGCACATTTGGCCAAGGGAAATCATTTGAGCCGCCTGTATTTTCCGCCTCAATTCCAATAAAATTAGAGTTGCCATTGACGAGTCCTTGCCAGATACCTGCACCGGCATGATTACATCTACCGGCAGCAATAACATAATAGGTACCATCTCTACCGAGACCTAGTTGAGAAAGGGGCCCTGAAAGATCAGGGCGGCCATGAATAAGAGTATTAAGACTTGGCATATTCCCGTTCTTTGGGCCTACCGTATGATGACAAATTACACCGAATATTTCTCCAACGTCACGAGGGCTCCTGTCTTCCCATCCATCTACGAGAGCTACTTTTAGACCTGCGTCTTTTAACACTCGAGGTAACCATATTAATGAATGTGCCATGTTAAGCTACGCCTCCTTCGGCGGGGGGTAATTGTTCATCTAATGTTATGTCTATAACCTTAACCTCACATCCGTCAACACTGCTCTCCGGATCTCTTATATTTGAAATACCGGCTAAGGGAGCAGGTGGTATGCCAGTGTCTTCAGATGGCTTTGATGACTGATTTTGACCTTCATTCACTATAACCTTTGCCTTAGGAAGCGGCCTGTCTTCGGAAGCTTCTTCCTGGCTCTTCTCGTGAGGTTTGACAGTAGAGCGAATTACCATAACCTTATTTAGCAGATCAAACCAGAATGGTGCTCCCATTGTTGCTGCCAGCGCAGTAATCAGCAAGCCGAGTTTGGGGCCAAAGAAGTTATTCCATCCTCCAGTTGATCCTGCTTCACTTCCTCGCCTTGGCGCCCCCCATTCCTGCTGACCAACCAATCGGGAGATTTAAAGAGTCAAGGCCAGCTCTGGCCTCATTGTATTTCAGGTTTAAAAACGAAGTGTCCTTTGCTGCTGCTTCAGCCCTTGCTAACAGGGCAGTGCGTGCGGCATCATTGCGAAACAGATAATCTGCAATTGTAATGGTATTAACGTTTAGTCCAATTGCAACCACAATACCAATCCAAAAAAGAATCCAATGAGTCGACCGCTTATACCAGCCCGAAACCCGGTCCATTGCACTATCGTACCATGCTTCAATATTCTCCTGCGCTTTGGTAAGGTCACCTTGTGCCGAGTCAATGGCCGTAAGTAAAGCCCGCTGCACAAATGGATTATCCAGATTCATAATATTCATGCGGACAGTGTCAAGAGAAATTATAGGAGAATCAGGATTGCTGCTGACAGCATCAGTATCTTGTCCACGCGCTGCTATGTCCATTAAGGCAACAGCAAAATTTTTGGCAGGAATATAAGACGGAAGGTCACCACCCTTAGCTAAAATTGCAGGGCGTTTTGAATCGCTGCCGGGAGTATAACTCGATGTATAAAGACTATAAATAAGCGGATGTTCATAAAAGCTTCTAGCAAGACCTACAGCTTTTTTATCATGCAGCATTTCGCGAATGCCATGCTCCAGATAAGCAGCATGCGTCTTTAGCCATGCCTCTATACTTTCTCTTATCGTTGAACAGATGATACTCACTAAAATGAAAATAAAAATGATTCCGACTGCTACTTCAAGTGTGACTGAACCAAACATAGTACTACGCTTTAGTTTTCGTAATAAGTTATTTTTCTACAAAATATCAATGCATCTTAAGCTTTTTAAAATGCTTCAATCTTTTAAAAATATAAAAATGTGCTTAGCCTAAATATTTAGTAATTTTTATCAGATAGATATTATATGTCTCTTTCTTCAGAGAATGTTATAACTGCGGTTTCAATTCACAAGGGATTGTTTCATTTATAAAGGGGGCGGAAATGATCGGAGCGTTAGCGCTCTTATAAATTGTCTGATAAAGCTTAATGATCAAATCATTTTGTTTATCAAAAAGAAAATTGAAAACTGGCAAACTCTAATTAATTGCTATATTATATGAATTTTATTTATGATGCAAGCGTTTTCTATAATATTCTAAAAACCTTTACAGCAATACTCTAATCATAAAAAGTTAGTTTCAAAATTTTAAAAGGTCATTATACTTAGGGTTCAGTTTCCAAGTAAGCTGATTTTTGACAATGTGTTGAATTAGAACCAATTTCTCTCAACAGTTAATGAATGTTTGTAATTAGATCAAGCATCAACAATTGTGATAAACAATCCAACATCAATGGAAAGACAGGATGAACTGGTTGTGTTGAAAAGAGCGGAAATTCAAAGCAAGTTGCCTGCTGTAATGTTTGTTCGTGTGCATCCATCAATGAAAAAAAACTAGTTGCTCAGCATGATGATATAAATGGAGATGGGACATGGGACGAAGTTGCGTTCCTGTATTCTTTTAAACTAAACGAGAAGATAACCATAAAGTTTTCCTCAACTAATTCAAATGAAGCAACAGGTACAGTGCAAAGAGCACATGTAAGGCTAAGAAAAAAGAATGCTGAGAACACATTTCGTCCATACGTAATTGTATAGTTATTCAATCATAAAAAATATGAAAATATTGGGCTTATATAAAGTGATACCTGTTAGGTTATGTAAATTACGCTCACTTTTTTAGCTACCATATTTCTGTAAAATCTATTTTTGCTTCACAACCTTCAAAGCGAAAGGTATACACAAAATCTTTTCCTTTTTGCTTTAATACGTAAGCATTGTGTTCTAACATATAAGCTTCTGCTTCTTCCGTTTCCGGTGAAATAATTAGATAGTAAGGGATACCCTGGGCTTCATATATAGAGTACTTAGTATGGCGGTCTTTTAAAAAAGTACCCGGCGACAATATTTCAGCTACAAGGGCAGGTGGAAAGTCAAGGTATTTTTTTGTTATGCTGCCACAAACAACCAACATATCGGGTTGCAGAATAATATCGTCTGCTACGCGATAGTCCAAAGGTTGGTACGTAGAACATTGCTTACATTTTTTTAATTGAAAATGAAATTCGGCGGCAAGACTGGTCGCAATCTGCTGGTGCTTTGGCACTGGTAAGGGGCCCATTGCATGAGGGATACCTTCAATTAATTCCCATTGGCCCTCCCAGTTTTCCCATTCAGAATACGTGTAATGAGGTAATATTTTAACAGCCGAATTCATCAGTACCGCTTTCTTTCAAAAATACGCTAATAATATCTTTTTCACAAGCTCAATAGCCGCAATGAATTTCCTAAAGACATGCCCTTATTATTTTGTCCTTAAGTTGTATAGCGCAGCGCTTCTAGTAAGTGGTCAACGTTAAAAAGAATGTCGCTGATCAAATCTCTCACTTGTTAGTTCCGATACCAATAAGCTTCATAACAAGGATATCTATGGGCTGAAAGCAATGCAGCTTGCTATCATTGGTTATCACCATTAAATTACCTCTTCATTTAAAAAGGTCCGCCTGCATTTATTTTATCTGCATGTTTGGTATAACCTGGCATTTCTCCCCGTTTATTATTTTCAGATGTTTGCTTCCCGCTATTCCGGTCGTACCAGTCATGAGTTAAATGAGAAGGCTCCGTATCTCCTGTTTGATTTTGCCATTGGGTTAACACCGTTCTTAACTTGTTTTTTACTGCAGCATAGTCAGGATCACCTATCAGGTTGTGTATTTGCAATTTGTCTTTTTGTACTGCAAACAACTCTTCCGCTTGCCTTGGTGAAATGAAAATATCATTTTGTGTGGGTGTTAACGCTTTATTTGCCTGAGCTTCTTTCAGGGCTTTAAAAGAAGGACTGTTTACAGCATCTAATGGTCCCTGATTAGCCAATTGCGGCCTGCGATTTATGATGTATAAATAGTCTTTGGTACGAACAGAACGCTCATATGCTTCATAGTCATGCCAATTATGTTCGGTAAAAACATAAGAGCGGAAGGAGGCTTCAGGGTTTTTTAAAAGCTTTTTAAAACTTTTGCCCTGGATAGTTGATGAAGGGGGCGCGCCCGCCAGTTCCAGCAGTGTTGGTGCAATATCGATAGTGCTTACAAGACTGTGGCATTCGCTTCCTTTTTGTATTTCTTCAGGCCATTTTATGATAAAAGGCGTCTTCACTCCTGCATCATTCAACCTTGTTTTGCTACCGGGAAATGGGCGGCCATTATCCGAAATAAAAATGATGATGGTATTATTGGCTGCTCCTTGTTGTTTCAGTTCCTTTTCCAGTTCACCCGTATAATAATCAAGCCGTGCTATTTCATTGTAGTACGCGGCCATATCTTGCCTTGTTTGTTTTGTATCTGCGAGCGTTGCAGGAATGGAAACTTTCTCAGGAGCATGAGGTGTATTCAGGCTGTCTAGCTGCCATGGACGGTGTGCATCAAAAGACGCAAACCAAAAAAAGAATGGCTTATTTTTAGGACGATCCCTTAAAAGGGTTAACCATTGCGCCTCTCCGCCTGCTCCATTTACACCGCCAGAGATCAATGTATCGTAAGCCCGTTTTGTATTGGGGCCCTCATGCCACTTGCCGGCCTGCGCTGTATAGTAACCTTTCTTCTTCAATAATTCAGGAAAATAATTAAGATGAGCCGGTAATGGTGTATGTAATTCAGCGGCGCCAGTATTGTGCGGATACCGGCCCGTAATAATGCTGGCTCGACTGGGACTACACGAACTGGAGGTAACAAAGACATTGGTAAACCTCATCCCTTCTTTTGCAAGCTGGTCAATATTGGGCGTACGAATAGCAGTGTTTCCATAGCAGCCAATATCATCCCAACCAACATCATCTGCAATGATTAAAATAATATTGGGCCTCGGTTGGGAAACACCAATATGTGCGCAGATTAAAAAACAAAATAAGAAGGAAAGAAAACCGGTTCTTTTCATTGCTATTGTCATTTTAGTTTATAGTATGGGATAGCAATATCCATGGTTATTAACCCAAGCTTTTTCAGCAAATAAAAAGCCTATGCGGGAGCCCTTATAATGAGGTGCCGTGACTGCTTATACCTTAAAAAACTAATGGATGCATAATCGGCTTACAATGACTCATAATGGGTTCACGAAAACTGAAGCAATAATTTATAAGTTCATAATTCTTATTCCATTCGGGCTGCCGGCCGGCAATTGCTGCAAGGTATTTTTGTAAGGTTATCCCCCAGATCTTTACGATACTTATCTCCCAGGGCCTGTAAGTCCTTTACAACCTCCTGGTGCTGCGATTGCACATCAATTGTTTCACCCGGATCTGAACTCAGGTCGTATAATGCCATTTCTACCTTTACCTCAGGTGTCGGAGAAGGCCATCCATCGCGTCCCGGTAAATTGTTTTTATAGGTACGTCCGAGATGCGGAAAAACCAATTTCCATCTTTCTTTTCGTATAGCCTCCAGATCGTTCGTTTTATAATAATAAGCCAGTTCGTCTCTTGGGTTAGCATTCGGATCATGTAATAATAATGGCAGGATATTTATGCCGTCAATCTTATTAGAAGAAAGTGTTGCGCCGGATATGTTAGCTATCGTAGGCAACAAATCCAACGTTGATGCAATTTTATTACAAATTGTTCCGGCAGGGATCTTACCAGGCCAGCGCATAATGCAAGGTTCCCGCTGACCTCCTTCCCAACTTGACCCTTTTCCTTCCCTTAAGCCGCCGGTATTGCCGGCATGATTGCCAAAGTTTAACCATGGGCCGTTATCACTGGTAAACACTACAAGGGTATTTTCATCCAACCCGTTTTCGCGCAAGGTTTTCATAACCTCTCCAACCGACCAGTCAACTTCCATCATCACATCACCAAATAATCCAAGCTTACTTTTACCTTTAAACCTTGGGGAGGCGGCAATAGGAACATGAACCATAGAATGAGCCAGGTATAAAAAGAAAGGATTGTTTTTGTTTTTTTTGATGAATGAAGTAGCCCTTTCAGTATAAATCCCTGTTAATTGACCTTGGTCTTCAAGTGTTTTTATATACCTGACCGGGTTATCTCCGTCAAGCAACGGCAAAACCGGATATCTCATCCTGTAATTTGTTGTATCGGTAATTGGTTTGCCATCGTAATCAACCGGCCACATATCATTCGAATAAGGAAGCCCCAGGTATTCCTCAAATCCATAATGCAAAGGCAGGTAAGGCGCTTTTGAGCCTAAATGCCATTTGCCAACCATGCTTGTATGATATCCTGCTTTTTTCAGCATAGACGCAATGGTTTCTTCTTTAAGGTTTAAGGCAATGTTTGCCCATGGCGCTAACGCACCTGATATTCCAACCCTGTTAGGATAACACCCGGTAAGCAGGGCAGCCCTCGACGCACTGCATACTGCCTGTGCAGCATAAAAATTGGTGAAACGCATACCTTCTGCGGCAAGCCGGTCAATATTCGGTGTCTCATACAGCGATCCGTTATAACAGGCAGGATCACCATACCCCATATCGTCCATAAAAATGACAACAATGTTAGGGTGAGCTATATCTCTCTTTTGTGCAGATGAAAATAAAAAAGAGTAAAGGAACAAAATACAAAGAACTCCTTGTTTTAAAACTACGGTACTAAAGATGAAAAATTTATACATACAATCTTTTTTTAAATTTAAGGATGCATCAGATGCTTAATTGATTACTGGCAGAAGGCACAGTTAAATCATCTGGCGAAACAAAAGCTAAATATTAATGCAGCGCTGGTATATCATCACACTTAATTCTATCTTGATTTACCAGTTAGGATTCTGAGTAAGGTTAGCATTTAAATTAGTTTCTTTTTGCGGTATCGGCCAAAGATAATGTCGCGACTTGTCGAAAACCCTGTTAAAGGCAACTGACTGCACCGTAACCAACTGCCCGTTATTAACGTATGTTATTCCATAAACGGGTCCGGTCATAACGTTCTCCGCAATTCTCCACCGCCGGATGTCGAACAGGCGCAAACCTTCAAAAGCAAGTTCCACTTTTCTTTCCTGTCTTACAATTTCCCTGAGTTCTACCTGGGAGCGGTTTCCTGGTATAGACGGTAATTTTACATCATCCCTTTTATTTCGTACTGCATTGATGGCATCATACACACCCTGGTCAATCTGATTCAGCTCAATTTTAGCCTCGGCATACGTTAGTAACACCTCCGCATAACGAAGCAAAATAATATTGATCCCGCAATTTGTCGGGTTGGCATAATCTTCATTGTTGATATACTTTTTTATATTATAGCCTGTGGTAGACGCAATATAGGTGCTGCCGATAGCATCGGCACTTCCGCTGTTTGGGTTTGGTTTGAAAATCTGTCCGCCGGGCAGTACATCGCCTTCGAGGAACACGGAGAACCTTAAACGCGGGTCGCGGCGCAGATACGGATTATACGGATCGAATCCGCTGGTGGGATCACTGATGCTTTTGCCGTCTATTGTCTGGTAGGCGTCCACTAAGGCTTTTGTGGGAACATAATTGCTGTTGCTGTTTTTTTGGCTATAAGGAGCAATGTCAGAAAAAATATTATGAGAATAACTATCCTTAATATATTGCTTATCCAGAATAACTTCCTTATTATTTTCCGCTGCATAGCTGAATAATTTCTGATAGAACTCATATAAGCCGTATCCAAGTTTCATGACCTGATCAGCGGCTTCTGCAGCCAACTGATACCGTCCTGCAAACAGGTCTGATCTTGCTTTTAGAGCCAGGGCGGCGCCTTTGGTTACCCTGCCTTTATCAGCAGCACCATAGCTTACCGGAAGCATTAATGCTGCATCTGCAAGTTCTTTATCAATAAAATTATATACCTCTGTTAAAGGGGTACGGGTTACAGTGCCGGCTTCAGCTATGCTTAACGTTTTTGTGATCAATGGAACATCACCGTAAAGCCCTGCGAGCTTAATATATTGATACGCCCTTAATGTTTTTGCTTCACCGATAAGCTGGTTTATAAGCGTAGTATTCGTTGAAGCCACTTTGCCCACATTCTCCAGGAAATAGTTTACCGCCTGGATACCTCTGTAGGCAGCCGTCCATTCATCATACACTTTTGCAGTTGCGATATCATAAGCGCCCAACTCAATATATGCCTGGGCGTTAAACGGTTGATTGGTATGCGCGATATCGGTTAACGCATCCGGGGTAATAATAACGGTTCCATCAAGGTCGGTGTAAAGGGCATTCACCGCAAGTTTAGCATCGTTTTCCGTTTTCCAGAATACATCTGTAGACAGCCTGTCATTTGGAAAGGTATCCAGCAAGTCTTTTTTGCATGATAATAAAAGTACTGATGCAAGTATTGTGATATAAAAATATAAGAATTTCATTTGTATGTTTTTAAGTTCGGAAGCATTAAAACTGAACGTTCACTCCGAAAGTGTATAGCGATGTTTGAGGATAATAAACAGCCCTTCCTGATTCAACTTCCGGATCGAGATT
>JAABUK010009203.1_pt1 | contig 13579 bp, 10 predicted proteins | sample 5559141 | NCBI WGS metagenome assembly JAABUK01 (sample SAMN10711869, study PRJNA513367) | rock metagenome | isolation source: Antarctica rocks | place: Antarctica: Victoria Land, Pudding Butte nord | collected 2016-01-03
CAAAAACCACTTGTGCATGCGTAGATGACGAGTCGAGAGAGAAGGGTCTAAGAGAGCAAGTCGATGCATCTAGCGAGGTCCGTGAGCAAGATTTGTCCTCGAGTTTGACAGAGCCTATGAAAGCCAAGCACGACGATACTGCAAAGCGTTGAGAAGTCAGTGCGAAAAGAGCTTCTTCTATGTGTGTTCAATGAAAGGTGTAAACGGCCTGCGAAGTACAGGACGGCGTTACTAGATCTCGTAAGTAATATAGTCGATGGGATCAAGAGTCTTATTAACTTATGGTGTGGATTGCCAACTGAGACACAGTTTGCTAGGATATTGGATCATAGCAGGTTTTGCCCATGCTTTGTACGAGTACGCAGAATAGCCGGGCCGCCTTTTCGTCTGCGCAATCCGACAAGGTCCTCAGCAGATATGATCAACTTGCTTGCTCACCAAACATCGGATACGGTACAAGGTCTGGACGGAAAGCCTCTCCCGAAGCCCTAGCTCGCGCTGACCGGTTCCGGGATTCTCTGGGGCCCGTTACGCGCGCGGAGTGCGTGTCACACGGAAACTTTGAATCATCCGCTTCCATCTGTCGAAAGTTTCTATTTCCACCATTTCCATCATGCCGACCGCGGATCGATCAATATTATGGTCTCGGCAGGCGACGAGGTTATGGGTTAAACAGATTGGGAACCTGGAGGGTTCTATCCTCGTTTCTGGATAGCAACCAAGCCTCATGTGTCTTCAGCCTTTGACTTCTGTCCGGAACCGCCAGAGGTGAATGTGCATGAATGGAGAAGAGGGCTTAGGGGGAAGCTGGAATCGAAAGATTATCCGGTATTGGGGCATTGGTACATTGAGTGGAGGGATGCGATGTATGCGCAAAAGTAGCTTAGCATTACGGCCATGTGAAATCACAAGGCTCGTCGGAATATCATCATCTGACTTCCATCCATTATTTCAGAGTGAGTGAGTGACAGCTCTCGATGAAAGCGGCGCTATCGCTCGTCTGATCAGAAGCATCCCAGCCTTCCCATGACAATCATCAAGGCTCTTGCGACATCCCCCTAAACCAGAAAAGCCAACGCTCGGATGCTGTAGCAATCTCATTGCTATCTAAAAAGCGCCATTAGCTCTGTAAACCCCATCCGTCTCGAGCGATACCACGCCTCCTGCACCAAAGCGATTCAACCCCCCCCCGCGGCCGTAAATCCACACCGCGCTGCACACCTCTCACAATCCCCCCCCGAAGCGTCATGATCATTTCCCCAATCTCGCATTCGATTCCTGAGACGCGAAAGAGCTGGAGCTGGGCCGTTCCGACCAAGTTCTTTGAACCGGGGTGTGTATGGATGGCAAGGTGGAAAGAAGACGCAGCGCATAGACAGACGAATGCTTGTATGTAGATGGCTGAAGGGGTGGAGAATTTGCAAGTGCAAGATGGGTAAAGGCTAAGTGAAGAGCATGTACGTGCGCGCGATTGATACTGGCGTTGGCTGGGGCTTGAGAGATGGTTGGGTTGCTCTGGGTTTCACAACAAAAGACTGAGAAAGAAATGGTTGTGGAGCTGGTTTGATACTTTTCTGACAAGCTCACGGGCAAAACTCACCTTCGAGCTGAAGTCTTGTTTTTGATATCAAGGAACGTGGGGAGGGGAAGTGTGTAATAATGTTGATGAATGAGTTGCATTAGACAGAAGTTATGAGACATCGGTTGATACCATGCAATAGTGGGTGGATGGAAGCTGATAGGAGGCTACGATGAACAAGCCGTTGTGAGCATGAAATAGAAGGCATCCGTTAGCAGAGGTTGAGGTTGAATGTAAAGCGAAAACACCTCGTTCCTTCTTCGACAGTGGTGTAGAGAGATCTGAAAATGGACTTTATGTATTTATCCGTTGTCTTGCAATGTGCTTTTGTCAATCCGAGACCCAACAATTTCAAAAATGAGAGATGCGAGACAGAGATCATCAAAGTGGAATAATCTACTGCACGTCGACAACTTGCGGATTGACACTTCACCCGGATCATTACCTGTATTTCTTGCAGAGCAGTGTCATTATTGTCGTCTGATGACAAGATTTTGAAGAGTCTGAAAGCCAACTTCAGGAAATCCTCAACATGGGCCTGGGATCCAAGGTCGACACATCTGCACTTCGCACTTCTTCTTTCAGTATCATCTCACTCATCACCTTCCCTTTCGCCGGCCCATTTTGGATGCCCCAAGAGTCATGACCCGCTGCGATTCATAAAGCTTTGATGCTAGTTTATCCGACCAGAGGCCCAATCTCACGTTTCCGGCCGACGACAATCGGTCGATAACAGGCCTGCTTGATCAATACCTCCACGTCGCGTATCTCGCTCGAAATGCTGCTGACATCTTTGTAGATTGTATCACAGACCTCGTCACTATACTCGACCATATCACTAGTCTTGGGTAATGGGATATCCGCGTCGCTAGGTCCACAGCAATAGATTGTTCCGTCGGGTCGCGGGTATATTTCAGGAGGTATGCTTCTGGGGAATTCGAGGATGCAGTTCGGGGAAAAGGACATATGCGGAGGTTGGCCCGGAGGGGCGAGTCACGATGCTGTGGTTCCTTGATTCCTTGATGGGAGCCGCGGGAAAGATGAACTTCGTCCATGGACCGGCTGCTATGACAATATCCGTGGCTGGAAGTTCGTCCACATGCAAGATGTCGTTTGCTTTGTAGGTTACCGATTCGGCCATGCTACCGTTGTGGTTATAATCTATACCCTGCTAACGATGTTTATGGGCCCTACCGTAGAGATGTCTTACAGCGCAGAGTATCACACCTCCTTGCTCACGCTCATTCGATAATTGATTTTCGACACGCTCGTTTTCGAGATGGGATTAAGAACAACCTGCTATAGCATTGCTTGAGCTGTACGGAGGTAGAGCCTCCGATCTACTCTGAAGTGAAGCACTCAAGACCGCAATGGGGAAAGGATCTTCTAACGTATGCTTGCAAGCATCAAAGTCGTCTGTCCGATCTATGACCGTTCTGCGGTTCAAAGGCCCCCGAGGCTATCTCAGTAAGCTATGCCATTGGCCGGTGTTTTCTCATCCTTGCAAAATTACTGGTACTGCGTTCGTACGAGGTGTGAGGATGAAGCAGCTACCCTAGTATTGATGAAACCCTTTACACCGCTGGTGCTGTGCTACCACCCCGCGATCTTTTGCGATTTTAACACACGACTGTCTCGTTGCCTATCGAGAATACTTTTGAACCATTGCCTTCCTGACGTTCTGCTTCTATTACGCATTGATCGCCTACTCAGTCTAGTGAGGATGGTGAGTAGTGAATCAAGGGCCCGCTCTGGCGTATCAAAGAAAGCATCGTAGTACTGACTTGAATAGGCTCCGGAGACGGCAGTTATATTCGGGCTCGAAACCCTATATACGGCGCCTTACGACAGCCGTCAACCTGATTCTCTCGTGGAGTATGCATCCTCAGAATGGTTCATCCGACGCGGAAACCCTGATACCGAACGACGCTTGCTTCTAGTGTGGTCGCCGTCCATGGCTTCGGAGCCCATCCTGACTTTACATGGGCCACTGACGACGTAAACTGATTGAAGAATGAACATATGCTTTCACGAGTCATTTCAAACTTCAAAATACTACGCTTCGGGTATGAATCACAATGGCTGGGCAGAGAAGCGATACAGCAGAGATTACCACTAGTCGCAGATCAGCTGCTGCGCAGTATGATGCTATCACGAAAGGTCGTGGTAGAATATTGGGTCTTGAGCTGTGGAGCTAAGGTTCGATTAGGAGTGCCCACTTCGACCGATCGTCTTCATCGGACATTGTTTTGGCGGTATAGTAATTGAAAAAGTTTGCCTTCCTCACACGCGGTGCGTTGTGCCAATCCAAGTGGCTAACATTCAACTGGCATTAGTCTCGACGAATCTTATGAAGAAGACTACCCCTGCATCATCCAGTCTGTAGCAGGGATCATTTTCTTGGGAACACCCCATCGCGGATCGAATTCTCAGTCCAAGGCGTCGCTCATTGCTTTCATTGCGTCAGCTAAATCGCTTGGTGAGCATTGCAGCCTGCTCAAGGTCGTGGAAAAGGACTCGGAAATGCTAGTAGATCTACTGTATGATTTTATACGCACCGTCAATACGATATTGATTCCTTTGTCTTGCTTCTTCGAACAGCACAAGTCAGACATCGCCAAAGTTCTGAGATTCAGAGGCTCGAAACTTATAATGCCAAGTGTCAAGGTAAGGCAATACTTATATGGATAACATTGGTAGAGGGGTTAACCTTTTACTTTCAGGATGCGGTTGTTGATGAACACTCCGGCAGCCTCGATGGCTATTCCAAGCTGGGATTGGCAAGTGATCATTTCCGGCTGAACAAATTCGCAGACGCAGGAGATGGAAATTATCGCGTTGTCTATGAAGAGGTAGTAAGATTCGTGGACGCTGCACACGTTCAAATTGCTAGTCGGCGGCCATGTAAGGACTCCCCTGGCAACTATTGCGAGCGATAAAGCTAACAATGCCACCCATCAGCTTTACCGATACTGCCAAGCTCTGGTGAATTCGACGCTCGAAGCTACAGTGGAGTGACATTACCTAAAACGCATCAGGCACCAAATGCATTCGAAGAACGCGATCACGCGAGCATTCAGGCACTGTTTGTCACCGATCCGGCTGATGACATGCAGATGATAGCAAATAAGAAAGACAAGTTGTTGGACACGACGGAAAACTGGATCCTGAACAACTCCACCTACCTCAAATGGCTGAAAGAGGAGTGCTCTCGCGTGCTGTGGCTCCATGGTGATCCTGGAAAAGGCAAGACAATGCTCGCAATTTCACTTATTGAGGGATTCTCAAAAAACATTCAGCTTGCCGAAGTCGCTTCAAGTGAAGCTCTGATCTACTTCTTCTGCGACAATCAAGATGACCGGCGGAAGACGGCTTCTCTTATTCTTCGAGGACTTATCTACCAGATTCTCTGTCAGCGACCAGACCTTACAGTCTACTTGCACAATGAATACGAGCGGCAACGCGAACAGTTGTTCTCCTCGTCAAATTCATTACAGACATTGTGAAGAATTCTTCACATCATCATTGAACATTTCTGTCTTCAAAGAGTCTTTATCGTTATCGATGCACTGAATGAAAGTGACTTGAAATCTATGAATACGTTTCTCGTGCTTCTTGAGTCTTATATTATCGCTCAAGACGATGACTCTGGGCAAAGCGTAGCAGAAGATTCGGGGTGTCATATTAAATGGCTTTTGACAAGTCGAAATGACTTGAGAATCAAGCAGCCGTTGACAGGATCGTTAGACATCAGTCTAGAAGAGAACTCTTCCCACGTGGATGAGGCCGTTCTAAAGTTCATCGATTACAAGGTAAAGCAACTGACAAGAGTGAAGCACTATGACGAGACGCTGAGAGTTTTTGTGGAAGATAGCCTTCGTTGAAAAGCCGAAGGAACCTTCCTCTGGGTCGCTTTGGCATGCCGCGAGTTATTCAAGCCATCGGTTCTTTCTGTAAATACAGAAGAGATGCTCTCGCAGTTACCTGCTGGGATAACCCCTATATACACAAGGATCATGGATCAAGTATTGGCTTCTGGTGACGAGAGGTCGACCGTATATATAAAAGCCATCCTTCAAGCTATGATCGCGGCGTTTAGACCTCTCATGCTGCCAGAACTAGCTGTTGCCGCAGGCTTGCCCAAAAAATATCACCACAATAACCACGTGCTTGGAGAGTATGTTGAACAATGTGGCTCGATGGTCACAGTTCGGGAACGGCAAGCTCACTTCGTTCATTTGTCCGCGAAAATATACCTTAGGCAGGCGCAATTCATTCACTTGACGGCCAGAATCCATATCCTCGAAAACGGTAGAGAAAGTATTGTTTCCCATGACCTTCGTGCTGAGCATCGGAACATTGCCGTTCATTGTTTTCAATATGTGTGCAATGAGCTGCAGCGATCATCACACTCGAGGGATTCATCACCATCGATTTCGAAGATTCGGAAAACCAGCGATGCCGTAAAGCGCAAGAAAGGCGACATTGCGCTTCTTGAGTATCCTATGCTCTTTTGGATGGGATCATGTCAGAGACGTCTCAGATGATATTGCTGAGCGTTTTGATGTTAATGAAGGGTTCATCCATACGAACTCAACAGAACGACAAATCTGGTTCTCGGCATACTGGGCCAAAACCAATGCTGAAGCAGAGAACAGTCAGTCCTGGCGCATTCACCGGACTTCATCTCGCGGCGTATACGGGGTTGTCATGGTTGCTCTTGAAGCTCCTGGACTCCGACTATGCATCTGATATACATGCCCGCGATCCTTTGGGGAATCAGCCTCTACTGTGGGCTGCCAAAAATGGACACGACTCGGCGGTCCGACTTCTTTTGGAGCGAGGGGCTCATGTCGCTACGAGGAATAATGAAGGGGTGACGGCGCTATACTGGGCGGCCAGCAACGTGCATGCTCTCATTATGCAGCAGCTCTTGGATAAGGGTGCCGACTGCAGGCCCAGAGACAGGATTGGATGGACTCCACTTCATCGAGCGGCTTTCAATGGCCATACCGGTGTTGCACGGGTACTTCTGGAAAATAATGCCGATGTAGAAGCCACGGATGGCACAAAGTGAACAGCACTGATGCGAGCAGCCATCAGTGAAAACGTGAAATCAATGAAGCTTTTACTTTCGAGGAATGCGAGTATCATGATCAAAGACATGGAAGGGTGTACTTCAATGCACCATGTAGCACTGAAGAATCATCTGTCGATCATCAAACTTCTTCTTGAACATGGAACTGATTTCGAAGTTCGGGACAATGATGGTTGAACTGCTCTACATGCGGCCTGAAACGGTCATGAAAAGATCGTGAGATATCTGCCGAAGAGGCAAATGTGCACTCCAGGGCGGACAACGGTTGGACAGCACTACATCAAGCGACTTGGAATGATCATACCGCGGTGGTTGGACGTCTCCTCAAAGGAGGCGCAAATCCCAATGAAATAGACGACGAGGGAGAGACGGCTTTACATCAAGCTGCTTGGCGTGGACATGTTTTGGTCATCAAGTTACTCCTAGAGGAGGATGCTGATCCTGGCCTCAAGGATCAGACTGGACAGACAGCACTGCATCAAGCTGCCAGTAACGGCTCGGGAGCAGTGGTGTAGCTGCTACTTGATGAGGGAGCCGACACAAGGGTCGAGGACAACGATGGCCGGAAGCCCCATTCCCTCGCAGAAGAAAACTTCCATCACCCAATAGCAAAGGTCCTAAGAGAGAAGGAGACAGAAGTCTACGGTGAAGAGGTGCTTCCTGATACTGACAACGTCCCTAAAACATCGCTCCCTGATTCGCATCTCTATCCGGCCGTCATAGCAATCCTCGCTGCTGATTCAAACACAGCCACCATCGAACCATACGGCCAAGCGGGATTCTCAACGCCGTCGAAGATCTCAATAGTAATTGACGGCAAGACCAGTGTATACTTCATGAAGACAGGACCGGATGGTGAAATGTTCAGAGGCGAGTCCTTTCGTATAACGGTTGATTGCTAAAGTGCTGATTCACTAACTTAACGGGTAGGGGAACATGAATCGTTGACCGCCATACATTCTGCGGTTCCCTCGCTTTGCCCGAAGAGTATAGCCCACGGCAAACTCTCCGATTCCTCTGACTACTTTCTCCTCACTGAATTCATCGACATGGAAGCTGTTGGTGGTGGTCAAAACGGCGGTTTATCTCTGGCCCAAAAGCTTGCCAAACTTCATAGTTCACCAGCCCCTGTTACTCGAGGGATGCCAAGACCAGCGTTTGGCTTCCCTGTCATGACTTGCGTCGGCCGCACTCCTCAGAACAATTCATGGAGCCGTTCTTGGCCTAAGTTCTTCGCCGAAAACCGGCTCCGCCCTGTCTGCAAGCTCGTTGAGAAGAATCATGGAGTAGACACCCAATTGACATCGTTACTAGATCGGATCGTTCAAGAAGTTGTTCCCCGTTTACTAGGGAATGGACATCTGGGAGGCAGAAAAGGTGGTGTCCAACCGGCACTCGTCCATGGAGATTTGTGGTCCGGAAACAAAGCTCGAGGAAGAGTTGGTGGGAAAGGTGGGATTGAAGAGGTCACGTTTGACGCAGACGCTTGCTATGCGCATTCCGAATACGACCTAGGAATAATGAGGATGTTTGGTGGATTCTCTGCCGGGTTCTTTAATGAGTATCATCGGTTGATACCGAAATCCGAGCCTAAGAACGAGTATGATGACCGCTTGGCGTTGTATGAATTGTAAGCAAGTCTGGGTAGTAGCCCCCTGCAGTTTCAGCTTCTCCTAATGTTCACAACAGATACCAGTGGTTGAATCACTATGCGTTGTTTTCTGGAGGGTATAGAGAAGATGCGCTGGATTGTATGGAGAAGCTGGTTCAAAAATATGGCGAGGTTGAGGAAGAAGACCCGATTTCTCCCTAACATGATGTATGGTCTCTCGGAGACAGGTATCTTCTTATTTTGGAGTATTGGCGAATCAAGGAACCCTGAGTCGTACAGCGGCGATAATAAGAGGGCTCAGTCGGAGAATGGGTGGGTCTCGTAACAACGAATATCATGTTGAGACAATCTCAACTTTGCAGATCCTGCTAGGAATCCCAGACACCTTACACCTCAGCGTTAATGTAGGTAGGGTAAAGTGCAAAATGAGGTACTTGAGGTACCTTATCTTCCGATGTACAAGTAGATCATCATGAGTGTTGGAACTTTGCATAATTACATAATCTTGAGCATAAGATATATTCGCATAAATCGCGTTAGCGAAGAGCCTCAACCACACAGCATTCAGCTGGAACTGAATGTATGCGCAGCACATAGATTGTTCTTCTGTCTTCACATCTCGTGAGATGTTATGCGAGTTGACCCAATGCGAGGTTCTGTTGTCGTCTCTGGCGCGACAATGCGACTAACAAGCACCTGACTGTCAATCCTCATTGTTCTTTCACGTTTACAACACGTTGTCGAGCAGTTTACAAGCTTCTCCATTGTCTTTGAAATAGCAATAATTCAAGGCGGACTGCAAATTGGAGTTTCATTCTCTCGTTTCACACGCGCATTCCTTCGCAACACCAGCAGCCAGGATGGTAGACACAAAAGAATCGCTTAAACCTTTCCACAACATGGCGAGATCTAGTTCGCCAGCACAGCTCTGGAGCTACCGAGTCCCTTCACCACCGAGGGTCGTCGTGCCTCCGCCGCAACTCACCTCATTGGGCTTACCAGATCTTCACATCGATCAAAGTTCGTTATTCGATTTTGAATCTAGCGGTTTCGCAAACGCGGAATTCCTCAAAACAGTGACGTACGGCGACTTTATGACCGTGAACAATATGATCGATTGGAGATACGAGCAACGTAGGATGGCACAACAAGTCTTACCGTTTCTGTTCCTTGGTCCGGTGTCTGCGGCGAGAGATTCGAAGTTCCTTCAAGATAATGGTATTACTATGGTTCTGGCAGTCCGTAACACCATGTCCGCACAGGCCAAGCTTCTCAGTTCCAAGGCAGCGGTAGGGCTTGGGATTCAGTGCAATTTCATCGATGTAGCTGGAAACCAAGAGCTTATAGCTGCCTTTCCGAGAGCAATCGAACTTATCAATACGCATCTTTCTTCCATGTATCAACTTGCACAGAGCAGGAACCATCAAGCATCCGGATCTGAAGCCTGCCCCTCCACTCCTGGGAAAGTCTTGGTCTTTTGCGAATCTGGCAACGAGCGTTCGGCGACAGTGGTAGCTGCTTACCTCATGGCCATGTACTCGATGGATCTTATCCCATCAATTCAGATCGTCCAGGCTCAGAGGTTTGCAGTGGCGTTTGATGAGTCGTTGAAGACTCTTCTTCAAACCTACAATACTATCCTTCGAGCTAAGAGGGATGTTGTTCAAGCTGGCAATGAATACTTGAGGAATGGTCGTGTAGCCACTGGAGGAGCGGCTGAATCTAATACGCATGAAGCAGGGGCCAGCAAAAAATCCACCAAGAGGACCTTGGACGAGGCTGATGATGAAATGGATACGGACGCGGATGAGGGATCTGGCATGGAGGAGAGATTTGAGAAAAGGGAAGGCCATGCACCGTTTCAAGGATGACCCGCTGCCTAGCAATGTTTTCCAGGGCGATGGGATGATTCAAGATACCATTATTATATAGCATGCTATGCTAAGAATTACGGACGGGGCTGAGACACGTGAGTATCAAACCCTTTTCTAGCAGCCACGTTCCTTTCTACGCGTGACTTGCAGATCAACAAAGACAAAGCCCTAAACGATCTAAACTGACCGCCTACAGTCGCGTAGCATGTGAATGTCATGCTCAAGGGAATGTCATGCTCAAGGGTTGTGACAGTGAAGGCAGCATAACACGATTCACAACACCTCACCCAGCTTGATAGTAGAGAGTAAAAGTTTTCATCGGGCTACTACCAAGATCTACCACCTACCCCTTCCTCAGACAACCCTTCCAGTACTCGCGTTGCCAGGGAACCCTCCGAGATTGAACCATAGCACATTGTTACCAACCAAGTAAAGGTGGCCTTCCCTTAGAACCTTGTGTAACCTCGATTCCCGGACCTGCATATTTGGATACTCACATCTTATTCACCGTATTTTGTTGTATCGTTATTCAGATTGTGGAACGCTCGTTAATTTCGAAATGGTTGCACCGCCCCCCTTCAGAATGCAGACGCGAGGTCGAGAGAATATTAAAGCGCCGGTGAAATACGACGGTCTAGTTACCCACGACAACTCCGAAGAAGAACTCTACCGACCGACCGTTGCTCAACGAAGATCTTTGGGTTACCGTGGCAAAGTCATCGAGTTCAACCCAAATCTTCCACCTGCTGCATTTCCAACACTGGAGCTGGGACAGCGGAGAGAAAGCAATGCACCCGTGGTGAACTACACGGAGATGCGCGACACGACGGTGGAGCAGACCAACAGGTATCTGCCCTGTGAAATGCACAGATCTGCTTATCCGACCCCTAACACCTCGACGTTCAATCCAAATACATTTCGCTGCTCTCAGTTTAGAAATTCCGCTACTCAAGGCCCCACACTGAACACCGATTCTCAGGCACTGTACAAGTCTCAAGAGATGACCGGCAGCATGGGAATGTTGGCATTACCGCGATCTGCCCCAATTACCCCTCAAAGCGCATACCTGATGGAGAAGAAATGGTCGGGTCAAGGATGGAAAGGCTGGGATACAAGCGACAACCTCCAGAACCCTGTGTACGCGGATAACGTAAAGATCATGAAACGGTTTGACGCGAGAACAGAGGAGGACTGGAACATAGCCGAGATGGAGACAAGCGATGAGGAAGGTTCATCTGGACCAATCACCTCGAACGGTGCAAGTACTCAGAGGTCACCTGAGGCTCTAGGCCAGCTTTGGGGGGAAATTCCGGTCGCTCTCAAGGTGGACTTAGTGGATATCATGGAGGACTTCTTTCCCTCAAGAACAGAGGCAATGCATCGTCTTCGCCTGAATGGAGGTCAACAGCAGAAGTTGCTTGATCTCCTGGACAAACGTGAGGAGCAGGCCGCTGCAGAGGACGAAGCTGCAGCGTCTTTACAAACTGAGACAATGCGAATCCTGCTAAGTCGCAGCGGGGAGGAGCTAAAGCGCGTAACCCAGACGGGGTTTCGACAGCTTCTTAAGGAGAGTCTCTACAAATCAATTGGAGAAAACGACTACTATACAACAACGAGCGCGGACCTCTCAAAGGCCAAGGAGTACTTGAGGTGCTGTGGACAGCAGCCTGGGCTCTTGGACCACTGGACGAGTGCATTGGGCTTAGGACCAATTCGTACTGCCTTGGACAGTGTGGAGAGCGTATATCAGCCAGATACTGCTGCTCGGCGTGTTCCGAGCGACAGCCAGGGTGTTCTAGAGTTACCCCCTGCAACGAGACAAAGTCTTCCAAAAGAAGTGTCCATTATCAAGTCTAGCATCTTGGTGCAGCCCTCTTCCCAAGTTGCCATGCTCAACAATTCGTTTACAAATAATCTTTCGAGAATATCGCAGCACTCATTGCCTCTACCACAGCTTCCGAGGCCCTTTGTTTCTCCAGATCCATCCACAACTACGGCACATCAACACAACAACCTTAATCTACCAAGAGCATCCGATATCCAGACACCGCTCCCCACGCCTGAGATTCTACCGACACCGGTATCAGACCATCCCCCAAATGCTCAGCCATTTCATGGACAGCCCGCAAATGGAAGCCATGAAGGCCATACCGACGACGAAGAACCTCCGCCTAAGAAACGCCAAGTCTCCGCCCCAAAGAGGAAATCGGTATCGTTTGCTCCAACCCCGACACCTTCATCCAATACAAAGAGTAACAATACCGTACCACTCCCCAAAGCCGCCACCAAGGGAACGAGGAGGAAAACCACAATTCCGGCTTCAACCACAGCTCCTGTGGCTACTATGGTAGCTCCCTCACCCGCCGGATCTCCAAAACTCCCACCCATTAGCGCACCACTGAATCCTGCACCAGCTACCACCGTAAGAAGAAATTCTATGGCGGCACCCCCAAAACCGACATCATCCAATCCAAGCAACAACAGTAACAACACCACACCTCATCAACCTCCTCCACCAACTGCTCAAGCCAACGTTCCCCGGCATTGTGAATCCACAGCTCCAATCCCGCCTTCTCACATCACGGCTGACGGAAGAATTCCTAAGACGCCTGCACCCAATGCACCTGCGCCAGCTTCCAAGGCGCCAACGTCCAAAGCAACAGCGCCCAAGGCATCCGCCCTCAAAGTACCAGCAGTCAAGAAGGCCCCTGCCACCAACAGGAAAAAAGCCGCCACTCCAGCCCTTCCAAAGGCTGCAGGAAAGGAACAAGGGAAATTTGCGTCTAGAAAAGCAGCCAAGGGCGGTGGTGGTGGGATTGATGAGAACGGGGGCAGGAAATGAGGTGGTGGTATGATGGACAATGGAGTTGGAGTGGTGTTTAAGAGGAGAAGTTGATACATCTACTGCGGGAGCGAGTCAGGGAGCATTTCCGAGATGGTGGTGGTGGTGGCGTCTTGGTTATGCATCCCTTATTGGCAAGGCTACTTTGGCTTTGGATAAGATCGTGCCCATAGCAAATGAAGCCGACCGTCTTGGGCGACAAATCTTGGTCCTAGGCACTGAAGCATCATGACATCCCGCGGTATTTTTCACTAGAAGGATTAGTCTTGACGTCTCGAACGCGGGTTACGCCAAGTTGATACTCGCAAACCCTACTCTCGTATGTATCTATTCTCACCACTCTGAAGAAAAAAGCCCTTGGCCGCAACCGCCATCGCACCTCCAGACGCGCTCATAACCCACAACCCTTCACTAATTCCCTCTCGTATCAACTCTCAGTTATCCCCCCTCCCCGCTTTTAGACTGTCTATTCAATTTCTAAAAAATCGCACATGGCGCTTCTACGCCCCCGAGTGTATATTTATTAGGTTTGATCTTATTTTACCTCATCTTATCTCATCTCATCTTTTCCACT
>JAABUK010009205.1_pt1 | contig 13578 bp, 22 predicted proteins | sample 5559141 | NCBI WGS metagenome assembly JAABUK01 (sample SAMN10711869, study PRJNA513367) | rock metagenome | isolation source: Antarctica rocks | place: Antarctica: Victoria Land, Pudding Butte nord | collected 2016-01-03
GAGGGGGGCGGAGGTGGAGCGGCCGGGGGGGAAGAGGGGTGGGGGGAGGGTGAGGATGTGGGCGTAGAGGGTGGAGAATGTTTTTAGGAGTGGGGAGGCCATTGTGATGGTGGTGTGGGTTGGGGGTGGAGGAGGAAGGGGGGGAGAGGTTGATGGGGAGGTGTGGGTGTAGACGTCATGATTTTGTGGAAGTGGATGAGTCTGTCATGTTGGGCTTGATGGTTTATGGTTTTTAGTGGTTCGACGTCATGAAGAGGTATTTGGATGGGATAGGGAGAGTGGATACGTATAGAATTTTGTTTCAAATTACAGATTGTATCTATTATACTATAGCGGTCAGATTTAAATTGCATCAGCAACATGGCGCAGCGGAAGCGCGCCGGGCTCATAACCCGGAGGACCCAGTAAATACAATATTATCTCCGATCATACCTTTACTAATGTATTCTCAGCGATCGAAACGTGGTGTTGCTAGATTTTTTTTGGCAGATTTTCTGCTTTTATTGAAAAGTCGGTTCGAGTTGTTTCTCATACCTAAAACTCGAGGCTGCAGTATATAGCGTATTATTAAGGCTGGCGGTCCCAGAAGCGCGCTTGGTCGTATCTGGCAAGCTTGGTCTAGCTTGAGCTTAAGTCGACGGCCGATCAGGCTCTGTGGCTCAGCGCACTGCTTGATCCTCCCACCCTCCCTGTCACTGCTTTCCGAGCCCTCCAGCACTATGTTTTTACTTCTGTGGCTTCTTCAGCGGAGCTCCCTAGGTTTAATGGCATTAGCTCCGATGCAGAGCCTTTCTCTCCCAAATCATAGCCTCAAAGGGCGGCGGATTACAGCAATGCCAACGACCTCGCCTACTATTTAATCTAGTACTATGGATGTGACTACGTTCAAAAGACATCAGCCTGTCAAGGAAATCATTCCTACAAAGGTTATGCTTAGAAAAGCTAGCCCAATGTCACTTTAGCCAATTTGAATAAAAGTCCACGGCCACTATTTTCACGAAAATTACAAAACGGCCAGTGGGGGGGCTGTTGATAGGCTTGATATGGTCTGCCGGCCGACGTTGTACACTGGCGCCTTGCATTATCAATCTACGACCAATACAAAGCTGCGGGGCTTTCTACCCGACACCAAAATTCTAGACGACCAGACTAGTCGTGCCTGCCTCACTTGAGGAAATTTCAGCCTTGTTGCCAATTGGCGGTATATAGTCCTGAAGAGAAGGAATTCATCTATCATCAGGTTTGAAAATGGAACAAAGTGATATCGTGGTTAATCTATGACTTATAGTTACTTAACTCGAAGGACATCGTTCTGTTTTTCTCCGCTCCTAACTGACTGGCCAAATAGCTTTCGCAGTCTTGTCTCAGCCTTATCACAAATACGAGTCACCGGAGCATTCTAATCTTCACCTATACAGCCATGACTGACGTAGTTTCATTGATTGCGGGTGTGATAGCTATCGCTACGGTGGTCATTGAAGGTTTAAAGCATGCGAAAACATTCTATCAGGCTTCGGGAGAGTATAGAACACTGCAAGCAAGTAACACCCTGGGAACGCTAACATCATCGTTGTTGCTTTTACATGGCCCCATGATCATACGCTGATATTATCACGATTCCAGGAACAAGTCGAAGATTTTGCCAACTTGGTGGAGGAGATCGATCACCAACAAACATTTTCCCACTCCGCCATTATCACAACAACTCTTTTCAGGGCAAAACTGACGCTTGAGCAATTGAACCATCATATGCGGCTGAGCGTCAACGGGGCATCTCGAATTCGCCGAAGAGCTTGGACAAGGAATAAATCAAAGGTGTACAAGCTTCAAGCTACGCTCAAAGAGCATAGGGCGAATCTGCTGGCTGCTACCAGCGCAAATAGCCTGTGAGTACTCATACTATCTGACTTGATCCCACTAATACTTACTATCCCCAGGTCTTCCAACTACCGGTCCGAAGTAGCGCTGAGCTCGATCAGTCGTGAAATTCGCCATTCAAGGCAGACGTCATCGAGCGTCAATAGACAACTATCTGTGATACAGCAATCACTTTCGAAGACACACCAGGCTATCTTATCGCAAACGACCGCCGTCAACTCCATTTTACAATCGATTACATTAGGCCCTGAAAGTCATCCGCAATCAACCGAACCACGATCTTTGTTGCCATGGCATGCAAACAGAGGGTTTATAGAGGCTTCTCAAACTCAACAGCATACTATTTCAACCCAACAATTGCCTGGCATTAGAGGTGGTTATGAAAAGGATCATGAACATGAGCCTGTCCTTGATGGATCTGCCGGCTTTCTTTACAACCCTTCAGGGTCGATAGCTTCTTCGGAGCCTACAAGTCCATTCGAGGTCTCACAAAATTTCTTCCCAGAGACATATACATCAGAGCAACTGCTTCCAACATCCTGTCTCGTGGTGATTAGCTCCATGGAGATAGAGTCTTCGAGTGATTCCAAGACAAACCTCTACAGGCTCTTCTACCGAAAGTCACCCAGGCAATGGTGCAGGTTGAGCATTTCGATCAAGATCCCTCGCTTTTCGATATATTGGGCGGCTACAACGACCTCGCGAGACCAATTTAACACTGTGGATACACTTCGCTCCGTCGGAGGTGCAGCACTTCCATGTTCACTGCTCACCAAAACTCAGGAACGTCTCTCAGAAGCAGAAGATTTCGATGAGGACATCCATTTTCGCTTTTTTTTATCGGACCAAGACTGTATCCGGAAGCAATACTATAAGTCTTCGACCGACTTATTCCCAACAACCTTCATGTCATCGAAGGCATTTCAGGAAGCTTTGACATTTCTAGACGATCTAGGCTGTCCTCGATACTTCGAAAACGAGATCACACAGATTGCACTGCTTGAACCACCGAGCCGTTTCGCCGCATGCATCCATGGCAGGCTGGTCTACGAGATAAGATTCGCTAGGTCCCTTCCAAGTTCAGAGTTGCTCTATAACATCCGGCTACTTCATTGTATGAATGGGCTCTCTGGATTTGCTAATTTGGTTGGCATCGTCGTCGATACTACCAGAATCCACCTGAAAAGTTACCTCATTGAATTTCCAAGGGCACGATGGAAACTCCAAGACGTTATCCAAAATCGATCTATCACATGGAAGCGCCGCGAAAAGTGGGCGAAGCAACTTGTTGAGGGTGTCAGTCGTATTCATTCTCGAGGATTTGTGGTCGGCACATTATGTACCCAGTCACCCATCCTCATCGATGGCTCTGATTGCGTACAGCTCTGGTATTTTAAGCAAAAATTCCGAATGGGCCGTGCGGGCGGCTGTTATTACCCTCCGGAATGCCGCCACTTTCGCCATGTTTCTCCAACCACAAATGAAGCCAAAAGCCCCAACGTAACATCAAAGGCAGATATATTCCACTTGGGTCTGGTACTATGGCGTCTAGCAGAGAACTCACCTCGAACGCATAACAGCCCAGTGTGCATAAGAGAAGGATGCAGCGCGCAAGCACACCTTCGATATGATGAATCTCACCTTGATCCGATTGCTCTTCCAAGCTTGCCTGAAAGTATTCCGCAATACTACAGACAGATTGTGGACATCTGCCGGGCCGAGAATCCAAATGATAGGCTTGCTGCATGGAGACTCCTCAAATTGTTCCCCACGAGCGAGCCTGAATCTTCTCCCATCGAAATCGAGGGGTCCGAGAGCACGGATACCAGGATGTCGGCAATGAGTCGCCTTGTACCGGGCTTCTGCGACTCTTGTCTGAAAGGCAGTATCCCACTGCCTTTCTTTCACTGTAACGTCTGTCAAACAGGGGACTTTGATATTTGCAAGGCATGTTATGAGGAGGGGATACACTGCTACGACACAGACCATTTGTTGGTGGAAATGAAACAGGTTGGAAGCTGGATAGTCCCTGGAAAGTATTGTTCCAGTGTTGGAAGCTCAGGAGGTCGAGATTTTATTGAATTCTAATTGCTTTAGTAGCGTTCTCTTGCGAGAATCTAGAAGATCTGATGGCGGGATAGCCGTTTCTTTCTCAGCAGACGAGGATCTTCCGAAAAAAGGTGCTTTGATATTTTATGACTAGTATAATCCGTTCGCTTTGGCTATCATACAATGCAGCATACTGTAATACGGTTTTCGGTATAAAATTAATTTCCGAACGCCATCATTACCTCTAGGCCGCAGGCCATTAATCTCCTCATACCAATGGGAAGCTTTAGATAAGAATTCATGGTAAGAGGCTAAGGTAGGCTGCAGTATTGACGAACATTGAAGATGCAGCAAATCGAGGCAATTCCATATCGCGCCTCTTCCAGTACGACAGATCAAAATGAGTCGCCCCTGCCCGCCCGGTCGCAGTCAAACCTGCTTGCTGTCTTGATGTTCCCTTCACTCCCGGTGCTCCATTCTACTCCTTTAAGGCTCCCGACAATATCACCTAGCACTTACCTCATTTCCAAAATATACTCGAGAAACACATCCACAATCTCTCTAGGTTACGACGAGGAATGAAACAGGATTAAACACGTAGTCGAATGCATAATCGGCACGAGTCTTCACGTGAAAGCTCTTGCAGGGAGTACGTAGGCGAATGGCATAGACGTAGCAGACGCATCCCAAGGTATTGTATATCTTGAAAAACAGAGCTGACGAATGGGACGAAAAGCATGCATGTACTCTTGTACTCGCGCGCATAGCATAGTATATGTCAAATAGCCTTGGCGATAGCTGGCCTATTAGGCAAAATTTTGGATTCAAATTGATATCGTAGCTCATTAGCCTCGTGGCGCGCTTCCCTTGTCTCCCTTATGCAATAGACTTCGATGAAATGACATATCACCCGTAAGCTATCGCCTTGATATATGTCTTCTTACAAACGGATGTGTATCCTGGCCATGAGTCAGTCATATTGTAGCTCTTACTCGCCACAGACATCGCCCCCAGCATCTCCTCCGTCAATGTCTTCCAGTGTCAGGCTTTAGAGTGGTTGCCCTCAATTTGCTACGCCTCAGCCTCAACTGCCACGCGAGGATCTTTGAATCGGGATGAGTATTCTCTGGGAGAGTGTTATCTTCTGTGTAGAGGAGGAGTCAGCAGGCCCATCTATTTCAATGCATCTACTGCGAGGTATGTTGTATAATATGTCAAGAAGGAAAGTTGGTAAGACTGTATGGGTGCGGCTGACGACGGACCTTCATCCTCACGTAGAGACACATCTGTGTGAAAGGCTTTGACGCCCAGAAGGGCCAGTCGACTGCAGGGGAGGAGCAATGCCCGCCGAAGCGGCAAATTCCATATGTCGCACGTCGCCGCATGAAGTGGATGTGTTGGAATGTATAGATGCAAATTTTGACTATGCAACTGGTAGTCGTGAAGTTGAGCATTGCTCAAAAGCCGGACTGAAGCCTCAGATATCATTGATCGTTACGATCGGCTTGTCCCCGTATTTTTTACGAACCACCTTGGTGCCCGAAGCACAGTGAAGCCTAGGCCCACCGCGTTCGAGACGAGCGCCACCCTTTTGTTGCATTCCTGAACCAGCTCAGAGACCTTGGGCTTGGCTCGGCCTGTGATCAATGGTGCGTCCCCTTTGTTGATCATGAAATCAGGCACCCCTTGTGTGATAAAGATCAAGCTAGATGACGAACTGCTTCTCGCCATATAATGTATTGGACGCGCTGTAGCCATTCGTAAGCAATGTAGTCCTTTTTGCAAGGAGCAAGAAACTTAAACAGCCCTGTCACGAGGAGCGGTCCACTCTCGCAGTTGCGCCAATCGAGCATTGACATCCACCTCCACCTTTTCCAATGGCGGATAACCTCCCTCTTCAGTTGGCCTGATATATTCCTCTACGAAAACAGATCTCTTCTTCGTGGTTTCCACGAGCAGCTTCAGCATTTCAATGACATCCGCGACATATTTCGCGTCACTCCTCTGGACCCCGAAGATCCCGTCGCGCGTTAGAAAATCGGGCACCACTATGAAGCCGAATGTCTGTTCTGCAGACGTAACGACATCATGCTGCTCGGCCAGTATTTGCAAAACACGCATCACTAAGTGTCCCGTATGTGAGAAATAAAACTTCCCCGGAGGAATTCTAGTGGTAAAGCCCCATATCGCAGAGGTTCTTGTTCTGAGCCTGATGTGGCGGAGACGTTGAAACGAGTGGGCATGTATGGCTCTCATGGCCTCTCGCATGGAAGGGCGTGTATTTTCTGCCAGGGGCTCGTCGCTGAGTGGAACAGCGCTGATGGCATCTCTCTGGAAGAGAGGTGCAGGATCGGGTTTGCCATCCTTATAATTGTTCTCATGCTGATTGACTTTTGTAGTGAGATCGATCTCGAAGATATTGCTATCATAGAGGAGAGAGCTGGCTTCGAAGTAAATTTGTTTGTTGACGCGGAGGATCGAGGGATGAAGGTCGAAAGAGCCTTGCCGTCCTTCCCTGTCATGCCAGAGTGTATGTACTTTCGCAGGCTCTGGGCAGAGGAGCTCTTCGTATATCCTCGTTCTTAGCTCTTGCGGTAATGCGAGCAGTCGGGATGTGGGCCAATCTCTTGCCATGTCCGCAACGCGGTAGTGTTGCGAGAGGAGGGTGGAGTGGAGGGAGTGGAGTTAGAACTAGAATACGGTGAAGCATGCAAAATAACAACCCACTTTCTACTCCGTACCGTCCTGTTCTTTATAATCTTTATAATCTTGTACCCTCCTTCATTGGGGTGTTCGGGTATGGGAGAGAACAATCTTGGGCCGTGGTTGCTACGGAATGAGCTTCCGCCACACGGCTGTGTGCAACATCCTGCTTCTCCGTGATTCTGTCCAAAGTGTCTACCGAGTGCTGCGGCTGTTCAATTTTATGCAGCTAAAAAGACTCAGCCCAGACAAGGCTGCACAGAGCGGTCCTTCAACTTGATCTTGCTGATCTTCTTATGCTGCCTTTTGATTCTTCCAATTTGCATTGCTGTATCCGATTATGAGTTTTGGCTTTAGCGTGACCGATTTCATTACCCTTGGCGGTTTGGCGCTCAAGCTTTACGATGAATTCAGAGAAGCGCCTGGGGCTTGCCGGGCCTTTGCGAATGAGCTTTTGTTGTTCCATCTAATCTTGGACAAACTAGGCTCTGATCTTCAGGACCATAGTGAACTCATTGGGCCAACCGATTATGCTGCCCTCAAAGCATGTGCGGATAGTTGCAAAGAGCTCATCTATGTACAGATATATGGTGCTGCCTGTGTTCCCACGGCATTTCAGACTTATACAACTACTTCACGGACTTCTTCCAAATCTGATAATGTGATTCTGCAGCCTGGACCATACGGTGATGACCGATTTCTCAGAGCATGGCGTCAGAGATGGGCGGAGAGGAAGTTTGCTGCTAGAATTTCAGAGATCCAGCGAGCAGTCGCAGCTCATATCCAGAGTCTAACAGCTTTCAATACTCTCATCATTCGGTATGTCCATTCTCGTCCATTTAGGGAGCAGTAACTGATCAATGGGCGGTTCAGCTCCGATCAACTCAGAATCTTTGCCTGTCAATATCGATCGGAGGCTTTACATGAACAGACCCAAGCATATATTGAACATAGTCACACTTCTATTGAAAGGTCACAGAATCGACTTGAGGCCGCTTCAGAACGTCTCGAACGATCTCACGCAAAAATGGAACGTCAATTGCAAGGTATACTGGCCTCTCAGCAAAGACAAGAGAATCCAATTCTGTCACAGAGCCTTGACGCATCCTCCCCGGAGGGGCGCGAGGCATGGATGAACCTGGGTAGACTTTTGAGAACAGAGGGTATCACGCCAGCTATGATCAAGCAAAATCGTAATACCCTAGTTCAAGCCATGAAAATCACCTTACAGTGGGACGAGCCATCGAATACTCCACAATCTTATCATACGGCATACGAGTCGTTGTCAAATCATCATCGGACATTCACAGACCCAAGCAGCAGTCGCTCATCTGTGCAAGCTTCACCCAGCCTCCTTAGTTCTGCACCACCGCGTGGTCCAACCTTCACGAACGAATTCTTGAAGAGACAAAACAGGGCGGCACGTTCGCTTGAACAAGAAACGAACGTCCACGACGGACTACAATCCCTGCTGCAAGGCATGGACAGTTATCAACTTGGTGACAAGCCTGAAGCCGTCAATGAGAATGACGAGATTGACCTAGAAGGATTGAACGAAGCCCATGATATGACGGAAACAAATTATGTTAGCGCTGTACCCAAAGGATTATGCAACGATTAGAAATAGCAAGAAATTGGATGGGAGGGTACGCAACGCCATAGATCAGAACGGAAGATCGAAGAACAGAGGTTGAGGCGGGAGAGGCTGGGGGTAATTGACTTGGCGCTTTGGAGAGAATATTGCGTTTGGTATACAATAGTCAGACGCTCGAGAGGAATCAAGTCTAAGCGCTGGCCTCGTCTCGTCCATTGTGTTGTGAACCCCGTCTTGCCACAGGACCATTGAGCGGAGTGCCCAAGATTCAGTATACTATGTCTCACAAACCCCGTGCAACCACACTGTTGCTAGCAAGTCACCTGGTATACTCTGAAAATTTAGTTCCAGACAGAGAATATTTTATAAGATAACCTAGAACCGCTGAATTACTGAGATTGGGAACCAGCGGCACATAATGGACGTTCATTTATCCATATCGGCCGAACACGATGAACTTGTAGAGATCAGATTGTTCCGGATGGTAGCTACAGAGCAGGATTTTAGTATTCCAATTCGTGCATACCTCAATGTCCCGAATCTACCTAATCCAAACGAGCGTGTGGACAAATTCATCAGCGTAAGAGTCATCAAATTCATCTATCCATCGCTCCCATGCATAACCCTTCTATCCAAGCACCAATCTACGCAATTTATGCGACCCCTAAAATCCCCACCATCATCACACTGCTCAATTCCATCATCGATTCGATTCATAATATCATGTTCAAATCAAAGCACAGGCGACGATTCCAGGAGCGTCAATATTGACGACGAGGCCAGAGGCGAATTTTACAGCAGCACCCTGGAAGGTGCCTGAGCTAGGGTTTGTGCTGGAAGAGCTTCCAGTGCTGGAGCCTGAGCCGCTGTTGCTGGGAGGGTTGCTGGCAGAGCCGGAGGGGGAGCCGGAGGGGGAGCCGCTGGAGGAGCCGCTGGAGGAGCCGCTGGAGGAGCTGCTGCTGCCTGATCCACCCGAAGAAGTTCCGCTACCGCCGGCATTCGACGAACCACCATTGCTAGAGCCGGTTGAAGACGGAAAACCGCCAGGGGCAGTGCCGGATGCCGTAGGATTCTGGCCTGGAGTAGAGGTGGAGTTGAGGGAGATGAAGTGGCCGCCAGCGATAGTGGGTGGCGCAGTGCTGTTGCCGGTTTTGGCGGCTGCTAGCTTGTATGCGTCGAGGGTGTTGGGAGAGGGAGGAGCTCTGGATGTATCGTTAGTCATATGATCCAAAGGGGATAATGACGGTGGACTCACGCCTGGTTAACGACCATGGCCATGCCCATCTGACAATGGCTTCCCTTCGTTTGTGCACAGTAAACCCATATCGGCTTCGTGTCGTTGACTGGGACGACGAATGCCACTGGGCCAGGGCCTGCACTTAGAGGTTGGAAGCCGGAGAAGAAACCGCCGGCGAGCGGGTGGCAGGGGTCTGCGAAGCTGCTTTGTACGACGGTATGGTTTTTGGGGAAGTAGCTGAATGTGAGAGTGTCGCCGACGGCGGCTGTTACTGTTGATGGGTTGAATGCGAGTTTGGCGTCCGCACCGACGGTGATGGGGATATCTTTAGCGAGGGTGAGGGGGAGGAGGAGAGAAAGGAGAGTGGTGGGAATGATCGAATGCATGTTTATGGTTGGCTTAATGGGAGTGTTTCGTGTGTGGATGAATGTCAAGGATCGAAAGGTATTCAGCGAAAGTCAAGTAGCTGGAAAGAATAATAAGGATATGTAGTTGAGATGCGAAGGAAAAGTGCTTTGATTGACAGAGATGATGTGCTTGAGATGCAGTACAGATGCAGTACAATAAGGAAGTATCTCTTGTCTCTTATACCCAAAGGACGTGCAAGGGCACTGGAGAGTTTTCGCTAAACCAAAAAGAGGATGACTGTACGCAGGCTGACATTCGGTATTATGGCATTGCTGTTTCGAGCATAGAAGCGACCCAGGTAGAAATAGCAATGAGAGGCCAACTTACTGCTGAGAAGAGCCTGTTGGGTAAGAAGCAATAACATGGTCGCCCAAATCAGCAGAAGACATCTATGCCAAACCCCAAATGGACAATGTCTATGAATGAACAAGGTTCTATAACGGCTTGTTTGCTGACCCATTAGCTATTTCCTTGGGCTGACCTCAGCGCGACCCAACGAAAGGAGTCTAGTTATAGCCATAACAGGTCGGTAGTCGGCCCAATGCCGGGATCGCATGGAGTTCACGCATGCTATATGGAGTACAACGGTGGTAAGCGCTAGATTAGGTATTCCGGTCGAGGCTTAGCTCATTGTAGTTGGTGCGACATGATCCTAGTCAACCCGAATTGGCACAATCGCTCATTACAGTGAATGGCTAAACTTTTGGTAACATTATATTTGGCGAGACTGATGAGAAAGGGATTTGGGAGATTATCCTCGCCAAGGCTCTAAATCTCCAAAGAGTCTAGTATGGGACGCTAACCAATGATAGCGATGCTTAGTAAGCCTCTCCTGCTTTTGAAATCTCATTTGACGAAGATTCATAGAAACACACTAGGTTTTTGACGAGACTGCTGTCTCGATGGCACTCAAGTGATGGTATGGCCGGGATTTGTGGTTGAAAAATAGTGATAGCCATCTCTGTCCACACCACAATGACTTGTTTGGATATCGGACGCCTGTCAATTTGCGGAGTACGTGCTAACAGTCTACAGACTCAAGGCACTGGATTGCAAGCTCAATTATTCCTTCGGCTTTTTTCACTATCAATCACTAGTCTTCGCCACCCCAGAGTATGGAGACCGCATGCAACAATATCACCGCCTTGTAAATACCATCCATCCCCTGCTCCACCGTACCCTTTGCATCTCCATTATGATGGGTACCGCTTGTAGTGTCAAATATGGTGCCTCACAAAAGCTCGAACATCAGACCACATAGCACGATATTCGATTCGAAAGCTCACGGCGCTCCCTCGTATGGCTTTGCTGGTTCCAAACTTCTTCAACGATTCTCAACGCCTACTGACTGCACCTCCTGCCAAATCCGCATCGAACATTCCACTTGGTCTGACACATGTGGCCCCCTCGAGGATTGGGGTTTCTCGATCCGTTCGTGGTGTGTAGCTAGATTCCATAGCCCTCCTGACTTCCCAAAGGCTCGCATTTGCGACGTCGACGACTTTGTTCCACTTGTGAGCCTGATAGCTGAAATATTCCGAGATGGTGATATCAGCACAATACAACTTATTGATGCCTTTGACATTAGACAGCGCGCTCTTCAGATCGGTCGAGAGCCTCATGTACGAGTAATGCTCTGGGACAAAAAGTCTCAAGAATCCGTCGGTATTGATCCCCCGGGAGATGCAATTTGATGGGTCCCATGGATCTGCATGTGGCTGGAAGGATAGACTAATTGTATCCAAATGATGAGCGCTCGCCAATAATTGCAGCGCGTTTCTAAGGAATTGACCACCCATGATGACAATTTCTTCATACTTGCTACCAATAAAGCGCGTCGATTGAGTCATTGTGGATTCACTGTCGAAGAGTCCAAGCTCAAGGTGGCGGATTCTCAACCTATTTCGAGCCCCTATGGTGATCAACCAGTCATACATGAAGACGTAATCGCAGCGAGCGAGGATACAGTCCCTATGACGGCCATCTTTGCAAAGGTCGACGCTAAACGTCAGGGTATAGTACTTATGGTCGTCGAAAGAGAAGACGTTGCTGCCATATAGCACTGCGGCTCCTTCGTTGTGGGCCTGGCGACAACTGCGTAGTAATCCCGACCCGCTATTTATTGTTCGAGCAGAGATCTCAGGCTCGTGACCACGGCGGAAGTGGCTTGGATCCGGGGTAATTACTTTATCACGACACGGCGTTTCGAAGACTTCCTCGTATATCATGTTGCGTAGCTCGAAAGGAAGTCGAAAGAAGGGGAAGCCCATATTGACTGTAGCTGTCTCAATCCGAGTGAAATGGTGGAGCTGTCTCTGAACGAAGATAATGATTGAAGTAGTGTTATTTTATGATTTATGATTTATGATTTATGTTGTATGGAATGTGAGTGATGGAATGAAGAAGGGTGAGGAGGCAGGAAAGGATAGTCCGGAGAAGTTGACACCTGATAGATAGGACCCTGCGAGAACGTGTGTCAGTACGACATCATACTTGTGGTCGCCTCCCTCAACGTTCTTAAGCACGTAATAGGAGGGGTGATGTTGAAACCTTACCACTTCCCATCGGTGTTTTACCAGGCGTACAACTCATGCTCAGGCAAATCGCTTGGGAGGAACTTCATCAACAGCAGGTTTATCCAAGCCAGCCTAGTGAACTTCCCCGATCAACACGAATCGTATCAGCCGTATAACATCACCAACCTTGACACAACAGTGTCAATGATGCGACATCACCACTATCAACGTTTTATTGAAAGTGATCACAAACAAAAGTTGAGGATCTCTCCCAAGGAGTGCCCACTAATGAGAAGGCAAGCATTTTCAAGCGTTCTTGATTATACAAGCCCGATCAACCCGATATAAGTGTCATATATTATATAACAAAAAGAAACCCAGGTGTAGAAACACGATTTTGAGACAACACTTTGACGGCCTAGGATTGGAAAAAATTGCGAGAGAAATTCCTTTTTAGGCAAGCTCTGCTTGAAAGAACAAAGCTGGACAGCCCGCTGCAGGTAACAAACGTCCACAAAACAACAGAGCTAACCTACACCCGCCAACCAAATCGCTGCACGACCGTTCCAACCAAAAAGCCAGCAGCAGTGGTAATCTGGCTCAACGAAGCACATCGTTCCGCTACAATGGCATCTGATACCATTCAAGACGCAGAGATAGCAAGGGGGAATAGGAATGTACAATGAGAGCACGGTCCTGCAGAGAAGGAGCTGGAATTGCAATAAGGCAATCCAGACCTACGTGAGCTTCAGCACGAGACTTTTTGCGCGAGCGTCTACCCTTTTTACAGCTTTCTCGGAAAAGTTGTTGCTAGCAAGCATATTAGACCTGTCTTGGGGCGATCTCTTTCGAATACTTTATTTTGGATCTGCTTCTGAGGGTAGGGATGGTTTCGGCTGATGACGGTAGCAGTGCTGACCTCTAGTCCATGTCATGACTCGATCATGATATTACAGACGCCTTGCACGGATCTTTAAGTGCTCTTTAGATTGGATGATTGAGTGAGGATAACTTCCGAGAGTGAGTTCTTTGAGCTTTTTTTGTCGACCAAATCTGGTCCTCACTATTCGCTTTCGGCCGTTTATGATTTCATCAATGTCGAGATAGACTGGTAATGATCTTACTCGAGCCAGCATGGTATTACTTAGTTTATAAGGTATTCTGCCCGCCAGCCACTGGAAGGGGGACCGTCC
>JAABUK010009206.1_pt1 | contig 13577 bp, 13 predicted proteins | sample 5559141 | NCBI WGS metagenome assembly JAABUK01 (sample SAMN10711869, study PRJNA513367) | rock metagenome | isolation source: Antarctica rocks | place: Antarctica: Victoria Land, Pudding Butte nord | collected 2016-01-03
GGGTTGGGTTGGGTGGAGGTGGGGGGTTGGTCGGTGGTGGAGCAAGCGGGAGGGGAATGAGTAGGGGAAGAGGAGGCGGAAGGGTTGGGGGAGAGGTAGATGGCGAAGGCGTCGCGGATGGTTATCCGCTTTTCTGGAGTGGATGAAGGTGGGGATGATGCGGGCTGAGGGTAGTTGTCGTTGTGGGTGTAGTGATGGTGACCTGGACGTGGGTTTGTGCGGATGGTACGGAGGTCTAGGTGATAGCGCTTCGATGAGGTGGAAACGAACTTGCTTATGGCGGGGAAAGGGTCGGGGGATTGCGCGTAGATTGATGGGATTGAGGTGGGGAATGTGGTTTGTGAGCGCGAGGTGGCGGTATTCTTGTTGGTGGCGAGCTTGGGAGAACGTTTGAAGTGCGTGTATAGCGTCGAAAGGTAGAGGATCAGAAGGACGAGGCAGTCTTTGCCGCCGTTGTATGAGAGGGAGAGGCTTGAGAAACTGGTTATTGTTAATCACATGCCAGGATGCCTCAGCGTTGGGCAATGTTCCCGCACTCATAGTTGATCAAAGCCTTTTCTATAACACCAATTGATGTTCTAGTCTGCTGTTGGACTCTTAACGTCAAGTCCGAGGCCGTTGGCTTCTCCAGAAATGCGGTGACCCGTCTGTGCAGGTCTGCGCAGACAGCCTCGAGGCTCGAGGTGGATGCCGGGATGTTGGCGGAGGAGGGCGATGCATCTTCTTCTCCATGAACCTGCGGCTGGGTCTCCCGGCCGCTGATTATGGGGGCATTGGGCGGCAGAGATGCATCATCGGACATTTCGACACAGAGATGTCGGAATGGAGTAGTTAGGTGGGATGCGAACAGACTGACCGGCCGAGGGTATAAAAATTGTGCGGATGCAATTCCGCTGCCATGGATTACGGCCGTTGCCGATGTCGGGAAGTATAATAAAAACACGATATTGATGCTGCGGATTTTTAGTCATTCTATCAGTCGTATGGGAGACACTGTATGATCCTAGCAAGTCCAGGAAGCTTGAGGTGAGCACTCCTCTCTCAGAAGACGCCACCGACAGCCGTCTGTCTGTTCTTGCATCGCGACACCGATACCCATGCACAAAATATGCTCACTATCCTAGCACCTTCATTTTCTTCTTTTTCCCTTCCTTGCCATCCTTCTTCGCCCCTTTTTGCCAGTCTCTCCAGCTGCCAATCCGTTCTTCTCTGGTATTCTCCCATTCCTTCTCATGGTCCCGTTTCCTCTTTCGCTGATCGACTACCTCGTCTTCTTTCCGCTTCTCCCGACCCTCCTCTTGCATCTTTGCTTTGAGCTGCTTCCTTCTGCGAGCCTCAGCGTCCACCAGAACCTCGACTGTCTTCTGTCTCCATTCCTTCTTGAAGCTCTCTGTCTTCAATTCTGGACTATCGAGGTTATACTTGTGCTTCCTTATCAGAAGACCTCGAGCATCAGCGATACATTCGTCCAGCTGTATGCGAGCTTTCTCGTCAAGAAGTGTAATCTGAGCTTTGTTGAGCCGATCAAACGCATCTGGAGCAGAAGGATTTGTAGTCTTGTCGGGATGTATCAGGAGCGACTTTTTCCTGTATGCGATTTTGATGTCTGAGTCAGGAACCCCAGGTTGGAGGTCGAGAACGGCATAGCTGTAATCCAGTCAGACATCTGAGTATGACCAACTTCCATAGCTGACTTACGCATCAAGTCGGAAAGCTTTGATGATACGATCAATCTCTGCATCCTTTAGCCCGAAGTCAGCCCCAGGGAATGTCAAGTATTGAAGAACCGGAGTGAGAATCATACCTTATCATACTCTTTGGCCTCTTTTTCCAGCGCGTTGAGCGCATCAAGCTCGTCATTAGCCATCTTGGACTTCTGATGTTCAGCTTACCGTAAGGCCTGCGACCCTTCCGAACGTGTCGAAGACTATTGTCTAGGTTTGCGAATGGCAAACTTAAAAGAAGGGCTCCTTGTAATCACTGTGAAGAAGGGCGGAATTCGAGATGCCTTCTGGCTATAGCCCTGTCTGGCGACGTCCTCATTCTTATCGATAAGAGTATGGGCACGTGACTCCGGCTCTTGGCGTTTGACCACGATTGCACCCAACTCCCACTGGTCACTTTTGCAGCAGAGCAGATGCAGCAGGGCGCAAGATCTCGCGATTGTTTGCGCCGGTCCACAGTACTGCGTATAAGGTTTGGGTATTCGCACACTGTAATGCCTGATGTACATCCACTTCATTACTTCCGTCAATAAGTTTCGCCCGGGCTATCAATCATCAGTCATGTTCGAGACCTCTCACAGCCGCTGGCGTGCTTTGCAGACCAGGTGCGAAAGTTCAAGATCAGCATTTGTGTACGGAGTGATCACCACTCGCATATATTGTCGACCAAACTGCCCAGCACGCCTTGCTCGCCGGGCCAACGTCGTGTTCTATGACACTGCTGCTGAGGCGGCGGCAGCAGGATTCAGACCGTGCAAGCGCTGCAAACCTCAAGAGCAGCAGCCAGATGGAACAGAAGACGCGAGCCAAAAAGCTATCAGAACGGCGTGCGGAATTTTGGGGCAGAGCTCAGGAACGAGGACCGTCAATGATCTCGCAGAAGAGGTAGGCTTGTCACCAAGGTGTTTCTATGCGAATTTCAAGAAAGTGATGGGGTTGACGCCAGGGCTCTACATGAGACAGCTAAAAACCGCGAAGGAGCAAAGCCGGGAGAAGAGTTCTGGCGATGACGGGTCCAGAAAACGCACAGAGCTGTCTTCTAGAGGCTGGCTGACACTAGACGGCCAAGCTGGGGAAGCCCGGGACAGGGCAACCGTTGCAGCTTATCGCGAGGGGTTTGAATCGATTCCATTGCTTTTTCTCGATGACAGGCTAGTTGAGTATTCTCAACCGCAGCATCGCTTTCCCTCAGCTTTGTTGCTTCGAACCGTTGAACCACAAGTCGATGACCACTGGTCAAATCACGATAGCAGTGATTCAGAGATATCCGCAAGTAACGAAGCATGGCTAGCCCAGCACAATCCATTGCCTCTCGCAGATAGCTCCTTCATCTGCTTAGAGTTGCTTTCCTCTCCCCTTGACATTGGAGCAGAATAGTCACAGCAGCAGCACGGGTCGCACTTCAATGGCGCCGCGGAATTGGTCAGGTCATCGCTTTGACAGCGTCTTTAACACTGGGTGTACTTTTGACGCATCTTGGAAGCTATCTAAGGCTTTCGCTCCTAACTGATAGAAATGCAGAGCATTTTGTGTGCTAGCTTCTACAAATAAGGCCCTGATGGCAAGAACAATACCGTCACAACATTGTTGGAATCTCCCTTTGGCTTATTTAATATCGCACGCGCGTAGCATCAGGCGGTTTTAGATAACGAGGCATATATGAAGCCCCACACGCAGGCTCAAGCACGTGTTGGCGGATAAAGATATAAGGCGTCTGTGGTCCGACATGGCTGAGATGCTCACGTTCTGACTATTATGGCTAGAAGAAGACGGTTGTGGTAAGGATGCTTTTGGTCCCGTGACATGCCATTCTACTGTGCTGGCCTGGGACGCGAAATCTTGGCATTAAGCTAGAATTTTGGGATTCGGACGATTCCCTCTTGCAGCTTTGAGTCTCGACAGGTTCTTGATATCGTTCACCGATGACATGGCTCCTCAGCGCCCTTCGTCGAGGTATGGAGGCTCAAGATCGCTGCGCACGCATCCAAAAAGTTCGAAGAGGAAGCGCGACGATGATAATACGGAAGAATTGAACAAACGAGTGGCAGACTTGGAATTAAGACCAACCATAGCCCCAACGCTGTTTGCCGAACTACCACTTTCAGAAGCTACACAATCGGGGCTATCAAAATCTCATTTCAAGACTCTGACTACGATTCAATCTCGAGCAATTCCTGCTGCTTTGAAGTCGAGCGATATTCTCGGCGCTGCCAAAACCGGGTCGGGGAAGACACTTGCCTTCTTAATTCCAGTCCTAGAGAATTTGTACCGCAAACGATGGACCGAGTACGACGGCCTCGGTGCCCTTATTCTCTCCCCAACCCGAGAGTTGGCGATTCAGATCTTCGAAGTCCTGCGGAAAGTGGGGAGAAATCACACCTTCTCTGCTGGGCTCGTCATTGGAGGAAAGCCCCTACAGGAAGAGCGAGAACGGCTCGGCAAGATGAACATCCTCGTCGCAACGCCCGGGAGAATTTTGCAGCACATGGACCAAACCGCGGAATTCGAGACTGGAAACCTGCAAATGCTCGTGCTTGATGAGGCCGACAGAATCATGGACATGGGCTTCCAGGGGACTGTAGATGCCATAGTGGAGCATTTACCCGAGGAAAGACAGACCATGCTATTCAGTGCTACCCAAACGAAGAAAGTGTCAGATCTAGCCAGACTGAGCCTGAGAGAGCCTGAGTTTGTTTCTGCACATGAGGGAGCTGACAGCGCAACACCGAACACGTTACAACAGAATTATGTTGTCACGCCCCTACCTGAAAAGCTGGATACACTCTGGAGTTTTATAAGAGCCAACTTGAAGAGGAAGATACTGGTCTTCTTGAGCTCGGGAAAGCAGGTCAGGTTCTTCTATGAAGCACTTCGACATCTTCAGCCAGGACTACCACTACTCCATCTGCATGGACGACAGAAGCAGACCGCCAGACTAGACATCACTACACGATTCTCGTCCAGCAAAAATGCGTGTCTGCTCGCGACTGACGTCGCAGCACGGGGACTCGATTTTCCAGCTGTTGACTGGGTTGTTCAGGTAGACTGTCCGGAAGATGCAGATACCTACATCCATAGGGTGGGTCGAACGGCAAGGTACGAGCATGAAGGACGTGCAGTAATGTTCTTAGATCCGAGCGAAGAAGAGGGTATGTTGAAAGCACTCGAGAGGAAGAAGGTAGCCATCGAGAAAATCAATGTCAGGCAGAAGAAGATGCAGAACACGATCAAGAATCAATTGCAGAATATGTGCTTCAAGGATCCGGAGCTGAAGTACCTGGGTCAGAAGTGTTTCGTGTCCTACGTCCGATCCGTTTATGTTCAGAGAGACAAAGACATCTTCAGAATTAGGGAATTAGACCTTGAGCAATATGCCGCCAGCCTAGGTCTTCCAGGTACACCGAATGTCAAATTCGTGAAAGGTGAAGACGCCAAAAGCAGGAAAAATGCGCCAAGACAGCTACTCGAGGCTTCAAGAGGAGACGAGGATGGCGAGGAAGCGGCATTGAAGGTTACAGAGCAGCCGACGGTCAGGACGAAGTATGATCGTATGTTCGAGCGGAGGAATCAGGATGTACTCTCTAGCCATTACAAGAGGATGATTGACCGAAGAGAGCACTTGAATGAGACCAAAGCTAAGGAACATCATCACGAGACCACCGATGCAGACGAAGACAACGGCTTCCTGACGGTTAAAAGACGGTTTGACGCAGGAGATCAAGCTTTGGGCCAGGAAACCTCGTTCTCTAGCGACACCGACAGCGAAGACGACGACACCACTCCTCCCACCGATACCTCTCATCGTCTACCAAACACCGCCCAACCCAATGCCGCCCCCAAAAAGGCCCTCACCCTTTCCTCCAACCCCTCCGATTCACCCCTGATAATCGACTCCAAACGTCGCGAAAAGCTCCTCAAGTCCAAAAAGAAACTTCTCCAATACAAAGGTCACGGCTCGCACCTGCACTTCGATGACAACGATAACCCGCACGAAGCGGAATACTACGAGCGGGAAGAGGAGTTCAGAAAGAAGGGTCAACCGGAGGAGCAGCGGGAGGCCTTCTTGAGTGAAGAAAGGGAGAGGGCGAAGGCAGCTGATCTGTTGGACAAGGAAGTTGCGAGGAACAAGAGGAGGGAGAGGAAGGAGAAACGGAAAGATCGTGAGAGGGAGTTGGAAGGACGTGACAGTGATGGTGGAGGGAGGGTCGCGGTATTAGCGCCGTACGAGGAGAAAGCTAAGGAGGAACCGCCTGCTACGGATGGGGGTGGCAAGGAGAAGAGGCGCAAGAAGTGGTTCGAGGATCTTTCTTCTGGAGATGAAGAACAGGGAACTTCGAAGAGGAAGCGCCGAAAGAGGGCCAATGAACTCACAGCAGTGGAGCCGGAGCCGGAGCCTCAGACGATGGAGGAGCTGGAAGCAATGGCTCAAGGCCTACTGGCTGGATGAGAGTCGACCAACCCAGTTTGGCGTCAAATGAGCGAGACGCTGAATCAGTAACTGTGTAATTACCACAAAAATGCTGCATGTGTATTCTCCACGAGAAAGTAACTAATTAGATCCTATCGGAAATGATCCCAAAGGCCCTGTCTTGTCATATTCCCAACTACATAGTCTCAATCGTTTTCTGCCTCCCCAACGAGGTCCGCGTCCAACCGTCTTCCTGAAATAGACTGCTTCGCTGCGCCGATCATGCTGGCGTTCCGCTCGAAATCTGTCGTTGAGATACTATGCAATAGGGCGAATGAGTAGTCGTCATATCTTGCTTGCATTCCCACGCGTCGCCAGACTGTGATTGTAGGTGTGGTGGCGTGGTCGAGTTCCACATCCTCGTCACGACGTGACTCCTTCCCGCCCGTCGGCTGCTCCGCTCGGCCCAGCACTTTCCCCAGCCCCTGAGCCGAACAGATGCACGGCAACGTCCCCACAGCGGTGAGCGCCATCTTCAGCGCTCGCTGCAAGTTTCCGAAGCCCGCCAACGCCTAAGTGAATAGATTCGGCTGCGTGGTCGCGTTCGTGAAGTTGTTATACACGATCCCCGTGCCGCTGATATTCGACCCCGCGGCATTGATAAGAATCCCCGGCGCATCCATAAAATACGCATATCTCGCCACATCAGCCTGCTGATCCATCCACGGCATGACCTTCTGCAGAAACCCCTGCAACTCCGCCTGCGTATAAGCATTCTCGTTGTTGAGACCAAATTCCGTGATCCAAATTGGACGGCCATTGGCAATCGCCCGGGTCGAGTTGACAAAGTACTCGAAGTACGAGGCGCCGGCATATTTGTTGGAGTACCAGTGCACGTTGACGAAGTCGATGGTGCAGCCGGTGCAGTTTCCCATGAACCAGGAGAGGTAGGTTAGGCCGGAGGGGGCGCCTACATTCGTGACTGCGGGGGCGCCGAGGAGGGCTCGCCCGGCGAAGGGTTGCATGTATTGTTGGTAGGTGCTTACGGAGGCGTTGACGCTCATGCAGGCGGAGCCACTGTAGCAGACGTCGGGTTCGTTGAAGGACATGAGGGCCGGAGCGCCTGCGTTGATTGCGATTTGGGCTGCGGTAGGCCAGGCGGAAAGCAGGCTCGGGGCGTTGCTGTAGAGAAGGGGGATATGTTGAATAGCTGGATTGAAGCCGCAGGATGTTTGCCCACTGGGACATGCTTGGTAAAACCAGTTGTAAGCCCAGGAGACCCGAGAATTTTGGCCGGACAAAGAAAATGGAAGGGTTAGATTTGCCTGGTTGTAGGAAAGGCCGCGCTTGCCATTGTTCGGGACTGGTGTAGGGCTTGTCAAAGTCGTAGTGCTCGAAGAGCTTAAGGTTAGTGCGGTGGATGTCGAACTGCTTGTAGAGGAGTTAGCGGGAGTGGTTTGGAGAGAGCTAGTCGATGAAGTTGAGGAGCTGCTGAGAGAGCTGGAGATACTCGTCAGCCTGCTTGTGGAACTGCTTGATGAAATGGTAGAGCTGCCAGAAGAGCTGGGCGTTGTGCTTGAAGCGCTTGAATAAATACTCGAAGAGCTGCTGGTTGAGGCGCTAGTTGAAGTGCTCGAAAAGCTAGAGGTAGAGCTCGAAGTTCTTGAAGAGCTACTGGTGGAGCTTGAGGGCTGACTGGAGCTACTGCTACTTGGGCTCTGAGTGGAGACCACTGAGGATGACGCGCTGCTCGACCCTGGCGAAGTCATCATCGTTGATGAAGATGAGATACTGGAAGCTCCTGGGGCGCTTGAAGGCGACGAGCTCGGACCGCTTGCAGATTGTGATGAAGAGGTAAATTCTGACAAGGTGGAAGAGCTGCTGCTCGAGGAGAGAGAGATGGGCGGAATGGGGGTAGAGCTCCTGCTTACGGAAGATATCAAGCTTGTCCCTGTTATGGAGCCCGAGGTCAGTGGCGTTTGTGAAGGTATAGAGCTCGTTGTGCTACTGCTGCTTGTTGCTGGTCTTGACGTAGTTGGCGAACTTGACACTGAGCTGGCAGGAGTCGACTGTATCGGATTTGGCGTTGAAGAGCTAGAAGAGGCAGTCCCTGAATTGGTTGAGATACCTACACTTGACGATGCTTGGCCAGAGTTCGTCCGGGAACTTGAGCTGGTGGAGGTTGTGGTTGAACTGATATAGACAATCGTGTCCGGGCTGGTCGATTGTGGAGAATCTTCAGACAAATGGCTGGACAGATGCTCCGAGAGCTGGCTGGAGAACGAATCAACCCCACTGTTGATAATCGAAGACGAGGAACTTGTTGACGTAGTGATGTAGACAACAGTATCTGGACTCGTAAAGGCAGGGGAATTGCCCGAAATTTGGTTGGAAATGTAGTCCGAAAGCTGGTCCGAAAACGGCGTTCCGGATAGTGAGCTACTTGGGCTGCTCATCATCAAATTTGCGATGGCAGAATTGGTTGCAGCATAAGCGGATCTGACAGCAGCTTGGGCTCCTGGGAATTGTGCGGTGCCCTCAATGGATGAGTATAGCGTACAAGTTTCCCCAGTGAGGACTGCAGCCACGCACTCTTTAGCAGAATCACAGCTGGTGATACATGCCTGGATAGACGGCTGAATGGACCTCTTCTTCCCAACGGCCGCTTTGCTGCTGTCAACTATGACTGTGCCGCTGAAGGTCCGATTGCACTGTACTTGGTAGCTGGCACCATTTCCATCGACATATTGCTGTCCCTGGCAGCCCGGACAAATCGTAGGGCTAACGCATGTAGTTGTAGCGCTTGCTGAGATCGAGGGAATGCCCGTGGTGAAAGAGTAAGTGGAAATCGGGCATGTAACCACTGTTACGGTGGTCGTGCGAGTATACATAGCTGAGCGGTGTCAGTCGCGTGATACCAATCAATGCGGCAAATCATCATCGTCAACATGCCTTGGGTGGCTGCCCGCTGAAGCAGAAGCGGCAACAGAAACAGCTTCGGAAGAGAGACCATGGTGGCAGATCGAACCTGCACGAGAAAGCAGTCACGACGTAAGGTAATTGACAAGCACAACGGATGCGCCGAGCACTTTCAAAGGCCACACGTTGTACCCTCCAAGGCTGCTGAACAGAATTCCAGTAACGCGCAGTTATTTAACGTGCGTATTGCCTGCTTGGATTTGTACGTCCTTTTAGGATGCTGCTGAAGGAATGGACGGCATACGCCAAAACGAAAGACAGCACGAAGCCTGTAGATGAAGTAACAGCTGACTTAAGGAGCGCTGTGCGGAACAGTAAGAGAGCAGATACCCAAAGGAATAAGAAGAACGTCGCGCAAAGCACATTTCTCGAAAGACATGAAAAACAAATTGAGGAATGTAAATAGCTAGACATGGCCTCGTGGTGGAATGCTTGGTAGTGTTAGGAGTCTCGTCCACTTTGATGGCCCTGAACATAGCACGATCGCTCCCAAAATGCATAGCGGAGACTGGATGAGTATGCTGATGCTGTAAACCAGGAGATCGATCGTTTTATTTGGCTTAATGGCCTTGCGGCCACAAGGGTTTTATAGTTAAGACATAGGCCCATCACTTTGTGGCAGGAATCTTCGGTTGATTGTGAACTGGAGAGCACCCATCTCTTGACAGATAGAACCAGGCTTGTCGATATTAATAGCCTATCATTTCTCCAAAGTGAGCTGCATGCTCTCGCTTTAGGCTGTTTGTAATGCCATCTCTCTGTAAGCTTTGTCAGAGGGGGAGGTCTGGGGTGTGTTTAGTAAACTCCCATCCTTTGAGGACGCATCACTTCGCTGTTCTTACCTGCAGCACCCTGGCAGGGCGGCGCTAAGCGCAGACGTTCTCTTCCTTTGGCTGAGAGTGGAGGCCAAGAGATGTGTTGGCTGCTTTCGGCGGAAGTTCTGCCGCTGTTGGACTCGTCCACACCGCGTACCGTCTCCGCTTCCCTGGTGTATAGCATTCAATTCTGCTGGCCTCCGAATGTCTATGGTCATCTGAGGAGATAAAATTCTCCAATTCGCTCTCTCGGAGAGAATCGGCAGAATGCGTCAACCGCCCTCATTGAACGTCCAAGCGTGACGGCGATGAAGATGGTTTCGGGGTTTCAATCTGTCATGTCGATCTTACTCAGGATGAATAAGCAACCTCAACCCCAACACTGCCTTTCCACCTCTTTTCCAGTCCAGCTCCGCCGCCACTTACACCAGGCCCCGCCATCTGATGCCTGTAGCTCGACGTACTCGTTGGCGCCAAGTTTACACCCGCGCTGATCAGCAACTGTTTGGCTCTTCCTGTCCATAACGCTCGAATATTCCAGTTATCGTCCACCCTTAACCTGATCACACTTTCCTCGCGTTTCTCTTCCTCCTCTCTTTTCTCACGAAGCAGCTTCTCCGGCTCATCCAGCCACTGCGCTGCCTTATCCCTGGCCCAGTCTAATCCATCCGAGTTTGGCATCGCGCTCCGAGGTTTGTGATGTTGGCGCCAAATCTCTGCTCCAAGCACGTATTCACTCTCCCAGCTGTAGACGTTGAAGCCAAAGCGCGACGACAGAGCTAGATTTTGAGTAGGCTTGATGGAATAGGTGGATGCGAGACTGCCCGTTAGAGGCGTGATGGTCAGTGTCATTGTGTAAGGGAAGGAGGAAGCCGCTGTTGAGGGGAGAGCGTTCGCTGCTGCGCTTGTGATGGCGGCTGAAGTGCCAGCAAGAGGCTTCGAGCGGGCGGCGGAAGAAGGCAAGACAGGGACGGCAGATGGCAGCGTGGTAAATCGCAAGCCGGTGCTTAGCCCAATGACGGAGCTGAGAGGGCTGTAGTAGACCTCTGCCCCAGCAGAGAGGAGGCTCGGCTTTGAGTGAATGGCAGATTGCTGGGCCGTGAATGATGCTGAGTCTGGTAGATCACTGAGACCTTCGGCGGAGTCAGCTCCAATTTGGCCAAGCCCGCTCGGTTCTGCAGAAGGCTGCGTTGGGTATCCAAAATTCCATAAGCCTCGAAGACCAAGCAGCGCAGAGTCTGTTGATCCAAGCGCCTCCACGCTGTATCGTCCCGTATCATATTGAACGTGTGACAGTACCGAGGCCGGAGGAGAAGAGCTAGTAGTAGGTGAGGTTATCGATTTAGAGTTCAAAGACAGATTGAAAAGTGTACGAGGATTGATCCGGCGAGTATATATGGCCGTAAGAGTAGTGGGTGGTGGCAATGCCAGCGTTGCGTGAAGCAATGTTGGCTTCCGTTCTCCGTCTTGCAGTGTGCAGCTCTTCGGTGGGACAGGTGGGAGACTTATGTCGCGGTAGCCACGGACAAGGCTTCTCAGGGGGATGGTAGGTGTGGCAGAAGGTATCCCACCCAGCGATATAGTCGAATAAAGGTATGAAACAGAGCCATCAATCACACCCAGTGTGGAAAGTGAGTAAGATGTTGCGAAATAAGAAGTGGACAGGGAGGAGACATTGAGAGAAAGGGTTGTCGGAGTGGGGAAAGAGAGAAGTGCTGCAAAGATACGTCAACAGCATCAACACAATGAGAAGGATATAGCAGATACCATCAGATGTAGCCGTCAGAGACGAATAGCTATTGTCGCGATTCCAGCCAGCAGCGTCCCCAAACGCGTAGACCACGTAGTCCATGAATTTCAACATTGCGATTGAATCACAGCAGAAGCAGATGCTATCGCCGCCTGCGACGCATGACAGAGGCCAAGTCCTGTATTTCAAACTGACCATCTATACAGGATTGTCAGCACGAACCACATCCTCGAACAACTCAGGGTAAAGTGAAGCAAGTTGTACAGGGGAAAGCTGTTGTAGGAGTCGTTGTGGCGAGGTACATAATTGTCATAGTAGCACTGGCTACCGCGATTTCGCTTTTAGCCCAGCAGATTAGCTCCATCAAAAGCTCGTCAGCGCCAAGGCCCATTTTGCGCTGAGGAAAACGTTGGAGCACGCAGATTGATCATCACCATCAAAGATCATGAGAAGCAGGCCTCAACCTTACATCCTCTCGCACCTTTGGAGCTACCCGTCTTCATTCCACCTAGCTGATCTGTAAACCTGGAAATTATTCTCTCTCCCGAGAAAGGGCTTCCAGAATGGTCAAACTCACCGAAGTCGAAGACGAGCATTTCGCCGAGAAGCCCTCTGCCACGAAAGACGATGCGCTACTAGCTAGCGACGACGACGATGACTATACAGACACAGGTATGGGCCTCTCAGACCCTCTCGAGCTCGGAACTTCCATGCAAAGACGAAGACAATAGAAAAGGCGACTGCTCAGCCAATTCAATCCTGCCTATATTCATTCACCTGCTCCCTCCCCAAAATCCGCAACACCAAGAACCCACGACTTACTGACAATGCAATAAATCCTAGATTCCGAAATCTCAGTAGCCTCCGACCAAGAACTCCAAACCTTCGAATCCCTCCTCGACCGCGTCGCCGCCCTTGTCGACATCATCCCCCCCTCGACCCGCAAGAAGATCTCCTCGGCATCCTCCTCCATCGCATCTTTCACCGGCTCCGCATTCAGCTTCACAGGCAAGAGCCTCTGGGTAGTCTCTACCAGCGTCCTGCTACTGGGAATCCCCTATGCCCTCGCTGTTGGACAGGAGCAGGAAATCATGGAGAGGGAACGAGAAGAGGGATTGATGAGGGAGGGTGCTAGCTCGGTGAGTTCGCTCAGGTCCTAAGCACCACTGTCTTAGACTCGGACGGCTACCGTGAGGAATACATTGTGCTAACGCACGGATAGATGCTACAAGCCGGCGAAGCGGGTGCGCCAGGAGCGACCGCACCACAGGGTGGACAGGGAGGCAAGCCTTCGCTATAAGGCAAAGATAGTCTATATTCAGAGGGACGAAAAACGACTCTCAATTAGTCGACTTCGCAACTTTCAAGCTGTAAGCTTCTTGCTTGACTATCTGGAAATGGTGGTGCGGGCCTGCATCTGCAGGACTTTGAATGGACATACTGTAATTCTACTCTCACATCGAATGGACAGCTCTCTCTCACCACAGACTAATACCTTTGCCGCCGCATCTTGATCACACCGCATATTCATTGAATTTCAGCTAGAATCATCCCAGCACCCCATCACGCCCCATCCCCTCCCTCCCTCCCTCGATCCAGCAATTCAAATCCAACCGATCCCGACAACTAGCTACGGGATCCCATCCTGGTAAATCAGAACCATCAACCTCTCGATTCCTGCCTCGTACCTGTCAGTCAGTCAGTAGTGGCCCCTTTGCCTCATTCTCCTGTATGCCAGGTCGTCGACGTACGTCAGAGAAATCCTCTTGGAGAGAAGACCGGCCACCAATGCGTGTGTTGGAGGAGAGGAGTCGTCGGCGGTAGGACCGTGTTGTGTGATACCAGATTTGGGAGGCATTAGCGTTGTGGGTGTTGACGGATTTGGGATCTTAAGATTTGTA
>JAABUK010009209.1_pt1 | contig 13573 bp, 16 predicted proteins | sample 5559141 | NCBI WGS metagenome assembly JAABUK01 (sample SAMN10711869, study PRJNA513367) | rock metagenome | isolation source: Antarctica rocks | place: Antarctica: Victoria Land, Pudding Butte nord | collected 2016-01-03
GAGTTCAGGCAGGCTCACACCCACCTCGATACGCCGCCTTTCTCACTCAGCCATCACCCATTCTCCGGCATAGCTCCAAGCGCGATACACTATGGCTAATAGTGTATCAGCCTGGTCAGTCAGTGCGTGACCCATGTGGCGAGCCAGTAACACAGGGCTGCGACCGCAGCCGAAGCGGGAAGCGTGACACCCCATGCCACGACGATGCTGCGCGCCACGCCCCAGCGAACCGCCGAGACCCGGCGGGCCGCACCGACGCCGACGATGGAGCCGGTGATCGTGTGGGTCGTCGAGACCGGGATGCCCAGCCAGGTCGCGCCGAACAGGGCCAAGGCGCCGCCGCCTTCGGCACAAAAACCCTGCATCGGCGTCAGATGCGTGATCCGCGAGCCGACCGTGCGGACGATACGCCAGCCGCCGCAGAGCGTGCCCAGCGCCATCGCACTCTGGCAGCTCAGCACGACCCACAGCGGCACATGGAAACTCCCGGTCAGCAGCCCTTGCGAGTAGAGCAGCGCGGTGATGATCCCCATCGTCTTCTGGGCATCGTTGCCGCCATGGGCGAGGCTGAGCAGCGCCGAGGATACGAACTGCAGCGTGCGGAACCGGCGGTCGACCGCGAACGGCGTGGCGCGAACCGCAAGCCATGACGTGATCAGGACCAGGGCCATCGCCAGCAGGAAGCCAGTCAGGGGCGAGAGCACGATGGCCGCACCGATCACGCCGACGCCGCCCCAGACCACCGCCATGACTCCCACCTTGGCCATGCCGGCGCCGATCAGGCCGCCGACCAAGGCGTGGCTGCTGCTGGATGGTATGCCGAGCCACCAAGTCAGCACGTTCCAGACGATGGCCCCGGTCAGGGCGCCGAACACCACCAGAGGGTCCACGACGCTCGCGTCGATGACGCCGCTGCCCATGGTGGCGGCCACATGCAGGCCGAACACCGTGAAGGCGATGAAGTTGAAGAACGACGCCCAGAGCACCGCCGTGAACGGACGCAACACGCGCGTGGCGACTACGGTGGCGATCGAGTTGGCGCTGTCGTGCAGCCCGTTGAGGAAGTCGAACAGCAAGGCAAGGCCGATCAGGGCGACCAGGATCGGCGTGCCGACCGCAAGGGCTGTCATGCGAGGCGGCCCTTACACCTGTTCCACGACAATGCCGTCGATGACGTCGACCACGTCCTCGCAGCGGTCGACGACGGCCTCCACCAGGTCATAGACCTTCTCGACGGTCAGTTTGTGGCCGGGTGACGTGTCGCCGGCGAACAACGTGCGCAAGCCGCGGTCGAGCAGGTCGTCCGCCTCGCCTTCGATGCGGCGGACCTCGACCGACATGGCGCTCAGCTTGTCGACGTTTTGGTCGATGGCGCCGAGCAGCGGCATCGCATCCCGGATGGCCGTGGCGGCACGCACCGCGCAATCGGCCATGCCCTGCATCTCCGGCGTGAAGCCCACGCCATAGCGCACCATCCGGCGGCCGGTGTCCTTCATGAGATCGACCGTGTCGTCGAGCGCCGTGATAAGGTCCAGGATCTGCGAGCGGTCGAACGGCGTCACGAACGTCCGGTGAATGGCGAGCACCGTGTCGCGGGTGATCTGATCGGCCGCGTCCTCCAGCCGGCTGATCTCAGCGGCGTGCTGCTCGGCATGGCCATCCCCGGACATCAAGGCCCGAAAGGCTTCCGCGGCGGGCACGATGAGGCGGGAGTGCTCGCTGAACCGTTCGATGAAGCGCTCGTCGTGCGGCATGAGCGCCCTGAAGGCGCGAAGCAGAACGTTGGAATGCCCTGCCTTGCTCATGCGGCCGTCAAGCAAGCAGCGTCCAGATCGCGAATGATGGCCGCGAGTTCAGGCTCGGCCACGAGGTCTGCCGCTTCCTGACGGTCGTGCCAGCACCGCTCGCGCTGCGCCTGCTCGGGCCATTCATCCAACTGGTTCTCGACGATGAGGAGAAAGACGGTGACCTGCACGTTGATATGACGGCCGCCCTTCAGGGCCTTGGCGTACGGATAGGTGCCAAGCGGATCCTTGCCGTTCACGGTTCCCTCCACCCCGGCCTCCTCGAAGGCTTCCCGGGCGGCGGCGCCCGCCGGCGAAAGCTTGGGCATCGGCCAGCCTTTCGGGACCACCCAACGTCCCGTGCCCCGCGACGTCAGCAGGAGCACCTGTATCTGGCCGTCGTCCGTGAATTGGACGGGCAGTGCCGCATATTGCTGCTTTCGCTTTCCTCTGAGTTTGGCTTTGGCTTGCGACACGGTCTTCGACATTTAATCCTGGCAAGGCGGCGACAACGGACGATTCTCGTCCAGTCTGGTGTCACATGGCCGCCTGACCATCACAAGGCTCAGGGGTTAGCGGCTGGGAAGTCTGCCCTGCAGGTCATGGAGGGGTGCTTCGATGTCGGGCCTGTTCAATTTCACCAACCACGTCTGGCTTCAGCGCTGTCAGGTTGAGGGCGGAGGATCAGTAGTTGCCTGCGAGCGCAATGAGTTCAGGCTGCGACGGCTGCCACGGCCCGCTCATGTGTGCCAACCTGAGAAAGCTCCAGGACGGCCTCGGCGAGAGACGCGAGCCGGTCCCAGGGACCGTTTGAAACCACAGGTTCAGGATCCGGTGCTTTTGGAGATCCCTTCTTCGTCGAACTACTCACCACTGCCAATTTCGGCTTGCTTCAGCCGGCTCGGCAGCAGTTCGCCGCGTCCTTCCAATACGGGATAGGCCGCTGCTGCAACTAGGTGTGTATTGACGCGTGTGAGGTCGCGCAAAATGTCCAGGTGCAGTGTGCTGGTCTCCGCCGTCTCAATCCGGCCAACACGCAGTCGCTCAAAATGGGCGGTCGTCGCCTGGGCTTCCATGTCGCGGAACTTCTCTTTTTCGGCCGCAAGCAGGCGGGCGGCGCGGACGTCCTCGGTCATGAACACGGTCGCGGCCGTTCGAAGGTTTGCGAGCAGCCGGTCAACGATGCCGACCAGCTCAGCTTGCCCCTCCTTGGAGAAGGTCAGCCCGCGCTTAGCCTTTCGGGCGATAAGGCCGAGCAGGTTCTTGTCTACCACGTCGCCGGCATGTTCCATATTCGTCGCGAAGGCCAGGATGTCCGCCACCCGGCGGTGATCGGCGTCCGCCATCGCTTCGGGTTCGATAGTGGTCATGTAGGCCTTGATGGCGGCGTCCAGCTTGTCGAGCACGTCATCGAGGCGCTTGGTTTCGGCGGCCCGGCGGCGATCGTCGCGTTCTAGCGCGTCGCGTAGTCCGATCAGCATGGCCTCCAGCACATCGGCAAGGCGCAACGTTTCGCGAGCCGCCCCGCCAAGCGCCACGACCGGTGTCTCGCGTGCTGCCGGATCGAGGTAAAGGGGGCGGGACGGGTCGGCTGGGTCCACCCGCGCCGGCAGCAGCCGGCGAAGCAAAGAAGCGAGGGCGGGCAGCAGAGGAAAGGATACCGCGGCCAGGATCAGGTTGAACAGTGTGTGGAAATCCGCGACCGCGCGGGAGTCGTTGGGCTCGATCGTCACCATAAGCCGCCCGATCGGGCCAAGCGCGGCGAGGGCCATGGCCACGCCCACCATGCGGTTGAGCAGGTTGCCAATTGGCAGTCGCTGGGCCGCTGGATCGTCGCCTGTCGCGCCTTCTAGGCACGGATTGATGGCAGTCCCTAGGTTGGCCCCAAGCACGAGTGCAAAGGCCGCCTCGGGCGGCACGACGCCTTTCGCCGCCAACGAGACGATAAGGAGTACGACGGCGACCGAGGAATGCGCTGCCCAGGTAAGGCCCGCGGCAAGGATCACGTCCAGCATCGGTTCAGTCGCTACGGCACCGAGCAGCAGGCGCAGGCTGGGCACGTCCTCGTAGGGGGTGACGAGTTCCAGGAGGTCGCGCAGCGCCATCAGCATCAAACCAAGGCCGATGAACACCCGTCCGAGATCGCGCGTGCTGGTCGTGCCACGACGAAACATCAGCACGCCGATCAATACGAGGACGGGCGCCACCTCTGCGACGTTGAAGGAAAGCACCTGGACGATCAGCGTCGTGCCGACATTGGCGCCCAGCATGACCGCGAGCGCGGGCACCAGCTCCACTAGGCCGCCGGCGGCGAAACCCGTGACCATCAGACCCGTGGCCGTGCTGCTTTGTAGGATGGCCGTCACGCCAAGGCCGGCGATGAAGGCGGTAAAGCGGTTGCGCAGAGCCGTGCCGAGCAGCCCGCGCAGCCGCGCGCCGAAGGTCCGCTGCACTCCGGTCTGCACCATATGCACGCCCCACAACAGCAGTGCGACGGAGCCGGCGAGTTGCAGCAGGGTTAGCGGGAAGAGCATCGCGGGGCCTTCTAAGTTTCAGTCGGCGCGACATGGGGCGCGAGAGCAAAGGCAAGTGGAAAAATGGTCAGCGCGACGATCGCCGTTGCTGCGGTTGCCCAAGTGGCGCCCACGGCGTCCCCCAAGATGCCATAGAGCACAGGAGAGATCGCGCCGGACCCGATCGTGCCAGTGTAGAATAGCGCGAACGCACGCTCCGTCCGATCGGGCGATGTCAGCTCGGGCACTGTGCCGTAGAGCACCGAGGACGTGCCGTTCAGCATGAGCCCGAGCACAGGCAACAGAAGCAGCGTGGGAACAAGCGACAGAACCAGGACGGAGAAAATACAGGCGGCTGTACCACCCTCGGTGATCAGCACAGTCCGCAACACTCCGACGCGGGCGCCAAGCCAGCCGCAGGCAAACTTGCCAGCAGCACCTCCCAGGAACACCAGCGCCAGAGCCACTCCGACCATGGGAAGCGACGCCCCTTTCGTCTTCAAAAGGAAGGGCAGGAAGGTGAGCAGGCCCATTCGCACGCCCGTGTCCAGCACCCCGATCGCGAACAGGAGGGGAAAGCCGCCACGTCCCCTACCTTTTGTCGCCTGCCGTCCCGTGCCGGCACGTGGGTGGCCAATCGGGGGCATAAGCAGAGCAACGGCAATCGCGACCGCCAACCCGAGCAGGGCGAGCACCCAGAGCGATCTTCGCCACGGCATGAGGGTCAGCAGCAGTGACGTCAGCGCAGGGATCGCAGCTTTTCCCAAATCACCGGTGAAGTTGTAGGTGCCCAGCGGGCCGCGTGAAGCATCTCCATACGCCCGCGACACGGCGGCCGACGCGATCGGGTGCTGAGTACTGGACCCGGCCCCCGAGAGAGCCAAGGCCGCGCACAGGCCGAACAGCCCAACAGAGCATCCGGCGAATGCGTAACCGAGACCCGCCAAAGCGGTCCCCAGCGCAAGGATGATGCAGCCGTCAACTCTCTCGGCCAGGAGGCCGGCCGGGACCTGGAGCGCGGCCATTGCTCCGGCATAGAGCCCGCGCAGCAGAGCCAGCATGCCATAGCCCAGAGCAAATTCAGCCTGCCAGACCGGCAGCAGAACGTAGATCAGGTCGGTATAGCCGTCGTGCAGCGCATGCGCAGTCCCGGCGACCGCAAGCGTACGCCTGGCACGAGAACGGCTTAGCGTTGTGGGGCCAAGCCAGCCTTTGGCAATCAGCTCGGTGTCACCCTGTTTCGGCGTGACAGAACGATTACCAGACACGGACTTCACCAATACGGCCACCGGAGCTCGACCACCAGCACGCATGAGGAAAGTTGACGCGACGCGATTGGCGGACGCACCTTGATGATACCGGCCATGCTCACTCCTCTTTGCCGTTGAGATCGCGGGAGCATGCGGTGTTTCCATGACATCGACAAACGAGTAATCTTCCGCCGTTCAGGCCAGGATTAATCACTCGACAGTGGGATCACGGTGAACCGTCGACGTTCTCTTCCTCCACTCAATGCCCTGCGTGCGTTCGAGGCGGCGGCCAGGCTTGGCAGCTTCAAGAACGCTGCTGAGGAACTCGGCGTCACCCACGGCGCGGTGAGCCGGCATGTCAGTCTGCTGGAGGACTGGTTAGGGCCACCCGCGCTGTTCCGTCGGCTGAACCGGCGCGTCGTGCTGACATCAACCGGCGCCGCCCTGCTCGCGGAAACCGGCCCGGCGCTGGATCGGTTGTCGGCCGCAGCGGCACGACATCAGGCACGGGACGGCATCGCACCGCTGGCGGTGTTGCGTGTGAACGCGCTCGCCACGTTCAGCCTGCGCTGGCTGTTGCCGCGCCTCAGCCAGTTTCGTGAGCGGCACCCCGAGATCGAAGTGCGCCTTTCCACGTCGAACGACCCCGTCGACTCCTTACGCGATCCATACGACGTGATCATCCGTGGTGGGCCGGACACGTTCTATGGCTTTACGTCGCGCCTTTTTCTCACCGAGCGCAGGCTGCCGGTGTGCAGCCCAGCCTTGCTCGCTTGCCTGCCTCTGCAGGACATCGCGGACCTGCGGCAACATACCCTGCTTCATACATCGACGTTGCCACGAGTTTGGCCCGACTGGCTTGCCGCAGCAGGCGGCCGAGACATCGAGCCCGCGTCCTCGCTGACGCTTGACCATTTTTACCTTACCATTCAGGCGGCGTTGGATGGCCTTGGCGTCGCAATGGGACCAACGGCACTGGTGGCCGACGATCTTGAGGCCGGGCGTCTCATCGCGCCGTTTGCGAAAGTCAGCCTGCCGACGAGGAACTATCATGCCTACCTGCCAGACGCTCAGGCCCGCGAGCCTTCCGCGAATGCCTTTTGTGATTGGTTGGAAGAGACAGGACGGCCGTGACAGGCCGAGTAGGTGTAGCCCGGTGAACCACGTAGTTGGCCGTGGACGCAGCGTCTGAAATGTCGGAGGTTTGCTCACTTGAGCCGCCGAAAGAACGGGAAGATCAAGGGAGGCTGTATGTCCTGTAAACGGGTATTGGGGATGCTGGCCGTTTGTATGCTGGCGCCGGTGCACACCGAGGCACAGACCGCTACCAACATGGCTGTCCTCAAGGGCCTCGCCCCAGTGACCATCCTGTCGAAGACCTATGCCGGCCGTGCTGCACTGGCCGGGAATTACAGCGTCACAGGCGGCATCCAGACCGGAGCGATCCGGCAACCGACGTTGCTGCCCTTCGCCGATCAGCAGCAGCAGGCGCTCCGTGATGCCTTCATCACGGACGGCAACCTCGCTCAACTCGCGGACGGGCTCGGGACGACACTTGGAGCCGCCTATCAAGCGCGGGCCCACTACATCGATCGCGAGCGGTTTACCAACGTGTCCAAAGCCGTCGCCGACCTCATCGCCTATGCCAATTCGACGGCCGGTGCGGACTCCAATTCAGGCAAGTATTTCTTTGCCAATGCCACTACGGACGGCAAGAAGCCGGTTTCGGCCGATGCGCTGGCCATCCTGAAAGACAACGACGGTTCGCCCGACCCGTTTGGCCGAAACTACGGGCGTCCGGCGGGCAGTCCAGGGGCGGACGCTTACGGCGATTCCCGTCCCTTTCAGACCTTGCCGAGTGTCCTGCCCATTACCGGGCCCGACTACTTCAACGTGCCGGCCGATAACGTGGTCTACAATCGGGGTCCGGTCATGAACCTGATCGACAGCCCGTCCTACCCGAGCGGCCACACAACCTACGGCTACATGGGTTCGATCCTGTTCGCAGTCTTGGTGCCGGAGCGCTATCAACAGATGATTGCGCGGGCGTCCGAATACGGCAACGATCGCATCATCATGGGAGCTCATTATGCCATGGATGTCCTGGGCGACCGGACACTTGCCACCTATGACCTGGCGCATCTGCTCGCCAACGATCTGACCTACATGGCTCGGCCGCTCAAGGACACGGCCGCGACGACCGGCATGAGCGAACCCCAGGTGCCCACTGCGATCAACGACTTCCAAGCAGCCCTCAAAACAGCAAAAGCCGATCTCACCAGGGCTCTGGAAGCGGGCTGCGGCAACACGGTCCAGGTCTGCGCCCGGGAGGACATCGGCCGATTCAGCGCACCCGAAATGAACGAGGCATTCTATGCCGTCACGCAAACCTACGGCTTGCCGGTAGTCTATCCGGAGATGGCCGGAAAGGCCGAAGACGTAGGCAAGGTTGCGCCCGAAGCTGGGTATTTGCTGACGGCTGCGTTCCCGTCGCTGAGTTTGGAACAGGCCAACCAGATCCTCACCGAAACCGAGGGGCCGGGAGGCGGCTTCCTGAATGACGGGTCGCCGTTCGGCGTCTACTCCCGCCTGAACCTCTATGCTGCGGCCGGCAGGGCAGGGCAGTGCAGGTCGGAAGCGGACAGTGAACCCGCCACCGGAACCCTGAAAATCGGTGGAGTTCACTAAATGGAAGCGAGCACGACTGCCGATGATGTCGAGCAGCCACAATTAGGCACATGGTACGCTTCGCGCCAAGGAGTTTCGGCATCCGGTGAAGCCAGCTATCAAGGGAAAGGGGGTCTATTTCTGTAGCGCGCTGAAACACTATAGACAATAGTGTTTCAAAATGGCGGGCGCAGCCGGGCGCGGCCAAAGCCCCTGCCCCGCCCGGCGAACCGACGCCGTCCCGGAAACCCTGGCCCGTGGCCCGCTCCTCGCCGGCCCGCCGCACACGGCGCTGGACCGGCGCACGCCATCCGTGAAACAAAGGTCGCGGGATCGCTCGATCCCGCCCGCCCGCCCGGAGGCCGCCATGACCGTCATCAGCATCCATATCACCGTCGCCCCCGACGGTGCCATCTCCACCGCCACCCCCCTGCCCGCGGGAGAGTACAAGGCCGAAGTGACCCTCCACGACGCTCCGCTGCGGCGCCCCGGAAAACCGTTCACCATGGAGGACTTCCCGGTCCACGACGGACCCTGGGACGACAGCATCTCCCTTCGTCGCGAGGACATGTACGGCGACGATGGCCGCTGACCCGGCGTTCGTCGATACCAACGTCCTTGTCTACGCCAGCCAGAAGCGGTCCACGTTCTATGCCCAAGCCACGGCAGCCCTAGACCGGGCGCGGCAGGAACACCTGGAACTCTGGATCAGCCGCCAGGTCCTGCGCGAGTATCTCGCGACTGTGACCCGGCCGCAGCGTGACGCGCCGCCGCTGCCCATTGCCGAGGTGCTGGCGGATGTCGACCGGCTCGGCCGCACCCTCAATATCGCCGAGGATGGGCCGGAGGTGTTCAGCGAACTCTGCGGTCTGCTCGGTCGTGTCGCGGTCGGCGGCAAGCAGGTGCACGACGCCAACATCGTCGCCACCATGCTAGCCTATGGCATCCCTCGCCTCTTCACCTTCAACGAGGCCGACTTCCGCCGCTTCGTTCCCCTGATCGAGGTCGTCGTCCCATGATGTCGCTGCACGATCAGGCGGGCGGGCGCAAGTACCTCACCCACGAGGAGCACACCCGCTTTCTCCTCGCCGCCGACCAGGCGCCGCGCGACGTGCGCGCCTTCTGCCACACGCTGGGCTGGTCGGGCTGCCGGATCAGCGAGGCGCTGGCGCTCACGGCCGAGCGGGTCGACGTAGCGGCGGGCACGATCACCTTCGAGACCCTGAAAAAGCGCCGGACGGGCATGTTCCGCGCTGTCCCGATCCCGCCCGAGCTCGCCATCATGCTCGACCTGGTTTTCGGGCTGCGCGGCCTGCGCGGGCTGGCCGCCAAGCTGCCGCTCTGGAGCTGGTCCCGCGCCACCGCCTGGCGCCGGATCAAGGAGGTGCTGGCCGCAGCCGGGGTCGAGGGCGCGCAGGCCAGCCCCAAGGGGCTGCGCCACGCCATGGGCGTCGCCGCCGTCGGCCAGGGCATCCCGCTCAACCTGGTGCAGCGCTGGATGGGCCACGCCCAGCTTACCACCACGGCGATCTATGCCGAAGCGGTCGGCGAGGAGGAGCGCTCCATCGCCTCACGCATGTGGCGGTGATGAGGGACGTTATCATGGGTGAAACTTTCGGGACCGGGCGGAGCGGCCCCTGACGCGCTTCGTACCTTTGGGATCGGACGACCTGATTGTCGGTTTTGCAACAGGCTGCGACGGCCCGGGCTTCTTGGCGACAGCCGATCGTCTATCGCCGGCCAGCAGATGGGAAATGGGAACCGAGTCTGCCGAACAGGTAGCCCAACGCAAAGATGCACAATGCGGCTGTGATCGGCTGCGCGCGAATGACCTTCCGGCTCTCGGTGACGCGGCTTTGGGTTCGCGATGCCGCATGTTGAACTCGGCTCGCAGCTTCCTGAAGCCCGCCAGCGACACGTCTCGCGGCGGCCCCGATCGAGGCCTGCGTTTCCCCTGCCACTGTGTCGTTCATGCTCGTTTCCTGCGAGGGGTCGAGCATGCGGAGCGCCTGGCTCACTCGCCCCAGCATGCTTTCCTCCCCGCCACCCATGCCTTCACCCTCGGCTATCGCGAGCTGCCGTGCGTCCTGCTCCCACTGACGCAAGAGTTCCCGTTGAAGCTTCCGGGATAGGCCGGGATACGTCAGCACGTCCTGGGGCTGGGCGAAGTAGGCGCTGGGGTTGGCAAGCGCGGCGTTGATATCGATGGCCGATGTGCCCTGCGGCATGTCCTGGGTCATGGTGTCGTCCCTGTGGGGCCAGAGGATCAAACTAGCACAGCGGGTTCGGCCCCGCCTGTATTCGGTTTCGGAGCATCCAATTCACCTATGAGGGTCGTGCGTCTGAATGGGACGGCCTTCAAGGTCGCGAGTGCATCCTTTGTGCGCGTGCCGATGATGGCGAGTTCCCACGACAGGTCGCCCAATCGGTCGAGATGCCCTGCCTTAAAGCTCGCTGCGGTCAGAGCGGTCAAGTTCATCCCGTGTCTGACCATGGGGATCATGATAAAAGAAGAAATCGCAGGACAAGGAGCTCCAGCATGGCCGATCGCGTCAAGTTCGCCACCCAGCTCGACGCCGAGCTGATCGACGCCGTGCGCGGCTTCGCACAGAGCGAGGGGCGGCAGATCCAGTCGGTGATGGAGGAGGCGCTCGCCGATCTGCTAGAAAAGCGTCGGCGGTCGCAGCCGCGTCGCCACGTTATGGCGCAATATGAGGCGAGCGTGCGCAGCTTCGGGCCGCTCTACGAACGCCTGGCGCGGTGACCGACTACCTGACCCGTGCCGACGTCCTCGCCATCCACCAGGACCTGATCGAACGCTACGGCGGCAGCGCGGGCCTGCGCGACCCGGGGCTGCTCGAGGGCGCTATCGTTTCACCTTGCGTTTGTCCGCAACCAGGTCCGCCGGATCAACGTGGAACCCAGCGTTCTTGAGCGCCTGGACGACAAGGTATTGCTTCGTGACGCGTTGCTCGACGGCCTTCAACGCCAGCTCCCGATCGAGGTACTCGGGCACCTCAATTCGGAGCGAAGCGAGCGGTGTTTTAGGACGCGACACTGCAAGCGACGTGTGTGCGCCCCACTGCCCTCCCAACTTCCGACTGTTCTCATCGACCGTGGCATCGTCGGTCTGGGCCGGGGACTGGATCGCCCGGAGGTTCACGCGTCGCGGTGTCGCGAGATCATCGTCCAGCGATGGCAAGTTGGCCTTTGTGTTCATGCTGCGGCAGCCATTCTTTCGAGGTTGTGGATCAGCTCGCGGGCGATAGCCGTGATGTTGGCCGCCGCTGTGTTCGCCTTGTCCACTTGCCGCGGGGTCCTCCCCGTCATGTGCAGCTCCCGAAAAGCGGCACGCTCCATCATGGCGTTCTTAAAAACCGGCACCCCCCTCCCCTCGACACTTTCTCTAACGTGCTTTGCGGCCCGAGACTCAAACCCAGACAGAACCCGCGTCCAGATCAGAGACCGCGCGATGTTCGTTCGAGCGAGATCCTGAGCATCGTCAATCTGCGCAATCGTCTTAATTGCATCTCGAACATCTGGGAGGCTCGCCTGGCATGGAACAATGACAAAATTGCTGCGCTGGAGAGCCTTGAGCGCCAGTGTCGACGATCCGCCCGGCAGATCGATTATCACCACATCTCCCTTGCACTCTGCCTGGCGTAGCTCGGATAGAACATTGGCCTCATCGACCGACGACGTGACGTTAAACCCCGGAATATCGGCCTTTGCGCCAAACGCCGTTGCGTGTTGGTTTAGGTCACAGTCGAGTAGCGTGACCTTATACCCGTCGAGGGCAAGCTCCGTCCCAAGCAGCAGGGCAACCGTCGTCTTTCCGCACCCCCCCTTAGCACTGGCAATTGCAATTGTAGCCATGCTGCCACCTGTCATCTTGTACATTTATCAATGTGGCTATCCTTCCATGCTATTCGGCAAGAGGCTACGAAAATCGGCCACGCAAGTGCATCAGACTGTCGGTGTGGCATAGACGGCACAATGCCATATTGACACTTGTACATTTGTTGTCTTGGTTTCTTTACCAACCGAAAATATACCCAGCTTTATGTGTGGCGATCTGAAAGCATGTCAGCTCTTACACCAGTAACCCGGTCGACTTGACGGGCCGCGACGAAAACATAAAGGCTTGGACTTTACTGACGCCCAATCCGGCGTCTGTTCGATCCGCCAACAGAGAGGCTCCAAAGAAGTTTGGACTCTACCGACAGGATTCCTGGACTCTGCTGACGCAGCCCCGGGTTATCCCCTGGACTCTACCGACGAATCTAATACTTAGAATCTAATACCTTCCAAATAGCTTACGTCGGCAAAGTCCAACCTCGTAATGTGAACGTTTTGAGCGATGATGATCCATGGGTAATGTCCACAGCCTGATAAACCAGCACGGTCTAGCGACGGCTCGCGCCATGGCTGTGACCAAAGCAGAGCGAAGCGCCGTCGATGCTGCCGCTGCTATCATGGCGGAGGAAGAATCCCGACTTGGCATTACGCATGCCGGGTTTGCTATGACTGGACTGCCGCACAGACGGATTGCTGAGAACGTCTGGAGGAGGTCCACCCCTCAGACAACGCTTCTCGTGGCATCAGGGCACAATGAAAACGGCGAGGCAATAGGAGTGCCATACGGATCACTCGCACGGCTGATATTGTTATATTTGCAAACAGAGGCAATAAGGACGAGCAGCCCAGAGGTCGATCTTGGACGGCCTATGAATGCGTGGCTATCAAAGATGGAAATCGCCATTGGCGGCCGGACCTATCATCTCGTATCTGAGCAGGCTCGACGGATTTCTGCTTGCCGCCTAACGTTCTTTCTTGAGCGACCCGGGGCGAAGGTTTTTGAGAATGGCGCTTTCGTCTCTGGCGGCATTTCCATGGCCGGAATTTGTGACCCGAACCAGACTGCGCTTTGGCAGGAAAAGGTCCGGCTGGACGAAGGCTTTTTGCGCTCATTGAAAGAGCACCCGGTCCCGGTTCGAGAGGAAGCAATACGAGTAATCGGGACGCGATCCATGGCGATCGACGTCTACATTTGGCTCGCATACCGGCTGCATATCCTTGCCAAGCCCACCCCGATTTCTTGGCTCTCTGTTCACACGCAGTTTGGAGGCGGGTTCAAGCACGTTCGCCAGTTTAAGCCGACATTCATGGATTCGCTGGGCATGGCACTTGCTGTTTACCCCGAGGCCCACGTAGCGGCGGATCCTGAAGGTCTAACAGGCTGCGGAAATTTGGCTTTCCATCCCGGTCCTGACTTGATTCAATAGCTGGCCTGAGTTGAACCGAGGGACGTGGACGAATGCGTGGTGCCGATTGTCAGACTGCTGCGATGTTCAGCTAT
>JAABUK010009210.1_pt1 | contig 13572 bp, 16 predicted proteins | sample 5559141 | NCBI WGS metagenome assembly JAABUK01 (sample SAMN10711869, study PRJNA513367) | rock metagenome | isolation source: Antarctica rocks | place: Antarctica: Victoria Land, Pudding Butte nord | collected 2016-01-03
CACCACCCCGTGCCTGCTCGCCCTGTTCTCGCTCGTGACACTCTGGGCCAGCGACCTGGCCACGCGCGGCCTCGTCCTGCCCAGGCGCGCCGCATGGTATGCCAAGCCGGCCGTCACCTTCTCCGACGCCCTCGCCGCCGTTCGCCGCCAGCTCTGGATCGCACAGGCTTTCTCAACGTCGCCGAACGCCCAGAACATGGCAACAATCCCATGCGCCCTTCTCGACAGCCTCACCGAAGCCGCTTGCTACCCAGCCTGAAAAGGCCAAAGTCGAGCTTAGCACTTGTGAAGCACATCGCCGACGATCCTGAGCGGCGTCCGTTGCGCGCCCTGGTCAACAACGCCGGCATCGGAGTCAATGCGCCCGTCGAAGCGCTGCCGCTCTCCGAGTGGCGTCGGCTGTTCGACATCAACCTCTTCGGCCACGTCGCAATGATGCAGGCGCTGTTGCCCGCGCTCATCGAGAGCCGTGGGACCGTCGTCAACATTTCCTCCGTCGGCGGCAAGGTGGCGATGGCCACCTACGGCCCCTACGCCGCCTCGAAGGTCGCCCTCGAAGCGGTCAGCGATGCATTGCGCCGAGAGGTCGGGCCGCTTGGGGTGAAGGTCATCGTGATCGAACCAGGTGCCGTCACGACCGAGATGCTCGGGCGGGTCGCTGCCACTGGCGAGCGCATCACCAACGAAATGACCACTGAGCAGCGTAGCCGCTACGCCACGCTCATGCATGCAATCATCTCGCAGGCCCAGGCGGCCATCCCCAGGGGAGTGCCTGCCGAGGAGGCAGGTCGAGTCATCGCGGACGCGATCACCAGCAAGCGGCCGCGCACGCGCTACACCGTCAACGCCATCGCGCCCGGCCCCGTCGGCGACCAAGTTGTTCCTGGACGGCAAGCCGAAGGAGGCCATTGAAGGCGCGGCAAAAGCGTCTCCCCTCGGGCGGCTTGGCGAACCCGACGACATCGCCCGCGCGGTCTCGTTCCTCGTCGGCCCGGACGGCGGCTGGATCAACGGTCAGGTCCTGCGCGCCAACGGCGGCGTCGTCTGATCGGCCTGCGTTCTCACCAACCCCCATCCCGATAGGAGAGTTCTCGCATGTCCCAATCCGTAATCCTCGTCACCGGCGCTTCGTCCGGCTTCGGCCTTAAAACCTCGCAATTGTTGGCCCAGGCTGGCCACACGGTCTATGCTTCGATGCAGGCGATTGAAGGCAGGAATGCCCCGAAGGCTGCCGAACTTGCGGCCTGGGCCAAGCAGAACGCCTCGGATCTCCGGACCGTCGAGCTGGACGTGCAATCCGAGCCATCTGTTGAAGCCTGCGTGAAACAGGTACGACCGATGGCCAGTCTCTGGACGTGATCGTCCACAACGCCGGGCACATGGTGTTCGGCCCATCGGAAGCCTTCACGACGGATCAGCTGATGCAGCAATACGACGTCAACGTGCTGGGCACCCACCGGCTCAACCGCGCTGCGCTGCCGCACATGCGCGGCCGGGGACAGGGGCTTCTCGTATGGGTCGGCTCAACCTCGACCCGCGGCGGCACGCCCCCCCTTCCTAGGACCTTACTTCGCGGCCAAGGCGGCGATGGATGCCCTGGCCGTCTCCTACGCAGGTGAGCTGGCGCGATGGGGCGTGGAGACGACGATCATCGTGCCCGGCTCGTTCACCACGGGAACCAACCACTTCTCGAACGCCGGCAAGCCATCCGACACGGTGCGGGCAGCGGAGTATGAGAATGGCCCCTATGCCGGGGTCGCCGAGCAGGCGCTGAAAGGGCTGGCTGCCCTGTCTCCGCAGGACGCCGACCCGGACGAGGTGGCGCGCAGCATCGTCCGCGTGGTGGACATGCCGTTCGGCAAGCGTCCGTTCCGTGTGCATATCGACCCAGCCCAGGACGGCGCCGAGATCGTCAACGGCGTGGCCGACCGCATGCGTCGCGAGATATTTCGCGACATCGGCCTCGGCGATCTCCTGTCGCCACGGATCAAGGAGCAGGCGGAGCGTCCGAAGGCGAAGGCCGCCTGAGCGGGAGATCGGCAATGAGCGGTCGTGACGTATCACGGACAGTCAGGCTGCCGGAGTTTGCGGCTTGTCTGAGGTTCGTTCCTCGAACATAATATCTCGCGCGGCTTCGAGCAGGTCGCTCAGGTATGCGACTTCCGCCTCAAGCCTGTATTCCGTATGGCGCAAGGCCCATTGCTTGGCCAATCCAACGGTGGGACGCGCCTTTTCGCTGAGCTTACGCTTGTCCGCCAGCAGGGCGCGGGTTTCCTCCAAACGCTGGGCGAGGATCGTCGGCAGGTCGTCCAGCGATGCAGGGTCGCGGCGAGTGAGCGCAAGGTCGAACGGGTCGTATTTGAACCACACCTCGCTCAGCCCTTCGCGGCGAAGCTCGGACAGCGCACGACGGCCCGCGTCGGTGATCTCATAAATCTGCCGCGTCGGCCGGTTACCCTCGCGGTGCTGGCCCGCCTCCCGCAGCAAGTTCTCCACCGCCAGCCGTTGCATCGCCCCATACACCGCACCCACGGAGATGTCGGTCCACAGCGGCACATGCTTCCGCTCGGCTTCCATCCGCAGGTGGTGGCCGTGCATCGGGCCAAGCTCGGCAAAGGACGACAGGATGAACAATCTAATGGAAGACACATTGCTCTCGCGAGAGTAGTCGTGTATGCAAATCAGGCCCTAGTATGCCTGTGGGCGATAAGAAGCACCATGCTTGCCGCGAACGGCTGGCCGTCCGCGCCACCAACCGGAGGAGACTCCCATGCCCGACACCAATCTCGTCCACTCTATTGCCGCCATGAGCGAGGAGCACATCGGCCCGTTCCTACAGCGGTTCGCCGACGGGTTCGGCCAAGCCTACCGCGCGCCGATCCTGCACTCGCCATCCGAGTGCGGCTTGGCCTACCAGGACATCACCTTCCCGTCCACGGACGGCACTCCCCTTGAGGGCTGGTTCATCCCCGCCGAGGGGTCCGACAAGCTGGTCATCTGCAACCACCCGATGGGGTTCACCCGGTCCGGCCAGCCCACCCATCTTGATCCTTGGAAATCCATCTGGGGGTCCAGCGGCAACGGCTTCGAGTTGGACTTCGTGCCGGACTACAAGATCCTGCACGACGCCGGGTATAACGTGCTCGCCTACGATCTCAGGAACCACGGCCATAGCGGCGCCGCCAACGGCGGCATGACCTCCAGCGGGATTTTCGAGTCCCGCGACGTGTTGGGCTCGTTGCGCTACGTCCGCAACCGCGCGGACACGCGGGACATGGTGGTCGGGCTGTTCAGCCGCTGCCTGGGCTGCAACTCCACGCTCTACGCGATGAAGTCGGACCCCACGGCGTTCGAGGGCGTGCGGTGCCTCGTGGGCGCGCAGCCGGTCGATACGAAGACCATCGTCGAGCGGGAGCTGGTATTGGCCGGCGTGCCGGTGGACCGCATCGACGACTTGGACAGGCGCGTCATCGTGAAGACCAGCCTTTCGTTCGCGAGGCGCAACCCGCATGAGTGGGCCAAGCACGTGTGCGTGCCGACGTTCCTCTACCAGGTGCACGATGACGTGCTGACGCACCCGTCCGACGTGCAGACGATGTTCGACAACATCTCGGTCGCCGACAAAAAGCTGTTCTGGATCGAGGGAACGACCCGGCGTTGGGACGGCTACACCTACTTCCAGCGCGAGCCTGGGCAGATGCTGGAGTGGTTCAGGTCGCATATGGCCTGAGCGCGGCGCATCTCCTGGGCGGGGCGGTTCTGCCCTGCTCCGCCAGCCGTCGCTTGATGGTCCGAGAGGCTACACGTGGAGGGGAAAGCAAGGCTCGTCATGGTGGTCAATCAAATGCGGCTTCGCGTCGTGGTGTTACACGGCGCACACGGCGGCCCTGACACGAACTGGTTTCCCTGGCTGCACAGCGTACTCGAAGCGCAAGACTTGGAGGTTGTCCGGCCGGGCTTGCCCACGCCGCAAGGGCAATCCCTCACCGCCTGGCTGGATGCCTATGATAGCGCAGTCGGCGTTCTCCCACCGGCACCGACAGTCCTTGTCGGCCACAGCCTGGGCGCCGCCTTCGCCCTGCGCCTGGTCGAGCGCGCACAACATCCCGTCACAGGCCTGTTCCTGGCGGCCGGCCTTGTCGGCGCACTCGGCCGCCGGCATTGTCTCGGCCGCCCTTTGCTTGAAGCTTGTACGCATGCCACCAGGCTCCAAGGTACACACCTTCACACCGAAAGGAGCAACTTCGGCTGCGAGCGAATCGCTGAAGCCGCCGACCGCCCACTTTGCGGCGTGATACGGAGAGTTGCCCGGTATCGTGACGCGCCCTCCAATCGACGACACCTGAAAGATGTGCCCGCTCTTTTGCCTGCGCATCACCGGCACGGCTGCCCGCGTTGTGTAGACCACGCCGAACAGGCAGGTTTCGATCACTGTGACAGGGCAAGCCGTTATATATCAACGGCTATCGCTGAAGCCGACTTTGAAAAGTGACAGTGCCAAGCCGGGCTGGCTGTTGTTGGTGTGCCGGCGTGCTATCGTACTGGTCGCGATGAGATTACATAACCCAACTCCTCAAAGGGTAAGTGGTCTCATGCGTTTGCCCTGTCCGCGATCCCGCTACGCGAGCGGCGCAACCCTCGCGGCTCGAAGCCCATCGATCGTCCAGTCCACGACCCGCGCGACGTATGCGTCGCGGTCGCCGAACGGGAACGCCGGGAAGGTTAGAATCGCCGCTACCGCCCCATGCACCGCGGTCCATAGCAGCGTCGTTATGGCGTGCGCGTCACCCTCCAGCCCCCCCGCCGTTATGCAAGCTTGGGTGCGAGCCAGGCCGATGGCGAAAGCCGGGCTCTCACGGGCGATCTCCTCCGGCCCTTCGATCGCGCGCACAGGCTGCACCTCAGGCGTCATGAACAGCACGCGGTAATCGTCCGGCCGCTCCAATCCGAGCCGCGCGTAGGTCAAGAACACCGCGCGCAAAGCGGCAAGCGGCTCCTCCGCGGGCTCGGCCGCCAGGCGCTCAGCCAGGATGCCGAAGCCTCGATGCGCCAGCGCGGTCAGAAGGTCGTGCTTGTCGCGGAAGTACGCGTACAGACTCATCGGCGCGCAGCCTAGCCGATGCGCCAACTTGCGCATGCTCAGCCCATCCGGTCCCTCCTCCGCGAGGATTGCACGCGCCTCGGCGAGCACGTCCTCGCGGAACGCCGCGCGCTGCCGCTCGCGGCGGAGCTGAGGGCTGGATATCGGCGCTGGCACCATCCTCAATCCTCTCGTACTCCGACGCCAGCTAGGACCCTACGGCATCGCGGGTGCGGCGGGATGGACGCCGTAGTCGTCGCGCGCCGCAGCCTTACGGGTTATATCGCGCGCGAATTCCTGTGTCTCTTCGACAACGTGGCAGCGCACGAAGTCAGGCGTCCCACTGAGCCAGTCGAGCGCGTGCAGCGAGCGGCAGATCGACCTGAGCGCAGCGGAAGCGCGAGACGGCTCCGTGCGGCACGACCCGCATGCCCCAGATCACTCCAACCGTGACTGAGAAGTGGTGCATGTCATGCCGCATCAGCAGCGAGCCGCCGATCGACTCGACGCTGACCATGCCGCTGCGCGTCCGTCACCGACGACGCCGGCGGTCCTTTGATCTTGTTGCCACGCGGCATTGATCCGCCTCGCCGAGGGTGGACAGCCAGTTCGGCAGATCGATTGCCGGCGTTTCGACCGACATCGCAACCAAAAGCGGGAACTTCGGGGCTTGCCGAGTGCTCATACGCGTTCCATATGAACGTACGCGTATAAATTGAGAGTTGTAGGCTTCAATGGCTGCCTTCCTGACGCGTCGGCATCCTAAGGACCCTCGCCGCGATCGACTGGCCAACGCGACAGTAGGTAGCGGATCGTCTGAACGACAGAGGTGGAATGATGCCAGGCCCCGACCGCGCCTTCTCAATCTGCGGCGGCGTCGCGGCGCTGTCCTGGCTCGGCCTGGCAGCGAGCCTCTTCGTCCCCGACAAGTTCCGAGCGCCCATCTGGGCCGGGACGGCACTTATCGTGCCTACCCTCGTCGGACTGTCCTACGCCGTTCTGCTCGCACAGGGCCTGCGCGCCCGTACCGGCGGCGGCTTCGGCTCGATTGGGGCCGTCCGCCGGCTCTTCGCCGACGACGCCGCGCTCGCGGCCGGCTGGTTGCACTACATCGCGTTCGACCTGTTCGTCGGTACGTGGGTCGCGCACGCCGGCTTCGATGCGGACATGTCGCCGCCCCTGATCCTGCCGTGTCTCTTGCTGACGTTCCTCATCGGCCCGGTTGGTCTCGTCGCGTTCCTTGCTCTGCGATTTCTCGTCGCCCCACGGCTGGGGCTCGCCACATGATCGCCCGAGTCCGACAGCTGGGGCACGCGCCTCGCGAGGGACAGTGCCTACCCTCGAACCATAACGGGCGGGCGCAGCGGTCGCCGGTGCCATTCAATCATTCGATCACGCAACGGCCCACTGCCCCGGAGTACCGCCGAGAGGCTCCCCGCGCAGTTCGGGTCACGGAGGAGAACCGATGGTAGATCCCGCGCACCTCTACTGGTATGCCGCCGCTGGCTTCGCAGCCTCGACGCCCGTCGCCCTCGTGGCACGGCGCGTCGACAAGCGTAGACTGGACGGCGATAACGTCTGGAACAAGCCAGCCAAGTTCGGCATCTCGCTTGCCTTGCACTTCGCAACCTTCGCGTCGGTCGCTGGTTTCCTCGGGGACGGTATCGTTCTGCTCACAGTCGCGTGGCTGTCCGTCGGGGCGGCCGTGATCGAAGTGGGCTACATCGCCGTACAGGCGGGTCGGCAGCGGCGCTCCCACTTCAACCAGGACACGCGGATCGAGGCCGCGATCTATGCAGTGCTGGGGATTGGCGCGCTCTTGGTGCTCTCGCCGGCCGTCGTGGTCGGGATCGCGGCAGCGCTATCGCCTCCTACGGCGTGGCCGCCCGCGCTCCGACTGGCCGTTCCTGTCGCGTTCATCGTGGGGGCCGGGCTGACGCTGCTGATCACGCTCCGGATGGGCTCCCAAAACAGCCGCTACGCGGGCCCCCCGCCCACGACGCCACGGACCATGTGGTTGACGGGGTGGACAGTGAACGCCGCAGACCTTCGGCCTGCCCACTTCCTCGGGACCCACATAATGCAGGCCGTGCCTGCCATCGCGCTGGCGGGATCGTGGCTGCTCCCGCCAACGGTTGCACTGGTCCTCGCCGGCGCCGGCGCCGCCGGCTGGACGTGGCTCACGCTCGGGTTGTTCCGGCGGACCGTGGCAGGTCGACCGCTGCCCGGCTTCTTCGCGAAACTCGCCTGATCCAAGTGAAATCAGGTAGTTCCACCTGCGCGACACACGCCCCGGGATGCTGCGGGGCGCCTCCGGTTTCTTTGCCACTTGGCGAGGCGAAACTGCGCTTATCAGGAGGTCAGTGGGGATTTCCCGTAGAACACCACAAACAAGCGCATGGGAGATTATCTTCATGACCGTGATTGGCAAACCCCTGGCTCTCATCACCGGCGCGACGTCGGGCATCGGACTGGAACTGGCCCAGCTGGCCGCTGCGGACGGCTACGCCCTGCTGCTCGCAGCCGATCGGCCGTTCGAGCGTGCGTTGGCCAGCTATCCGGCGCGGCGGTCGAGACGACCAGGGTCGACCTCTCGACCCCCGAGGGTGTCGCCGCGCTCGTCGCGCAGGTCGGTGAACGAGAGATCGACGTACTCTGCGCTAATGCCGGCCAAGGCCTCAGCCCTCATTCTCGGGACTGGCGGTGTCGCCCTGTTCGCATTGGTCCTGGCGCGGGCACTCGGCGCCGAGGTGGTTGCGACCACAAGCCAGCATGGCAAGAGCGAGCGTCTGTTAGCGATTGGTGCGGGCGGCACGGTCAATCACCGGGACGTTCCAGAGTGGGGCAAGGCCGTATTCGATCTGACCGGCGGCGTTGATCGGGTGGTGAACTCCGCAATTATGGTTGCTTATTGAGGCAGACCAGGCGACTTCGCCAACGCTATCCGAACGACTGGCGGACACGCGGCAAATCCGCTGTCGCCCCTTTGCAGCCTCGCTCCGGCCTGACGCCAGGGATGCCAGCTTTCCCAAAAAGGATCATCTATCGGGAACACCTCGGTTGGTTTCGTCGCTGGCCCTAGTGCCCTATCAACGTCCGATGGATGTAGCCGGTTTTGACCTGAACCTGTTGAAGGCGTTCGACGCTCTCTATGCCGAGCGCCACGTCACTCATGCGGGGCAGCGCATCGGCCTGAGCCAATCGGCAATGAGCGGGGCGCTCACCCGGTTGCGTGAGGTGTTCAAGGACGAACTGTTTGTCCGGTCGCCTGCCGGCATGCAGCCGACGCCCCGCGCCGACGACCTTGCCGGCCCCGTGTCGGCCGCGCTCCGCCTCATGCGGGAAGTGTTGCAGGCGGATACGTTCGATCCCGCGGCGGCCGATCACACAGTCACGGTCGCGATGACCGACTACGCCGCCTTCGTCCTGCTGCCGCCGCTGCTGGCGCGGCTCGCTGTCGAGGCCCCCCACCTCGATGTGCGGGTGCGCGGCATCTTCGGCCGGGAGGAGGCGCTCGACCTGCTCGACAGCGGCGAGGCGAACCTTGCGATCGGCTACCCCGTTGAAGCGTCGGCTCGCATCCTGGTCCATCCGCTGCTCCATGAAAGCTTCGCGTGCATCGCGCGGCATGGCCATCCGGCCTTCGCGGAGGGCGCAGGTCTGGGGGCGTTCGCAGCCGCCCCGCATCTTCTGGTATCGCCCGAAGGCGACCGCACGGGCCTCGTTGACCACAAGCTGGCGGCGCTCGGTCTCGAACGCCGCGTCGTCCTGAGCCTGCCGCAGTTCCTGGTCGCGCCGTTCGTGGTCGCAGACACCGACCTTGTTGCGACGCTCGCCTCGCGTGTCGCTCGACGGTTCGCCGCGGCCAGCTTTGGCATTGCCGTGCATGAGCCGCCGATCGCGCTGCCCGGCTGGCCGCTGGCGATGATGTGGCATCGCCGGGTGGACGACCACCCCGCCACAATCTGGCTGCGCGGTCGCATCGCCGAAGTCACTGCCCTGGCCTGACACCATCGGCGGCGGCGATACCGCCACATCACTTCTCGCAATTTTCCTTGCCCGGGCCGCTCTGCTCTTTTCCGCTGCATCGGAGCAAAAAGGTACTAAACATGCGAGTTTTGGTGACGGGTGCGACGGGCTTGATCGGCGGCGCGGTCGCACGCCGGTTGGCGTCAGTGGGGCACGAGGTCGTGGGGCTTGCGCGTTCGGATGCGAGCGCGGCCAAGCTCGCCGACCAGGGATATACGGCGGTTCACGGCGACCTCGCCGACGCGGCCAGCATCGCCGAAGCCGCCCGCGGGGTCGATGCGGTCGTTCACGCCGCTTCGCCGGGTGACCAGAATACAGCGGCCAGTGACGAGGTGGCCACGCGAGCGATCATCAACGCGCTCCGAGGCACGTCCAAGCGGTTCGTCTACACGAGCGGCTGCCTGCTCTACGGCTCGACCGGTGACACGCCGGCAACCGAGGACAGCCCGCTTCACCCCATCGACCTGGTACGCTTCCGCCAGGCGCTCGAAGGGGAAATCCTCAACGCCGCGGCCGATGGCGTCCATTCGATCGTGATCCGTCCGGCCTGGGTGTACGGCAACAGGGGTGGCACCGCGATGATGATGTATGGCTCGGCCAAGGAGCACGGCGCGGCGCGCTACGTCGGCGACGGGAAGAACCGTTGGACGACGGTTCATGCCGACGATCTCGCAGACCTTTATCTGCTCGCGCTCGAAAAGGCGCCCGCCGCCTCGATCTTCAACGGCGCTCACGGCATTGCCATCCCGCTCATCGAGATCGCGCGTGCGGCGAGCGAGGGCGCTGGCGCTGAGGGCCGGGTGGCGGAATGGAAGCTGGACGACGCACGGCAGGCGCTCTGGGGCTTTGCGGACGCGATTGCGTGCGATGGGGTGATCTCGGGCGAGCTGGCCGAACGCGAGCTTGGGTGGAGCCCGTCGCGGCACTCGATCCTCGACGAACTGCGCTCCTACGTCACAACGGCCGCCTGATGCCGGCTTCCGGCCCGCTGCCCCAACGCGAGGCTTTGAAGGAGTGCTAGGATGTTGCACAGTATTGTGGTCTGGCTGCTCATCGCCGCGTTCTTCGGCGCAGGGCTGTTCAATGCGGTCGGTACGCGCGCCACCCAGGATGACTTCGCCCGGTGGGGTTATCCGCGTTGGTGGTGCCGCGTGACCGGCGGCCTAGAAATCGTGAGCGCAGCGCTGATCTCCCTTCCTGCCGGCCGCGACGCAGGCATGGCGCTTGGTGCCATCATCATCGCCGTCGCCATCGTCACAGTCCTACGCCGCCGGGAGTTCTCGCATGCAGCACCGCTCGGCGTGTTCGCTGCTCTGCTCGCGCTAGCGGCGACGATATACTGAGCATTGACCCTTCCGCAAAGGAACAGACTGCGGGACCGCTATAGCGCACTGGCCCACCCCGCCATCGCGCCCTACACGCAGCCGAGCGATTGCGGCCGGGTGAGCCAGTGGATCGGCCGCTTTCTGGACATACCCTGGGCACGATAGCCAAGAGCATGTTCAGGTTCACATGAACGGACAACACTCCAACCCAATGACCGCGAAGCTGTGCAGATTGGCCATCTGGCGCCGTAGCATCGTGACCGGCGGCCTGGACCAGGGGCGTCCGTCAAACGACCCTGGCGGACAGCGGATCGAATGTCCGCGCTCACCTGGTGGCCACTGTACCACCTCGGTTAAATGCCGGCCCGTTCACTCCAACCACATCGGGACGATGGACGCGACGAGCAGGAAGCCCAGCACGGCGTTAAGCACCCGCCATTGCCGCTCGGTCCGCAGCAGCCGGGCGAGCAGCAGCCCGGCCATGCACCAGAGCGACAGCGACACGGCCGCTGCGAGGCCGAAGGCCGAACCGAGCAGAAGCGCAAGCTGCAACGGCCCGCTAGCAAGGTCGGCGAACGAGGCCGCAGCGCCCAGCGCCATGGCCCAGCCTTTCGGGTTGAGCCAGAGCAGGCCGGCGCCCCCCAGGAAGCTCGTGGGCACCCCCATGTTGGCGTTCATGTTCGGCTGCCCGCTCCGGGCGATCTTCCAAGCCAGCCACAGCAGGTAGGCCGACCCGGCCCCCCTCATGGCCGTCTGCAGCGACGGCGCCGCCAGCAGCAGGCCAGCCAACCCGGCCGCAGACGCGGCAGCGAGCGACGCTAGGCCGGCAGCGATGCCCGCCATCAACGGCACGGAGCGCCGGAAGCCGAACTGCGCGCCCGAGGCCGTCGCCAGCGTGGTGGCGCCTCCAGGTGTGATGGTTGAAACAACGACAAACAGAACGAGCGGCAGGATCGTATCAAACGCCATGTTGCCGTTCTCCCCACCCCAAAGAGAGCAGATTAGGACCACTACGAAGCCTGGATAAGCTAATGTTCCTCATGCATGGCATTAGATGTCATGATGGATTTCATGACCCGAAATCTTGATACCGGCCTCGTCCGCACCTTCGTTGCCGTAGCAGACAAGGCCAGCATGACAGCGGCCGCGAACGCGCTTCACCTCACGCAAGGCGCCGTCAGCCAACAGGTCAAGCGGCTGGAGGAAACGCTAGGGTGCAGCTTGTTCAAGCGCGACCGGCGCGGCCTACGGCTGACCCCGCCCGGTGAGCGCCTGTTCAGCCAAGCCCGGAAGCTGCTCGCCCTGCACGATGAGATATGGGCCGAGATGACCACGGTGGCCGTTGAAGGACAGGTACGGCTTGGCGTGCCTCCTGACTTGGTCAGCAGCCATCTGGCACCTGTGCTGAAAGCTTACGCGCACGCCTTCCCGCGGGTGGAACTCTCCCTGATGTGCGCGCCGTCGCCGCAACTGGTTGAGGCGCTGGCGATGGGACGGGTTGACCTTGTCGTGGCCGAGGAGCGGGATGGGCTGTCTGTAGGCGAATGCCTTAGCATCGAGCGGCTCGTCTGGGTCGGAGCCAAGGCCGGGACCGCTTACCTGAAGCGTCCCTTGCCGGTTTCGCTAGTGTCCGATACCTGCGCGTTCCGTCCCGCAGCCTTGGCAGCTTTGACCGGGCATGGCACGGGATGGAGGACCGTCTTTGAGAGCGGCAGCATGGAGGCGGCGTTGGCGACCGTGCGGGCGGACCTTGCCGTGTCAGCCTGGCTGATATCCACCATCCCGCCTGACCTGGACATCTTACCGTCCAGCTTCGGCTTGCCAGAGCTGCCGGCCTTTGCCGTCAACCTCCACCTGCCCCGCCACCATTCCGGGGCAGCGGCGACAGAGTTGGCCCAGCACATCCGTGACGGGCTGGTGCGGCATCGCCATGCTGCCTGAACGGCTATGCCCATGTTGCCTGAACGGCCATGACAATGTTGCTTGGCACAGTGACCGCGAAGGCGAGTTAGTTTTGGGTGTCGGTCCAGCGATTCTAAGTGGCTGCTGACGGTTGTGGGTTCCGCTGTGCTGCATGGTGTGATTCAAGCTCTGGATGGAGCTTCTGGACACCCTTGTTGCTGGCGTGCGCTCGGCTTGCGCGTCGTTCCCTGACGCGCGGCGCGGCGACGTGCGCTACAGCATGGCCGACATCGGGATGTCGGCCTTCTCGCTGTTCTTCATGCAGTCGGAGTCGTTCCTGGCGCACCAGCGCAGCCTGGAGGAGGGGCGCACGACGTCGAACTGCCGGACCCTGTTCGGCATGGCCGCGGTCCCGACCGACAACCACATCCGGGCGATGCTCGACCCGGTGCATCCCGCGCACCTGCAGCCCGTCTTCGACCAGGTCCTCGACGTGCTGGGCCGGCAGGGCGGCCTGGCGCCGTTTGCGCGGCTCGGCGGGCGGGTGCTGGTCGCTCTCGACGGCACGGAATACTTCTGCTCGCAAAAGCTCGGCTGCCCGGGGTGCCTGACGCGCCATCGCGCCAACGGCCGGGTCGAGAGCTACCATGCCATGCTGGCCGCAACCATCGTCGCACCGGGCCACGCCATGGCGCTGCCGCTGATGCCGGAGTTCATCGCGCCCCAGGACGGGGCCGAGAAGCAAGACTGCGAGCGCAACGCCGCCAAGCGCTGGCTAGCCGCCCACGGCGAGCGCCTGGGGCACCTGCGGCCGGTTTACCTCGGCGACGACCTCTTCGCCTGCCAGCCGGTCACCGAGGCCATCCGGGCAGCAGGCGGCGACTTCCTGCTCACCGCCAAGCCGTCATCGCACAAGGCCCTCTATGACTTCATGCAGGGCGCCACCCTCGACGAGCGGACCGTCATCCAGAAAACCGCCGGCAAGCGCCTGACCCACCGCTACCGCTGGTTCACAGACGCGCCGCTGCGCGACGGACGCGACGCCATGCTGGTCAACTGGGTCGGCGTCACCGTCACCGACGCAAAGGGCAAGGTCACCTACAGCAGCGCCTTCGTGACCTCAATGCCCGTCACCACCGAGACCGTCGCCGAGATCGTGGCCTGCGCCCGGGCCAGGTGGAAGATCGAGAATGAGAGCTTCAACGTCCTCAAGTCCAACGGCTACCACCTCGAACA
>JAABUK010009211.1_pt1 | contig 13572 bp, 8 predicted proteins | sample 5559141 | NCBI WGS metagenome assembly JAABUK01 (sample SAMN10711869, study PRJNA513367) | rock metagenome | isolation source: Antarctica rocks | place: Antarctica: Victoria Land, Pudding Butte nord | collected 2016-01-03
AGAGTGAAGGATCTTGTAGATAAGAACTCGATCAAACTCTCAGCGACAAGATCCTTCACTCTGTTCAGGATGACAAACTCGGAGGCTTCTTTTTCTTTGTGACCTTTGTGTCTTGGTGGTTCAAGACTTTTCGCGTTCTTTGTTAAAATCTTCTTTACCATGACCGACATTTTTCAACTGCTGCAAGAACGCATTCTCATCATCGACGGCGCGATGGGGACGATGATTCAGAATCACAACCTGGAAGAAACCCATTATCGCGGCCAGCGTTTCGCCGATTACATCCGCGATTTGCGCGGCAACAACGACTTGCTGAGTTTGACGCAGCCGCACATCATCGAAGAGATTCATCGTCAATATCTCGAAGCCGGCGCCGACATCATCGAAACCAACACCTTCAATGCGAACAAGGTTTCGATGGCCGATTACGGCATGGAAAATCTGGTTCACGAACTCAATGTCGAGAGCGCCAAAATCGCTCGGCGCGCGGTTGATTCGCTGCCGGAATCGAGTACTCGAAACCGTCCGCGTTTCGTGGCGGGCGCGATTGGGCCGACAAGCAAAACCCTTTCGATGTCGCGCGATGTCAACGATCCCGGAAAACGCGAAATCACCTTCGATGAGTTGGTCGAAATCTACGAGGAACAAGTACGCGCTTTGCTCGAAGGCGGCGTCGATTTGCTGCTGCCCGAAACCAGTTTCGACACCTTGAACTTGAAAGCGTGCTTGTTCGCCATCGACAAGTTGTTCGCCCAAGGCGCGCGCCGCGTTCCGGTTATGGCTTCGATGACCATCGCTGAAGCCAGCGGTCGCACTTTGTCCGGACAGAACATCGAAGCCGCCTGGACTTCAGTCTCGCACGCGCCTTTGTTGAGCGTCGGCTTGAATTGCGGTCTTCATCCCAAAGACTTGCGGTCTTATGTCGAAACCTTGTCGAACATCGCGCCGGTTTTCACCTCTTGCTATCTCAACGCCGGTTTGCCGAACGCGTTTGGCGAATATGACGAAACACCAACTCAACTAACACCGATTTTGGAAGAATATGCGCGCCAGGGTTGGGTCAACATCATTGGCGGCTGCTGCGGCACAACGCCGGATCACATTCGCGCCATCGCGCAAGCCGTCGAAAATTTGCCGCCGCGCGTGCCGCCAAAGTCCATCGAGTACTCGATTTTCAGCGGTTTAGAACAGTTGGCACTGCGCAGCGATAGCAATTTCACGATGATCGGCGAGCGCACCAATGTCACAGGTTCGCCCAAGTTTGCGCGTTTGGTGCGCGAAGGCAACTTGAGCGAAGCTCTCGAAATCGCGCGCCAGCAAGTGGATAATGGTGCCAACATCATCGACATCAACTTCGATGAAGGCATGATCGACGGCGCGGAAATGATGACGCGTTTCCTCAACTTGCTGGCCGCCGAGCCGGACATTTCGCGCGTGCCGGTTATGGTCGATTCCTCAAAATTTGAGGTCATCGAAGCCGGACTGAAATGTATTCAAGGCAAAGGCGTCGTCAATTCGGTTTCGATGAAAGGCGACGACGGCGAAGACAGATTGCGTGAACAAGCGCAACTCGTAAAACGCTACGGCGCGGGCATGGTCGTGATGGCGTTCGATGAAATCGGGCAAGCTGATTCTTACGAACGCCGCATCGAAATCTGCGAACGCGCCTACAAAATCTTGGTCAATGAAATCGGCATCAATCCCAACGACATCATCTTCGACCCGAACATTTTGACCGTCGCAACAGGTTTGGAAGAGCACAACAATTACGCGGTCGATTTCATTCGCGCCACGAAATGGATCAAGGAAAACCTGCCCGGCTGCCATGTTTCGGGCGGCGTCAGCAATATTTCGTTCAGTTTTCGCGGCAACAACAAAGTGCGCGAAGCGATGCACGGCGCCTTCCTCAAGCACGCGGTTGAAGCCGGATTGGATATGGGAATCGTCAACGCCGGAATGCTGGAAGTTTACGACCAGATCGAGCCGCAATTGCTCGAACTGGTCGAAGATGTTCTGCTCAATCGCCGCCCGGACGCGACCGAGCGTTTGGTCGATTACGCCGAGCAAATCAAGGCACAAAACGACACATCGAGTACTCGAACCGAAGCTGAAGCGTGGCGCAGCGGCACCGTCGAAGAGCGTTTGCAGCACGCCTTGATTAAAGGCATTGACGCCTTTGTCGAAGCCGATGTCGAGGAAGCGCGCGCGCAATATGCGCGGCCTTTGCACGTCATCGAAGGGCCGCTGATGGACGGCATGAACATCGTCGGCGACTTGTTCGGGCAAGGCAAAATGTTCCTGCCACAAGTCGTGAAATCGGCGCGCGTGATGAAGAAAGCCGTCGCGGTTTTGCTGCCGTTCATGGAAGCCGAAAAAGAAGCCTCCGGACTTCATCAGGCGCAAGGCAAAATCTTGATGGCGACCGTGAAAGGCGACGTTCACGACATTGGCAAGAACATCGTCGGCGTCGTTCTGGGTTGCAACAATTACGAAGTCATCGACCTTGGCGTGATGGTTTCTGCCGACAAGATTTTGCAGACCGCGAAAGAACGGAACGTCGATGTGATTGGCCTGAGCGGCTTGATTACGCCTTCTTTGGATGAAATGGCGCACGTCGCGCGCGAAATGCAGCGCCAGGATTTTCACGTTCCGCTGCTCATCGGCGGCGCGACGACAAGCCGCATTCACACGGCGGTCAAAATCGCGCCGCACTACAACCAGGCGGTCGTTCACGTTCAGGACGCGAGCCGCGCGGTTGGCGTCGTCTCCAATCTGCTTTCCGAAGAATTGAAGCCCGATTTCGTCTTGAAAGTGCGCAGCGATCAAGAACGCGACCGCACTTCGCACAAGAACAAGCGCGAAACCAAAGCGCTTTTGTCGATTGAAGAAGCGCGCGCGCGCAAGCTGAACATCGACTGGAAAGCCGAAGACCTGGCGAAACCTTCGTTCATCGGTTTGCGCACGTTGAGCAGTTTTCCGTTGGAAGACATCGTGCCGTTCATAGATTGGACACCGTTTTTCGCCGCTTTCGAGTTAAAAGGGATTTATCCCGAAATCCTGCAAAACGTCGAAGTCGGTGGCGAAGCGAAGAAGTTGTTTGACGAGGCGCAACGAGTACTCGAACGCATGGTGAAGCGCCGCGAGTTGCGCGCCAATGCGGTTTACGGCTTTTATCCAGCGAATGCGGTTGGCGACGACGTGGAAGTTTACCGAGATGAAAGTCGCACCACTTTGGCGGCGAAGTTTCATTTTTTTCGCCAGCAAATCGACAAAGCCGAAGGTCGAACCGACAATTGCCTAGCTGATTTGATCGCGCCGCGCGAAACGGGTTTGAGCGATTACTTGGGAATCTTCGCGGTGACAGCGGGCGATGTGTCGCAAGTCGTCAAAGAATATAACGCGCGCCACGAAATTGATTTGGCTCTTATCGCGCAAGCGTTAGCTGACCGTTTGGCCGAAGCCTTCGCCGAACTGTTGCACCAACGTGCGCGAAAAGATTGGTATGCGAAGGACGAAAACTTGTCGAATGACGATTTGGTGAGCGAAAAATATCGCGGCATTCGTCCGGCTCCGGGTTATCCGGCGTGCCCTGATCACAGCGAGAAAACGATTTTGTTCGACTTGCTGGATGCCAAGCGCAAAGCTGGAATCGAACTGACCGAAAGCTACGCAATGACGCCACCCAGCTCGGTTTCGGGCTTCTATTTCGGGCATCCGCAAAGCAGCTACTTCGCGGTCGGCAAAATCGGGCGCGACCAGATGATCGAGTACTCGAAACGCAAAAACGTGACGATGCGCGAAATCGAACGCGTCATCCCGACGAACTTGAACTATGAGCCGGACGAGAGTTGATTACTCGAAAAGCCGTGTCACTTAAAGCACAACGCCGAATCTAATTTCTACAAGATTCGGCGTTGTGCTTTAAGAACCTATCCGAATAGGTGTCATTGACCAGGTTTTGGGCAACCACAAGGGTTGCCCCTACGCAAGGTTCGATTGTAGGGGCAACCCTTGTGGTTGCCCTATTCGGATAGGTTCTAAATGACACGGCTTTTTCATTTGGAGGTATCTTTTTTTACGTATCGTAGCTGCCGTCCCACGGCGGAATAAACGCGAGGTAATTGCCTGGTTCAGCGATGACCGCCCAATCTTCGTCGTCGTCTTCGGGCGCTTGCGGAATCAAGCCGAACTCGATGCCAAAACGCTCGACGCGAAATGGCGCAACTTCGATGCGTCCGAAAGAGAACTCGCCCAGTTCGGCCAGACGTTTTTCCAAGAGAACGTGGTTAGCTTCTTTATCAAGGTCCTTGCGTGCGCCGAGATCGTCAATTCTCGCTTCCAGCAAAATGCCGTTGACATCAAAAAGATACAAAGCGAGAAACTCTCGTCCCGCGCTTTTGGTAGCGGGAACAAACGGATGCGTGAGGAAGAACTGGCGCCCATCAGCCGTGGTTCCCACGTTTTGCGTGTGATATTCGTCGTGTTCGATCACTATGAAATTGGGAGCGCGTGCAGTCATTTATTGCCTCGCTTGTTGTGGCCATCGCAGCGAATTTTAGCAAAGTCTCATCTTGCAAATTGCGACGGTGGTTTTGCAAAGGCGCGTATTTGGGGAACAATGACTGTGTCCCAACCTCTGTTGCGTCCCTTTTCTTTCCGGTCGCGCGATTTGTTGTGAGACAAACGAAAAAGCCCTCGTCAAACATCGACAAGGGCTTTTGGACGTGTAAACAATTTGGCTGCCTGGGTAGGATTCGAACCTACGACCAATCGATTAACAGTCGACCGCTCTACCACTGAGCTACCAGGCAAAAAAGAAGCAACTTCATCGAAGCGCTCCGAACATTTTAGCAGTCTGTTGCGGCAGGCGCAAGACTTTCTTTGTTGCAAATCGAAACTGAGTAATGCCCATTGAATGAGGCACGGCTTCTCATCCGCGACTCACTTCTTCCGGCAGCGTTTAACATTGGCCAATTATTTCTGCGATAATGAAGGCATGAACGAGCATAAAACGAGTCTTGTCGCCATTCTAAAGAAGGTATGTCGCGTGTTTTGCGCGGTCGCGGTTGCCGTGGGAGCATTCGCTCTGCTCGGTTGGATACTGGATAACGAGCGGTTGAAATGCGTCGTGCCGGGTTTGGTGGCGATGAACCCGATGACCGCGATCGCCTTCATCCTTTCCGGCATCGGATTGTGGATTTTGCGGGATGAGCCAACGGATGCAGATCGAAAGATTCGCCGCATCGCGCAAGTTTGCACCGCGATTGTGCTTGTCATCGGCTTGCTGAAGCTGCTCGAATTGGTGACCGGCTGGCACATCGGCGTTGACCGTTTGCTATTTCACGACAAGCTGGAAGTTCTGCAAAATGGGAAGCCAAATCGCATGGCACCCAATACGGCGCTCAACTTTTCCCTGCTTGGTGCGGCATTGCTGCTGCTCGATTGGCGCGCGAAAGCTTCCTCCACCAGCACGCCGAATGCGGCGCGTGCTCTGCCTTCGCAACTTATCGCTATCCTGGGCGCATCGGCGTCTTTGCTCGCGTTGGTCGGTTACGCTTACGGCGCGAAATCGTTTTATGGTGTTGGCTCCTTCATTCCGATGGCTCTGCATACGGCGTTTACGTTCGTGCTGTTGCTGTGCGGCGTCCTGTTCGCGCGCGGCGATCAGGGTTTGATGGCCGTTCCTTCCAGCGACAGCGCGGGCGGCGCGATGGCACGCCTGCTGATTCCTGCCGCGATCGGCATTCCATTCATTTTGGGCTGGCTGCGCATGGCTGGACAACGCGCCGGACTTTACGACACCGAAGTCGGATTATCGCTTTTCGTGGTGTTGACGATGATGGCGTTTTCGGCTCTGGTATGGCGCAGTGCCGTCGCGCTTTATCACACCGATATGGCGCGGCGCGCGGCAGCGGCGGAACTGGCGCTCTCGCACGTCGAGATGAGCAAGCGCAACGCGGAAATGGAAGCTGACCTCAACCTGGCGCGCGAAATCCAACAAGCGTTTTTGCCGCAGCAATACGTCAGTTTCCCGCGCGTCACGCTTCCACTTGAGGGCGCGTTGCAGTTTCACCATCGCTACCAGCCGACTTCGACGCTGGGCGGCGACTTCACCGATATTTTGGTGCTTTCGGACACCAAAGCCGGAGTTTTCATTTGCGACGTGATGGGACATGGCGTGCGTTCGGCTTTGGTCACGGCAGTGGCGCGCGGCCTGATTGAAGAGCTTTTGCCGACGACGCTCGAACCCGGTCGCTTTCTTTCCCAACTCAATCGCAGCCTGATGGCGATTCTCAGCCGCACCAAAACTCCGATGTTCGCCTCCGCATTTTTCCTGATCGCCGATGTCGAGAGTGGCGAGATGCATTACGCCAACGCCGGACATCCCAGCCCGTTGCACATGCGCCGCGAAGCCGGAACCGTCGAGATGTTGCTTCATGCCGTCGATGGCGCGGGGCCCGCACTGGGTGTTATGGAAGACTTCGAGTACTCGAGCTTTGCGTGTCCCCTCGCCGAGCGCGACCTGATCCTGCTGTTCACCGACGGCCTGGTGGAAGTCATGCAAGGCGACGACGAATACGGCGAGGAACGCTTGCTCGAATCGGTACAGCGCCGCGTGCAGATGTCCGCTACGCCGCTTCTCGATGAGTTGATCGCCGAAATCAAAGACTTTTCCGATGACAAATTCTTCGAGGACGATGTTTGTCTGGTCGGCATGGAAGTCATACGAACTCATGTCCCCGAAAAAGTCGCGTCTTGAATCATCACGGAGGCTGCGCCATGGATGAACGGTGCAATCGAGTACTCGATAGTTCAAAGTCGCGGCACCCAGAGCGTTTTGGAACGTCTTTTACAACATGAACAAAATCCATAAAACCGACGAAGAATGGCAGCGCGAACTCTCACCGGAACAGTTCAAGGTGTTGCGTGAAAAGGGCACCGAACGGCCCGGCAGCTACCGCGAAAAAGGTGGCGACGGCGTTTACGTCTGCGCGGGTTGCGGCCTGGAATTGTTTTCTTCCGATCAAAAGTTCGAGTCGGGAACCGGCTGGCCCAGTTTCACGCAGCCGATTGCGGCTGAAAGTGTCGAGGAAGAAACCGATGTCGCTTACGGGATGCGTCGCACCGAAGTGTTGTGCGCGCAGTGCGAAGGCCACCTGGGACACGTTTTTGAAGACGGCCCGCATCCCACAGGTTTGCGGTATTGCATGAACGGCGTCGCAATGAAGTTTGAACCGAAGAAGTAACCAACCAACCGCGCGCGTAAGCAAGCGGGCTTGTATGATAGTAGCGATAAGCCCGCTTGCTTACACGCGCGGTTAGTCGACCTCAGAAAGGGCGCAATCGAGTACTCGATTGTGCCCTTAACCTCGTTTTTATCGACACTCATTACAGTTTTGCTAAACTGCTCGCGCTATGTTGACCATTGAAAACCTTTCCAAACAATACGGCCCGCAGATCATTCTCGAAGAAACCGATCTGTTTATCGGCCCTTACGACCGCGTTGGTTTCGTCGGCCCCAACGGAACCGGCAAAACCACGCTCATGCGCATGATCGCGGGAACTGAACAGCCCGACAAAGGCGTCGTGCGCTTCGACGCTCATGTCTCGTGCGATATGTTGTCGCAGGAATCGCAATGCACGCTGGGCGTCACTGTGCGCGAAGAGATGATGTCGGCGTTCCGAGAAGCGCAATCGACGCAGAAAACCATCGAACTTTTGGCGTCGCGACTGGAGCACATCGAAGACTTCGATGAAGAATCGCCCGATCACCGCGAAGCTTTGCGCCAATTATCCGAAGCGCAAACCGCGCTTGAAATGGAAGAAGTCCACACCATGGAATCGCGCATCGGTCGCGTTCTCAGCGGTCTGGGCTTCGGACACGACGCGCTGGATAGATTAACCGACACTTATTCCGGCGGCTGGCAAATGCGCATCGCAATGGCGAAGTTGCTGTTGCGCGAACCCGATCTGCTGCTGCTGGACGAACCGACCAACCACCTGGATACGCGCGCTGTGAAATGGCTGGTTGATTATCTGGAAACGTATCCCGGTTCCGTACTCGTTATCAGCCACGAGCCGAAATTTCTGGACGCGGTTTGCATTCGCATCGTCGAATTGGATGAGTTCAAGCTGAACGATTATACGGGCGATTACTCGAACTACCTGCGCGTCAAGGAGCAATTGCGCGAAAGCCAAGCCTCGGCGTATGACCGTCAGCAGCGCGAACTGGAACGCCAGCAAGAGTTCATCAACCGTTTCGGCGCCAAAAACACCAAAGCGACGCAGGTCAAATCGCGCGAAAAGATGCTGGACAAGATGGAGAAAATCGAGGCGCCGCGTGTCAAGGAACGCGTGATCTCGTTTCAGTTTCCGCCGGTTCCGCAACCCGCACAGGAAGTCTTTCGCTTGCGCGGCGTCAAGAAAACCTACGGCGAAAACGAAGTGCTGCACGATGTGAACTTGAAAGTCATGCGCGGCGACCGCTTGGCGTTTATGGGGCCAAACGGCGCTGGCAAAAGTACGTTACTGCGCATTTTGGCGGGCGTCGAAGACCCGACCGACGGCAAGCGCGAAGAAGGCCGCAACGTCACAATCGGATATTTCGCGCAGCATCAAGCCGAAGCATTAGACCTTGACAGAACCGCGTTGCAGGAAGTTTTGCACGGCCTGGATTTGCAGCCCGAAGGTCAGGCGCGCCAGTTGTTGGGACGACTTTTGATGCGCGGCGAGGAAGTTTACAAGCCGATTCGCGTTCTCAGCGGCGGCGAACGTTCGCGTGTCGCGCTGGCCAAGTTCCTGATGAAACCCGCGAATGTGTTGCTGTTGGACGAACCGACGAACCATCTTGACCCGACCAGCCGCGCGGTTTTGCAAGAAGCGATTACCGGTTACGAAGGCACCGTTGTCGTCGTGTCGCACGACCGGCCTTTCGTCAACGCCGTCGCCAAAGAAGCTTATACAGTCGAAGAAGGCGCAGTTTCCGACAAGACGGAATCGCTCGTGCCGCAGCCGAAGAAAGGCAAAAAAAAGTAACTTCGAGTACTCGATTTGGGAAAACAGCGCGCTTATTTGAAAAGATGAGTGCGCTGTTTTTATAATCACTTATGCGCAACATCGAGATTTATTTAGCTTATGCGGAAGTGGCGATCTTGCCACAATCTGATTTGTACGATCCAAAATACAATTTCGCCTTTGTTTACAGTTTTGTTCCCGCTACTGATGTAGACGATTGCTTAACTAAACTCAGGCAAGAATTTTTCCGTATTGGTTGTCGCACCGTAAGCGTGGAAAGTGTTTACCCTTATGCGGGAACAGAGTGGGAGAAAAAGAAGCAGCAAAAAGAATTTGATGGTTATGCAAAAGAATCGAAGAAGTTAGGACGGATAATCTTTAGTCCCTTCTGCACGTATCCCGAAGAAACGACGGATTAAAATGCCTCGCCCGCTACCCACCATTTCCGTTGTCGTCCCAACTTTGCGCGAAGCCGAACGCATCGGTGGTTTGTTGCGCGCGTTGCAGGCGCAGGAACTTCCAATCGAGTACTCGAAAGCGGAAATTATCGTGGTCGATGGCGGTTCGGAAGACGAAACACAAGATGTTGTGCGCGGTTTTCCTGATGTCAAATTAATCGTTGGCGAGCGTGGAACCGCAAGGCAACGAAACGAAGGCGCGCGAGAAGCTAACGGCGAACTCATCGTGTGGATGGACGCCGATTGTTTGCCGGATGCGCAATTTCTGCATCGCGTCGCAAAATCGTATCAGAAATTGCCATTTGCAGTGGCGTGTCCGTGGTTTGTGGCGCGCGAAAGTTTGGCGATTCGGTTGGCTTATTTGTGGTTCAACAGCTTGTTTTTTCTGGGACAAAGCTGGTTGCGAACCGGAAGTGGCGTTTGCATAGTCGCGCCGCGCGACGTTTGGGAAAAATGTGGAGGCTTCGACCCGAATCTACATTTGGGCGAAGACATTCAATTCATCCGCCGCGCTTCAAAGTTCGGACTTCATCGACATTTATTGATTCCGCTGCAAACCTCGGGGCGGCGATTTCAGCAAAAAGGCGTTTGGCGTTTGATGGGATTTTATGCGCGCATTACGCCGCTTATTCTGCTTGGCCGTTACGAGAGATTGCAAGATGTCGAATACGAAGCCGCGCCTTATGGCAAAAACGAGGATCGAGTACTCGATGCAGGCGAAGAAGACACTTGAAATTTTGTCATTCTGAGCGCAGTCCACCCAAAGGGCACCCGAATCTGATTGAAGAAAGATTCGGGTGCCCTTTGGGTGGACTGTGCTCAGAATGACAAACTGCCACTTTCATACTTTTCTCTGCTTACGAGATGATTTCTAATCTCTCGACACTTTACGCGGCCCGACAGAACTTAAATCAAGCGGCACGAAACCGATTTGCGCGGCGGGCGAACCACTTTTCAAAGTGAAATCGCCGTTCGCGGCATCGGCAAAGCGCGGGTCGGCGACCATTGAATGAACGTCCTGTCCACGTTTTTGCCATTCGTCCCAGCTCCAGTCTTTGAAACGCAGCGGTTTTTGGCGCGCATCGAAATACAAGTTGTGGTCGAAGAGATATTGATTGTTGCTCCAATTGCTGCCCAGCAAATCGCCTTGATTCCATAAGACGATGTTGCGCTCGAAGGTAAAACTGCGATGATCTTCTTCGCGCGTGCGCATGATTTGCGCTTCGCGTCCCCACGCAAAAATGTTGTTGCGCACCACGTTTTCGCGCCCGTAATGCTGATGAAAACCTGCCGTCGAAGTGCGATAAACCAGATTGTTTTCAACCAAAATGCCGCTCGAACCTTCATCGGTGTAAATGCCCCAGCCGCCATAACCGGCAGAGTATTTCTCGATGTCGTGGAACACGTTGTGGCGAATGACAGTTCCCGGCTGCACGCCCAGCGTGTAGATGCCGCCCAGGTCGCTCAGCATTCCCTGACCGATGTGATGCACATGGTTCCACTCGATGATATTATCGTGCGCTTCGCTCGGCCCGTAACCCCACGTCCAGCCGACCGAAATGCCGGTGTAACCTGTGTGGTCGATCTCGTTGTGCGCGACCAAATTGCCTGACGATTGCGCGATCCACACGCCCACAGCCGGAGGATAAACCCGTCCGATGTCGTGAATGTGGCAATCCGTAATCTGATTGTTCCGCGTCTTGTCGGCTTCGTCAGCGCGAATCTGCGGCTCGCCGATTTTGACGCCGCCCGCGCCCAAATCCGTCATCTCGCAGCGGCTGATGATGTTGCGCTTGCAGCCGCGCTCAAAAGCAACCGCATAATTGCCGACACGACTGACGACGCAGTTTTCCCATCGACAATCGAGTACTCGATTCGCCTGAATGGTGGCGGGAATGTCGTTGGCGGCTTGCCCATCGATGTAGCCGTTTGGGGGAAAAGTCCAATCGGCGTAAGAGAATGTTAAGCCGCGAAAACAGAGGTTGCGCAACGGGCGCGCGGCTTCGCCTTCCAAAATCATCAACTGCGACAAGCGCGGCGCGACAAACTGCGCGCGTCGAATGTCTTCGTTCGGCAAAGGCCAATAAGACAGAACTCCGCTTTTGCGGTCGAGGTACCATTCGCCGGGCGAGTCAAGTGCTTCGGGCGCGTTTTCGATCCAGAAGCGCGCGTTATTTTCGCTGCTGCGCGCTCCGGTTTTGCTGTTCAGCGTGACTGTTGAAAGCGCGTTATCAGCGACATCGGGAACAACCGAGCGAATCGGAATCCGAAACTCGGTCCACACATGCAAAACCATGACTTCGACATCGCCACGTTCCGCCCACGACGGCAAAACATTGGCGGATTGCGTTTTGAAATTTGTCGTTGTATCGCCCGAAATGTAGCCGCTGACATTGAAAAATCCCGCGTTTGGCGTGCGCGCTCGCGTGCGTCGCATGCCGTTCACGAAAAGCTGGCGAAAGTTCCAGCCGCCGTTTTTAACGTCGGGAAGCGTTATCGTCCACAATTCCCCTGCGCCTTTGGTCCAGCCGCCAATCGTTTGTCCGCCGCTGACAATCGGCTTTTCGTTTTTGTAGGCGGCGTAGTTAATCGAGTACTCGTTGCTGCCCGAGTCGGCGGATGTGAAAGTCAAAGGTTCGCGCAATTCGTAAGTTCCGCCGCGCAGCCAGACATGGACGTTGTTTTTCAAGCCCGCCGCGACCAGTTTTCGCACTTCATCGCGCGCGCGAGAAATTGTGCGAAACGGCTCGCCGCGCGTTCCTTTTCCTTTGTCGCCGTCGTTGCCGCGCGGCGAAACATAAAAGTTTGGTTCCGCAGTTCCGGTTTTAGCGCTTGCTTGCGCGCAGAAAACAACGATTGCGCAGAAAATAAGAACACTTAAATTGAGCGGCGTCCACACGCGGCGTTGAGCCATGCGATTCATAAGGTTTTCTCCCTTGCGGCATTGACATTACTTTACAATTTCCAAGCGCGCAAAATGTTTGAGAATCACCTGTTCAGGGAATACTTAATCGGATTAGCAAAAGCTTTCCATTGTCGCATCTTCAATTTTTCCCGACGTTTTCGAGTACTCGATGGTCGCTGTGAACTCTTCTCGCTTTGTTTTCTGCAGTCTTCCGGTCGCTTTAGCCGCCGGTTTTTTCGTGTTGCGCAGTCAGGCCGCGCCAACGCGTTTCGTCGCTTTAGCTGCCGCCAAACCGTCCGCTAAGTCGAGCGCCAAGTCGAGTGCTCATTCTTTTGCGACCGAAGTCGCGCCGGTCATCAACACTTATTGCTTGCCATGTCACGGCGAAAGCCAACCGCGCGGCGACGTTTCGTTCATCAAAACGCATAGCGCAGTCGATGTCGTGAAACAGCGCGCCATGTGGGAAGCCGCCGCGCGCAACGTCAATTTGCACGTCATGCCGCCCGCAGGAATGCCTCAGCCCACAGCCGCACAACGCGAGCGCTTGACGCGCTTCATCGAAGAAACACTTTCCAGTACGAATTGCACCATTCCAAATCCTGGGCGCGTGACTTTACGGCGTTTGAACCGCGAAGAGTACAACAACTCGATTCGGGATTTGTTCGGCGTCGATTTTCGTCCAGCCGACGATTTTCCATCCGACGACGTGGGTTATGGCTTCGACAACATCGGCGATGTCTTGTCGATTTCGCCACTGTTAATGGAGAAATATCTCCTTGCAGCCGAGCAGATTTCCGAAAAAGCGATTCTGGTTTCGCCACACGTCGCGCGCAAATGGAGCGGCAACGAATTGGTTGGCGACAATCAAGCGGACGAAAACGGCGCTTACGGATTTTTTGGGCCAAGCGATGCCGCAATCGAGTACCCGTTTGCGGCTGCCGGAACTTACTCGGTTCGCGTCAAAGCCTGGGAGCAGCACGCGGGCGATCAGAACTCGCAACTGCAATTGGGAATCGACGGAAAAGCCCAAGCGACAATCGATGTCGCGGCATCGCAAAACGCACCCGCATGGTACGAACAAAAGCTGACGATTCCGGCTGGCCGTCATCGCATTACATTGTCGTTTCAAAACGATTTTTACAAGCCCGACTTGCCCGCAGGCCAGCGCGACCGCAACGTCTTCGTGCAAAACGT
>JAABUK010009212.1_pt1 | contig 13572 bp, 1 predicted proteins | sample 5559141 | NCBI WGS metagenome assembly JAABUK01 (sample SAMN10711869, study PRJNA513367) | rock metagenome | isolation source: Antarctica rocks | place: Antarctica: Victoria Land, Pudding Butte nord | collected 2016-01-03
ATTTTGCTGCAGTCTTGGCAAAAGGAACATCAAAAAGTTCTGATTTTTGGTGTTCCTTTTACCAAGGCTGCAGCAAAATTTTGTCAAGCCACTACGCTCAATCAGATAATATTATCATTTCAGTAACACAAGGAATAAAAAAAATATTATTTAAGATGATATTATGTTTTCTATCTGCTTTTTATATAGAACTCGCAGATAAGATATCTGCGTAAAAAGAGGAGAGTTAATTAATAAGAGAGAGAGTGAAGTAAATTAAAGAGATTATTAAAGAAAATAAAGATCTCTAAGCTAAATTATAAGAAGTGATAAAGAAGTTTTATAATTTAAAATGTAAGAATAAGATCTATAAAATTAGAGATAAGATTCTATTATTATTAAAGAATATTCGCATAAGAAAAATAAGTAAGAAGCTTACTAATAAGTTTCTTAGATTATTTAAAATTAAGAAGTTAATAAATAAGAATGCTTATTAACTAATTCTTTCTAAAAGTTATAAAAGAATTCATCTTATATTTCATATCTCTTTATTAGAGTTATATCACGGGCGAGAAGATATTAAAATATCTGAGTCTGTGAAAATATAGAATAAGAATAAGTGAGAAGTTAAAGAGATTCTTAATGCATATATTTTACATGAAAAATGTATATTTCTAATATAATAATAAGAATTTACGAGGGATTATAATATTTAAGAATCTGAGAAGAACTTATTGAATATTTAAGAAAAGATTGTGACTTTTTAATAAGAGTAAAGTTATAGAATAAGTATAGAGTGAGCGATTATTTAAATATCTAATTAACAGATAATTTAAATAAAAAGAGATGAGAAGTATTATTATAAAGAATAAAAGCGTTTGATTAATAAAACGCACATGAAATATATAAGAAAAGCATGATATAAATATAAGACTTTAAATGATTATTAATTCATCTATTATTTCTTATATCACTGAATGAGTTACTTTTCTATTTAGAATTAGCGTTTAAAGAAACTAATATTGCCTGCATCGGGCTAATTATCGTAGCTACAATATTAAAAATAGCATCATTAAAAAGGTAACTCTTCAGACTATCTAATAATACTATTTATAGAGCTTTAGCTTATATAATCAGCTAGATATAAGCTTTTAAATATTTGATGAAGAAAAACTTTAAATTCTCTCATCAAATATTTAAAAGCTTATATCTAGCTGATTATACAAGCTAAAGCTCTATAAATAGTATCACTAAATAATCTTAAGAGTTACCTTTTTAATGATGCTATTTTTAATATTGTAGCTACGATAATTAGCCCGATGCAGGCAATATTAGTTTCTTTAAACGCTAATTCTAAATAGGAAAGTAACTTATTTAGTGATATAAGAGATAATCTATTCTCACTTTCTTAAGATAGATTATTGAGGATAATATCAATCTTCTTTATTAGATCGGCTATTTCTTATTAAGAGCGCTTATTATCTTTATTTAATTCCGCATTATTATTATTAAATATAATTAACTTATTAAATATAATAGATATCTTAGATATATTAGATATGATTATTCTTTTAATCAACTTTAAAAGAGATAGTTTCTTAGAATAATCTTAATTTTACTCAGATTATTCAGATAATATAATTCTAATCTATTAAAAATATCAGTACTATACTTTTTACTTAAGAATAATATGCTTATAACTTGCGCAGTAGTTTCAGCTTATATTTAAATCGCTTAAATAAGTAAGATAAGATTATTCTTAATCTTTAAAAGATTAAGATTAATAATATTATTATTATTAGAAATATAAGTATGTTTAAAAGAAGATTTATTAGATAGAGAGCTGATAATATAAAGAGGCGTATTAAAAAGATGATAAGAGATTAAATTATACTTTAATTTAATATTCTTAAATATCTTTCTCTTATAATCAATATAAATATCACGCGCTTCTTTATAAAATAAATTAATGATAATGTGTATATTAAAAGAAGACTTAAAACAGTTAGTATAGACATTTTATATAGAAGAAATATACTTAAAATATGAAATTATTAAGAAAATATATTAGAAGATAAATATAATTTTTAAGAGAATAATAATCATACTTAATATAATTAAGTAATATCTTATAAATAAATATTATCTTAAACTTATAATAAAGATATCTCACACATTATTAATATTATAATTAAGATTAATTGATAATAAAGAAGATTAAATTAAGTATCTTATTACAGCTACAAATCAGCAATTAACGAACTCAACTCCAACTGCCGAAATCTGACAGATAGTCAAGATAATAGATTCCGCAGATGAACACCTCTCAGAATTACAAAGATCTAACTTAGAAAGATATATCTAATTAAAATAATTAAAAATAAATATTAAGAGAAGTGCTCGAAAGTGCTTAAGAAGAGTATTTAAAAGCAAGTACTTAAGAGTGCTTAAAAAGAGCACTTAGAAGCACTGTATATAAATTATTAATAATAATTATATAAATAATCATTTATTTCATAATTTTATAATCTTATTCTTCTTTCGTAATCAACTTATATTATTAATTACAATCTATCTTTAACTCTTCTTTTATAAGAACAGTGATTTCTATTTATAACTCTCTAATATCTAAATCTTATTATAGCTAGTCTTAATAATTCTTAATACTTTAACTACTTATTATTGAATATCAGTCATTCTATTATAAGAAATCTTATTAAAGTAAATATGTCATACTCTAAATAAGAATAATCTCAAGAAGAGATTGCTAATATAGATCACATCTTCTTAAAAGTCAACATCTCTAATACATTTTATAAAGATAGAAAGAAACTTCGAATCTTCTTAATTTAAGTTGATATATATATTCAATTTAATATTTAGAAGCTGAGAATAATCGAAGCTAAAATAATATTCATAGTTATATATCTTCGGAATGAAGTCTTTAATTAGTTTAAATCACATCTAACAGATTACTTAAAGAAGACGATTGAAGATAAGAAAGTAAAAACAAAAAGAATCTTTATTAATTATTTCTATTTTAAAGAGTGTATCAGACGGGTGTATAAAGAAGTAGATAAAGAACGAACCGCTAAATAAAAAGTTTAGAAACTTTAATAAACAGACTTAGTAATAGAGTATACATTTAAGTTTTAATAGATTACGTTAAGAATTAAATAAGATAACACAGCACTCATAACAAAATATTATCTAGAATTAAAGAATTCAGTTAAAAATGAATTAACTTAAGTTAAGAGATTAAATAAATTAGAAAATCTAGTTAGCATATCTATTAAAATAGATAATTATTTATATAAAAGATAAATAGAAAAAGAATAAGAATACTCTTAAATCTTTGTTTTTAATAAATATCAAAAAGACAAATATTAAATAAAATAAATTTATTACTCTTAAGAAATAAATTTAAACATTATAAATTATAAAAGATTTGAAAAGAAACTTAATCAAGACAAAATCTCTTCAACTTAATAAAAAGAGAGAATGAAAAAGAATTTATATCTCTATTGCGAAAAGTCTGAACATTAAGCTAATAATTATCTAAATAAGCAATAATTACACGCCATCTTGAGCGAATTAGAAGAACAAACAATAGAAAAACTAGATAACACGTGAGATATTAGCTATACTAATATCGCAACATCAATATTAAAATCGATCGTTAAATTGTTTAGATAAATTCGCGATTAAAAACTTATAAAATCATCTCACATCTACATATTTTAAACTGCTTATTATAATAATTAATGCGCCATTTATAAATTAAATAAAAACAGCTCGAAATAATATTTCAAGAAACTTAAATAAAAGAAAGCTTAATAATTATTGAATATTATCTTTAAAGTATCTCAGAAATAAATACCAAATAATCTCAAATATAATGAGAATTACGTAGAAATAATTATTAAGTTCTAAAAAGTAGCGTAATATACAGATATAAATTATAAATTAAAGTTCCAACATTAATATAAAATATATACGCTCGAGAAAGTATTATAAAAAATCAAGTCAAAATTACGATTAAGAATATATTATATAAAAAAATATTCAAATCAGAATTAAGAATAAATTTATTATCATCAAAGTAGTAATCTTTAAAAAGTAATCAACTCTTATAAGATTAATACTCCCGCTTATCTCAAAAAAATATAAAGTGTAAGCATAATATAGATTTAAGAACTCAAGAAATCAGAAGTAATAAAAGTAATCTGCGATAAAGAGTATCGCACCTCTTATAAGTTATACGCACACTTTCCATATAATAAATCAGAATATTATTTCGCGAAAGAAGAACATACTTATTTCAGAAACTTCAAATTAAAAGAGTCAAAAAACAAGAAGATTCTTTAAATCCGAGATATAATAAAGAACTTACTTTTAAATCTCAGAAAATAACGGTAATTAATATTAATTACGCATGATATCTAATTATATAAATCTGAACAGAATAATATCAAATCAAGATTATAATCAATTTCGAAGTTACTGAAAACTACGTCTCTCTAATATATGTGACTCAATCCCGTTTATTTACACGAGAAAAAGATAAACTCTATTAATTAATATTAATAGATAAGAGTTTTATCGAACAAGATTAAGAATAAGTTAAAGTAGAGACTTACTCACTAAATCTAGATATTCAGTAATATACGGAATAAGTAATATTGAATATCGTGAAAATTAAGTACGACATTATTCTAAGCATTTCATAACTAGAAACTCATAATTCAGTAATTAATTAGAAATAATGAACTATTAACTTTCCCAACTGCAACTGCAAATTAAATATAATTATAATATTATTCATAAAAGTAGTATAAGTAAAACCCGATAATAGATGTTTAGTAGAAATAATAGAAAGTTTTCTCAAATACTCATCTAAATATAATGAATTTAAACATTTATTTATTGAGAATAAAAGCGCATTAATATTATCTGAGTATTAATTCTGAGATCATAAGATTTCTTTAAAATCTAATAAGAAATTTATTTACAAATCTATTTATTCTCTTTCTGAGAAGAAATTTAAGATCTTATAAAAATATCTTAATAAGAATTAGAAGAAGAGATTTATTCAACTCTTAACTTTATCTATAGAATATTCAGTTCTATTCATTCTAAAACTTAATAATGAAATGCGCCTGTATATTAACTATCGACAATTAAACAATATTATGATAAAAAATCGATATACATTATTATTAATCTCAGAATTATATGATCATATTTGTAAGATTAAGTGATTTATTACGCTCGATCTATAAAAAGCGTATAATCTGATAAGAATAAAGAAGAAAAAGAAGTGAAAAACTATATTTCAAATTTATTATAATTATTATAAGTATCTAATCATGTTCTTTAAATTAATAAACGCTCCCATCTTCTTTCAATCTCTAATAAATAATGTTTTAAGAAAATATCTCGATTAGTTTTATATTATTTACTTAGATAATATTCTCATATACTCGAAAAATAAGAAATAATATATTGAATATATTCGAAAGATGCTTCGTGTCTTTCAGACGAAAAATTTATTAGTAAAAATTAAGAAGTGCGAGTTTCATAAGCAAAATATTAAGTTTCTTAAATTCATCTTAATAGTTATGAGAATTCAGATAAATAAATTTAAGATAATGATTATACTGAAATGATTATAATTTATATTGATAAAGAAATTATAATTATTTCTCGAATTCGCCAACTTTTATTAAAGATTTATTACAGGTTATTTAAAGATGATCGCTCTATTAATATAAATAACTCGAAAGAAAGTATTCTTTACTTAAGAAATAGAAGCGAAGTCTTTATTTTAAAGACTGAAACAGAAATTTATAATAATCTCTATTCTTGTAATATTTAATCTTAAAAGATAAATCGTGCTCGAGATAAATATATTAAATTATATTATCGATATGTGTATAAGTTAATTTAATAACGAAGAATAATTAAGACTTATCGTTTTCTATTTTAAAAAGATGATTTCAGTAAAACTTAATTATAAGATTTATAATAAAGAACTTCTAGTTATAATCACCGTATTTAATAAATAATAAGTATACTTAAAGAGATTTAAGTATTTTATAAAAGTACACACAAATCATAAAAATCTATTATACTTCATCACTATTAAGATGTTAAACAGATATCAGATATAATAGTCTGAGCTGTTATTAATTTATAACTTTAAAATTTTTTATTAAAAAGAAAATAATAATGTTAAAGTTAATGCTTTAAGTTGTTGATATTACGATAAGAAACCAATAATCGGCAGACTCGGCAGAGGGCTAAGAAACGGAATCCCACTTACGCTCAGTATCTTGTGAAACTACGATAGATCTGTTCTTAATAACTGTGATTAATAAGAGTAATCGTAGATCAGACATTAAGAGAAGTGCTCAAGAATACTTAACAGAAGCACTTAGAAATAAGTGCTTAAGAATGCTCAATAGAAGCACTTAGAAGTATAGAGCATGAATCATAATTAATGATTATATAAATAAACGTTTATCCCTTGAATTTATAATCTCTTCTTCTGTAATTAACTTATATTATTAATTACACTCTATCTTTAATTCTTTTATATAAGAACAGTGATTTCTATTCATAATCTTCTAATATCTGAATCTTATTATAATTATACTTAGCAGTTTCTAATACTTTAACTATCTATTATCGAATATCAGTCACTCTATTATAATAGACCTCACTAACGCGAATATATCACACTCTAAATATGAATAATCTTAGAGAGATATTACTAATATAGATCATGCCTCTTTTAAGATTAATACTTCTAACACGTTTTATAAAGATAGAAAAAAGCTTAAAGCTTTCTTAACTTAAGTTGATATATATATTCAATTTAATACTTAGAAGCTAAAAACCGCCGAAGTTAAGATAATATTCGCAGTCACTTATCTTAAAGATAAAGTCTTCAATTAATTTGAATTTTATCTAATAAATTATTTAAAGAAGTTTGTGAAGAATAAAAAGATCGAAATTAAAAGAATCTTCTTTAATTATGCTTACTTCAAGAAGTGTATTTAACGAGTGTATAAAGAAGTGAACAAAGAACGAACAGCTAAATAAAAGATTTAGAAATTTCGGCAGATAGACTTAGTAATAGAGTATACATTTAAGTTTTAGTAGATCACATTATAAATTAAGTAAGATAATGCGGTACTTATAATAAAATATTATTTAGAACTGAAAGATTTAATTAAGAACGAGCTGACTTAAATTGATAAATCAGATAAACTAAAGAGTTTAGTTGACATGTCTATTAAGATAGATAATCGTCTGTACAAAAAATAGATGGAAAAAGAGTAAGAATGATCTTAAATATTCATCCCCGAAAAATATTATAAGAAAGAATATTAATTTAAATAAATTCGATATTTCTGAGAAATGAATTTAAATATCATAAGTTAAAGAAAGTTCGAAAAAAGATTCAATTAAGGTAAACTCTCTCCGACTTAATAAGAGAAGCGAATAAAAAAGAACTTATATCTCTATTATAAGAAATCTGAATATTAAATTAACAATTGTCTTAATAAACAATAATTGCACGCGATTTTGAAAGAATCGGCGGAATAGAAGACAGATAAATTAGATAATATATAAGATATTAGCTGCGCTGACATTGAGACATCATTATTAGAAACAGTCGTTAAACTGTTTGAATAGATTCGCGATTAAAAACTTATAGAATTATCTTACGTCTATTTATCTTAAACTGTTTATTATAACGATTAATACATTATTTATAAATTAAATAAGAACGGCTCCGAATGATATTTCAAGAAACTTAGATAGAAGAAGATGAAATAATTATTGAGCGTCATCTTTAAGATATCTTAAAAGCGAGTGTTAAGCAATTTTAAATATAATAAGAATTATATAAAAATAATCATTAGATTTTGAGAGTTAGCGCTATATATAGATATAGATTGCGAGTTGGAATTTCAATATCAGTATAAAGTATATACACCCGAGAAAACATCTTAAAGAATTAAGTCGAAATTATAATTATAAATATACCGCACAGAAGACTGTTTAAATTAAAGTTAGAGATAGATTTATTATTATTAGAATAGCAATCTTTAAGAAGTGATTAATTTATATAAGATTAACATCTCTACTTATCTTGAAGAGATTTAAAATGTAAATATAACGCAAATCTAAGAACCCGAAAAATTAGAGGTAGTAAGAATAGTTTGTGACAAGAAATATCGCACCTCTCATAAGTTATACGCACACTTTCCGTGCGATAAATCAGAATATTACTTTATAAAAGAGAAATATATTTATTTCAGAAATTATTAATTTAAAGAGTTAAAAAACAAGAGAACTCTTTATATTAGAGATTTAATAAAGAATCTCTTCTCAGATCTTAAAAATTAATCGCTACTAATACTAATTATACACGATATATAATCTTGCAGAGACATATTAAATAGTAAAAAGTTAAGATTATAATAGACTTTGAAGCTACTGAAAACTACATCTTTTCAATATACGTGACTCATTCCCGTTTACTTATTCAAAAAAAGAATAAATTCTATCGCTTAATATTAATAGACAAAAGCTTTATCAAGCAAAATCAAGAATAAATTAAAATAAAGACTTATTCGCTTAATCTATTTATATAATAATACATCGAAAAGGTGATATTGAATATTGTGGAAATTAAATATGATATGATTCTGAATATTTTATAACTAGAAGCTTATAACTTAGTAATTAGCTAAAAATAGCGGACTATCAGCTTTTCTAACTGCGTTTATAAGATAATTATAACTACAGTATTATTTACAAAGACAATATAAGTAAAATCTAATAACAGATGCTTAATAGAAATAATAGAGAAATCCCTGAAATATTCATTTAAATATAATAAATTTAAATATTTATTTATTGAGAATAAAAGCGCATTTATATTACTCGAACATTAATTCTGAGATCACGAGATTCCGTTAAAATCTAATAAGAAACTTATATATAAATTTATTTATTCTCTTTCTAAGAAGAAACTTAAGATTCTACAAGAATATCTTAATAAGAATTAGAAAAAAGAGTTTATTTAATTCTCAACTTTATTTATAGAATACTCAGTTTTATTCGTCTTAAAATTAAATAAAGAAATGTGTCTATATATTAATTATCGATAACTAAACAATATAATAATAATAAATTATTACGTATTATCTCTTATCTCTAAGTTACACGATCGCATTTATAAAGCTAAGTGATTTATAACACTCGATTTACAGAAAGTATATAATTTAATAAGAATAAAAAAGAAAGAGAAATGAAAAACAGCATTTCAAACTTATTACAGTTATTACGAGTATCTGATTATGCTCTTTAAGTTAATAGACATCTTAATCTTCTTTTAATCTTTAATGAATAATGTTCTTAGAAAATATTTAAATCAGTTCTGCGTTATTTATCTTGATAATATTCTTATATACTCTAAAATTAAAGAATAATATATTAATTATATTTAAAAGATGCTTCGTGCTCTTTAAATAAAAAATCTATTAATAAAGATTAAGAAGTGCGAATTTTATAAGTAAAGTGTTAAGTTTCTTAGATTTATTTTAACAGTTATAAGGATTTAAATAAACAAATTCAAGATTACAGTTATACTTAAATAGCCGCAATCTATATTAATAAAGAAATTATAATCATTTCTCGGATTTATCAACTTCTATTAAAGATTTATTACGGGTTACTCGAAAATAATCGCTTCATTAACATAAATGACTAGAAAGGAAGTGTTTTTTATCTAGAAAATAGAAGTAGAGTCTTCGTTTCAGAAACTGAAATAGAAATTTATAACAGTTTTTATTCTCGCAATATTTAATTTTAAGAGATAGATTATGCTCGAGATAGATATATCAGACTATATTATTAATATGTGTATAAGTTAATTTAATAACGAAGAATGATTGAGACTTATCGTCTTTTATTTCAGAAAGATGATTTCAGCGAAACTTAATTACGAGATTCATAATAAGGAACTCTTAATTATAGTTGCCGCGTTTAATAAATAACGAGTATATTTAAAGAGATTTAAGTATTTTGTGAAAGTTTACATAAATTATAAGAATCTATTATACTTCATCATTATTAAGATATTAAATAGACGCCAGATATAATAGTCTGAGCTGTTATTAATATATAACTTTAAAATATTCTATCGAAAAGAAAATAATAACGTTAAAGTCGATACTTTAAGTCGTTAAGTAGATTACGCCCGAGATATTAAATCTACTTCATAATCAATTCTATAAGAGAATGAGAACGGAATTATAATATATAATTATGCTGTGATTGCTTTGATCTTTTAAATCTCTAATCAGAATTAGAAAAGTCGAATTATAAGATTATATTTAAACGATTATTTATCCCGCGAAATTTAAAAAAATCTCGAAAAATATTCAGTCTTTCAAAAACAAGATAGTGGGCTGATCTTATATAAAGAATTGATATATATTATAAATTAAGCGAAAGAAACAATTCTTCGATAATATCATAAGAAAATCTTTTATAAATATTAAGAGATAGAAAAAATTCTGGAATATATTTTTAGATTCTACTACTTTTCCGAAATGAACAAAGTAGTTAGATAATGAATAATTAACTGTAATATCTATTGAAAAATAAAGCACTTTCGATATAAATTATATAAGAAGATGCGGTCTTTAAAAGTATTTAAAGAAGTCTGAAAATTTATAATATTAAACTTTATTATTAAGCTATCTCTATTTAAGAATTTAATGACAAATATCAGTTATAATAACATTCTAATTATTACTAATAGATTGACTAAATATATTTACTTTATTAATTATTTAAAGATATTTAATATAGAAGATCTGATCTACACGTTTTTATAAATAATATTCGTAAATCATGATATATTAATAGAAATCATTTCGAATTAAGATAAACTCTTTATTTCAAAGTTTTGAAAGTCACTAATAAATCAACTCGAAATAAAATATAAGTTATTAATAGCGTATTACTCACAGATAAATAAGTAGATTGAAAGAATTAATTAGATATTAGAACAGTATTTACGCTATTACATTAACTATTATCAGAATAATTAAATGATACTTTTGTTATTAACGCAGTTCGCGTATAATAGCGTCTTAGTAGCGATCGAAGTATTATTATTTTACGTTAATTATGATTACAAGTCAGTTTCATATAGATAATTAAGAGAGATGAAATAGCTTATATAAAAATCGGTAATTAATGTACAGTTATTAATTAGTTTATATCAAGAATTAAGAAAAGATCTGAAATTTATTAGTTAAAGATTCGGAATATATTATAACTTAAAAAGAATTAATAAATTAAATCTTAAAAAAGAGAATTTAATATACTTACTTCGTTAAAATATCAAAATAAAAAGATTTAGTATTAAGCTGAATTACACGAAGCTCGATCTTTATTTAATTTAGAAAGTTCTAAATCAATTAATTTATAGACTTAAGCTTTTAGATATAATGAGAATTCACTTAATATTTAATATTTCTCTCTTAAAATCTATATTAAGAAATGTTAAATAAACTTTAATCTATCTAAAAGAATAGAATTAGAAGTATAAGATAGAGTGAGTACTTAATGATTAAGAGATTAAGAATAAAACTTATTATCTAATAAAGTGATTAGAATATAACACGATAGAAAATATATAAGAATTAGAAACAAATCTTAATCTCACGACTCTGAAGAATTATCATCGTCGAAATCTTCGGCGTGAGGAGAATTAAAGAAAGCAGTTAGCTGCGCCTCGTTAAAAGTGACGCTCAACTCTGCATTAACTAGCAATTCTCTCTTCTCTGAATATCTCTCGTTCCGATTAAGCTTCTTTAAAGACTTAATCTCTCAAGTAATTATATTACTCTAAGTCACTTAAAGAGACTTTATGCGAGAGTTAAGACTCGTTATCTTAACAGCATCTTATTAAAGATGAAGAAGAATTATCTTCCGAACAGTCTCTAACCGCAGTTCTTTCTATCACAGTCTCTGAAAGTTGATCTTCGAGAAATTATTATCGTAATAAATATTATGATAAATATACTCCGAACACTTTAAGATAGCTTTGAAAAATATATATAAATAACTCTATATAATATAGGCGGAATATATAATTATGACTAACACTTTCAGTAGTATTATCTTCTTTGTCTGAATCTGACGTTATTTATGAGAGAAAGATTTATTAACATGATATAAAAATATAATAAAGAAAGAAAGAAGTGAAAGAATTAGAAATCTTAGAAGAAGGTTTAAGTAGCTTGAAAGATCAAGCTAATTCGAAGAGGCATAATATTATGATAAGGAATCAGCAATTGACAGACTTGATAGAGAACTAAGAAACGGAATCTTATTTACGCTCAGTATCTTGTGAAACTATGATAGATCTATTCTTAATAACTGTGATCGATAAGAATAATTGTAAGTCAGATATTAAGAGAAGTGCTCGAGAATACTTAATAAAAGTACTTAAAAGTAAGTGTTTAAGAATGCTTAATAGGAGCACTTAGAAGCACAGAATACGAATTATAATTAATGATTATATAAACAAACGTTTATTTCTTGAGTTTATAATCTCTTCTTTCATAGTTAACTTATATTATTAATTGCACTCTGTCTTTAACTCTTTTATATGAGAACAGTGATTCCTATTCACAACCCTCTAATATCTGGATCTTGCTATAGTTATACTTGGCAGTTTCTAACAGTTGAGCAGATTATATTTAAGATATTAAATCTGTTTTATAATCAATCTTACGCGAGAATAAGAATAAATCTATAATATATAATCACATTATAATTACTTCGATATTTCAGATCTCTAATCAAAATTAGAAAGATCGAATTATTAAATCATATTTAAACGATTATTTATCTCGCGAAATTCAAAAGAATCTCGAAAAATACTTAGTCTTTTAAAAATAAGATAACGAACTGATTTTATATAAAGAACTAATATATATTATAAATAAAGTAAAGAAAACAATCATTTAACAATATTATAAGAAGATATCTTATGAATATTAAGAGATAGAGAAAACTTTAAAATATATTTTCAGATTCTATTATTTTTTAGAAATAAATAAAGCAGTTCGGCAGTAAATTACTAATTATAATAGTAGTAGTAAATTCTATTTATCTAATTCAGATTAAAATTAATTTATGTAAATCTTCTTATATAAATATTTAAACGTCTATTAAATTAAATTTTCTGTTTTCTACTTAATTTATTCTCTCTCTCTCTTTTCCTCTTCTCTTCTCTTCCCTTTCACTCTGTAGAACTTTCTCCGTTAATCTAAATTGATTAAGCAGCTTTGTATGAAGTATTATTTTAATAGCTGCTCTGTATTCTTTCTTTTCTGAGAGGATTATTCTCAGATCTGTTATACGAAGAGAGTTAATAAGTTTTATTCTTTCCGTGATTTATTAGAAATATTTCAGTAGAATGTGTTCTACTATTATGTTATCTTATATATACTCATATTAAGAGCTTTTAATTCTAAGCATCTTTCTTTTATG
>JAABUK010009213.1_pt1 | contig 13571 bp, 13 predicted proteins | sample 5559141 | NCBI WGS metagenome assembly JAABUK01 (sample SAMN10711869, study PRJNA513367) | rock metagenome | isolation source: Antarctica rocks | place: Antarctica: Victoria Land, Pudding Butte nord | collected 2016-01-03
GATCTCGTAGCCTTTCGGAGTGGCCACAGCGACATCCACGCCTATCTTTCGAGCCCCTATGCACATGTCAAAAAGCACGTTATTTGCATCACCAATCCAGGCGATCTTCAACCCTTCGACGCCCAGTCCACTTCCTTTCCTAGAGGGAAAAGCTTCATGTATCGTCAAAAAGTCTGCAATCGCTTGCATAGGATGGTAGGTGTCGCACAATGCATTGATGACGGGTACTGTCGAGTGCTTGGCCAAGCTGGCAATATCGCTGTGTGGGCCGACTCTGGCAACGATACAAGACACCATGCTCGAGATAACGACTGAAGTGTCGTACAGACTTTCATTCACACCCAATTGGATGTCATCTTTCCCCAGGAACATAGGATGACCCCCCATGGTTACCACTGCTCCTTCAGTTGAGACTCGCGTTCTCGTTGAGCGTTTAGAAAAGAGCATCGCGACAGTCTTGCCGTCCAACGCTCCCTGTAGACTTGCCGGTGTTGAACCACTCTTTATGGCGGTCTTGTGAGACGAAGCATTTTGAATGAGAAAGGTGAACTCTGCAGGAGTGAGGTCTGCAATAGATAGCAGATGACGGGGAGAAAATGGAGATTTTTGAGGAATAGTAACACTAGAATATGCTCGAGCTGCTTGGTATTGAGCGCGATTCAGGCATCGTAGACCTTGGGTTATGTAACGACGATGACCCATAACGCACGCCCAAGATTAACTTATCTCAAGCTGACTGTAATTCCAGCATCGTCGAGACTTATATAGGTTTGGGCTATTGGACCTGAGATATTCTGGAATGATGTTCTTCAGTTCCCCATCGTATCCCTTCGGATTTGCTCCCCATCAATGCTGAGGAGTAATACTTATCATTATTACTCAGACAAGCTGATGGGAATGACGCTAACCAAGTAGGGCTTTAGTTAGGAGCTGCTTTTGTTTGCATCTTTTCTTCTATCTCGCCATATCGAAAATATGGTCGCGAAAGCCGTTGAATGACCTTTTCATTGTCCATTTTCCAGGAATTCCTGTCTTTCCAAATTGTCCAACATGGCAGGCAATCAGCCCACGTCACCACCTCGATCCATGAACGGTCGACCTACCTCTAGCAGATCCAATCCATCCTCACATTCGCAACGATCGCGGTCTCTGAATGCCTCGGAGGAGACGACGCCACTCCTATCAAGGCAAGTGGACGACGATGGACGGAATGATGGCCACGCGAATGGCGCTCCGAGCTCACCCGCCGCGCGATCTTTAAGATCGATACAGGAAGGGAATGACGGCAAGACAAAAGGAAAGCATCGATGGGCTTCGATACTTGCACTCTCTTTTCTGAGTCTGGTGGTGATTGCAATACTGTGCCTTGGCTTTGCTGCTCCTGCAATTGTGGAAAATTATGCGCAACAAGCAGTGGTCTTTGAGCCTACAAATTTGTCGATTGACTCTTTTACTGCCAAAGGTGTAAGAGCTAGAGTTCAAGGTACCTTCATAATTGATGCAACTAGGGTCCAGAAGAAGTCGGTTGCCGACATCGGCCGGGTGGGTACTTGGATCGCGAAGGAGATTGAGACGCAGGAATTCGATGTGAAAGTCTATCTCCCCGAATACGACAATGTTCTGCTAGGCGTTGCTACCCTTCCGCCTTTGAAACTCAATATACGGAACGAGCATGTCAATGTCATCGACTTCTTGACTGACCTCGAGCCTGGGGATGTGGATGGGATACGCCGAATAGCTAATGATTGGCTAGATGGCCGACTGCGTTCGTTGAGAGTTCAGGGCATTGCGACAGTACTGTTGAAGTCTGGGATCTTTAGCTTAGGAACTCAGAGGATCTCGCAGTCAATCTTATTTGAAGGTCAATCCCTTTTAGCTGTTCTTCATTGACAACCATATTGTTGCTAACCTTCTTTGTAGGTCATGACCTCCCCGCTTTCCCTGAACTCGATATAGAAGCTCTGAGGTTTGACGAAACTGGACCTCCAGGAAAGCCTGAAGGCATAGCAGCCATGGCCTCAGTTTCTGTGATGAACGATTACCCCGTTGGATTCGAGATTCCCCCTTTGCGATTTGACATACTGGTTCCCAACTGTCTACCCGATCAGGAGAATCTGTTTCTCGCAGATGCGAAGACCGACACAACACATGTCCGACCGAAACAATTCGTCAATCTGAATGTGACTGGAATAATTCGTGACCTACCCGAAAAACTTACCACCGCTTGCCCCATGTCCAACACCTCTCCTCTTGATGTCATTCTGGCAGACTATCTGCAAGGAAAGGACACCACAATCTACGTTCGTGGAGGCGCTCATCAGGACCCAGCAACGCCAGGCTGGATGGCCGACCTGATCAGGGGCACTACCGTGCCTTTACCACTTCCTGGTCACCCATTCGATAATCTCATCCGCAATTACTCCTTGACAGACGTTCATTTCAATTTGCCTGATCCCTGGGCTGAGCCGGACTCACCAGACTCACAACCCAAGATCTCGGCAATTGTCAAGGCAACTATGGCTTTACCAAAGGACATGAACTTTAATGTCAACGTAGACCGTGTGAAGGCCGACGCAGATGTTTACTACAAGGGTACGAAATTGGGCGAACTCGACCTACATAAATGGCAGAAGGCCACGACATCGAAAGTCGAGGACAATGAGAGGTTGGGTCTCTTGGTTCAGTCCAAGGTTGAAAAAGCTCCTCTCAACATCACTAATGATGATGCTTTCACGGATCTTGTGCAATCTTTGATCTTTGGCGGTAAAGGAGTGGTGCTCGGCGTCAAAGCCAAGGTGGATGTGAACACTAAGACTGCGCTAGGAGAGTTCATCGTTCGAAAGATTCCAGCTGAAGGAAAGGTTCACGTCAAACCCATATCTAGAGGCGGATTCTCTGATATGAGGCCACAAATCGGCTCTCTCGAGATTCTCGAGACGACCGAATCGTCCCTGTTGATACAAGCAAAAGCTAAAATCACAAATCCCACCGAATACTCGGCCCAAATCCCATATGTCAACATCAACATCCTCAATAATGACACAATCCTGGGGAGTGTGATTGCCAGAGATCTTCATATTGTTCCTGGAAGAAATACCGATGTTGTTGCTGTAGCTACTTGGAACCCGTCGATTGCAAGTGGAGTGCAGGGGAGCGAAGTGGGACGCGATTTACTCTCGCAGTACATATCTGGCTACAATACTACCTTGACGCTTAAGACCCATAAGGACTCGATTCCCTCCCAACCAGGACTTGGGAGAGCTCTATCAAGGCTCGAGATTGTCATCGATACCCCGAAGCTATCACCGCCGCGATCTCCTGGCGATGGTGGCAATGAAGATGATCCCGATCGGAATGACAGCGGACCACATTTCATCCGTGATGCAACGGTATTGCCTGCTTTCCTTGAAGTCTTGTAATGTGACGTTCTAATTATGGAACACGTGCATGTCATTCAGCCCGGAGAATTGGTTCACACTCACTTCAGCGAGCAATTTCCTGATTGATTCAACAGCCTGACAATCTGTGCCTACAGATGCATCTGATCTCCTCGACTGCCTCATTTAGACTCATCTCACCACTTCCAAGAACGACGCTGTACATCACCGCGATTCACGCGAATGCATTCTACAATCACACCGTCCCAGTGGGCTCGATAGATCACGAATTTCCTTTCGCGGTTCCTCCGGGCGAAGCAGTCACCCCTCGATTGCCGGTCGTCTGGGATATAGGTGGTACAGGATACGATGCTGTTCGGGATGCATTAGGTGGGACCTTGAAACTTGATGCGAGAGCGAATGCTAGTGTCAAGATTGACAATTGGGAAGAAAGACTCTGGTTCATTGGTGGCGGTATTGGCGCTCACGTGCGATTATGATTGAGGTTTACTAGCCGGCGATTTGCAATCGACTGATGCGGAGATTGGTATACGGATGCATCTGGAAGGAGGGTGCTTATGGAGTTTAACCACCCGGCGTTCAGGCTCAGGGGATGGCGTGAATTTGGCGGCTGAACGCGGAACGCGTTGTGCAAAGTCGGTACGTGGGGATGTAAAGGTCATGAACTCCTGTAAATGGAGCTTGTTTGAGTGTAGAAACGATCTTGGTATTTCGAAAGTCTTGCGACCTATCACTTGTTTTTCGCGGATGACTGATAGTCGAAGCAGACTGGTCACAAATTGGAATGCTGGAGCTGACCTCGTCTAGTTAACTCAAAGTCACACCCTCCTGATGAGACAACGTTCTTCTCGCACTCGTCCCCAAAAACCCGGAAGATTCTCAAGAGATACTTCCAAAATCCCTCACAACTTCGGCCCCAGTCATTTCCTCGCCACCGCCACCCATACCTTCATCTCATAACTCCTACTCTTCACCCTCTCCGACTCCAGATCCTCCATCAACTTCTCCGCAAACCTCCCCTCCTCCTCCTCACTCCACCCATTCGTAATCGACTTCGTAAACGCCTCCCTCAGCAAGGCCGAAGCAGGCTTCGACCACTCCTCCCCAACCACCCCGGAGCTGTGCCTCCTGATCTCCACCTTTGCCGCCTCAAAGCCCCCACTCTCCATCACAGCTCGCAACTTCCCCTCGGTCGACCACTCCCCTGGCATGGGGCCTTGCCACGCTGGAACATCCGGGCGGATAGCTTTTTGCGCATCCTGAAACACCTCCCAGATACCCTGTTTCCTGAAGCTGGTCACGAGCGCCACGCCACCCGGTTTGAGTGTCCGCTTTATCTCTGCGGCCGCCTTTGCCGGGTCAGGCACGAGGAAGATGGCGGCCGCCATGTATGCGTGTGTGAACATGTCGTCGCGGAAGCCACTCAGGTCCGCCGAGTCCATGACCTGGGCTTTCACGACGCCGTTTTCGGGCCAGGCTTCGCGTTTTGCGCGGGCTTCCAGAGCGCGGATCATGGCTGGTGAGAAGTCTGTTGCGTGGATATGGGGGAAGTTGCCGTGTGTGAACTGGGGGAGCTGGAGGATCTCGCCGGTGACGATGCCCGGACCGGAGGCGTTGTCGTGGATTACGGAGTGGGAGGTCAGAAGTGGAGTATCGGGGAGGGTGAGGAGGTGGGAGGCGATGTCTTTCATCACGGCGGCAGTGGATTCGTAGGTTGAGGCGACTTTTTCGAAGTGCGAGGGGAGGTCCACGATGGGTTTGTTGGTGGTGGTGGTGGTGCTTGGGGGGGTTTGGGCCATTCTGACGGGAGGTTTGATCGATGGTGGATGAGTCGAATTGTGCAGGAGATTGTTATGCTGGTAGAGACGTATCTGAGGCAGAGGAAACCCAAAGCGATCTCTATTGATGACTATTGATCTGCTCTTACCGTGTCTCGAGGAGAGCGTTGAAGTGATGAAATGGTAAGCCCAGAGCTTGTATGTGATATGGATGGATTTAGAGATGTAGCTGAGAGTGACATTGGGAGAGATTCAAAACGTGTTCTATATCTATCAACCAGCCTACTACAAAGTTCCCGAATCCAGACAATGCGCATCTCTCCGACCAATCAGATGTCTCCGAAAAGTGGCCGAGATGGGGCTGCGCAAGAGTCAAATCAGCAAGCATGCTGGGTACTGAGTCAGTGACAGCAGCAGAATGCACGCAAGATAGCAGGGGCCTCCCTCAAGAGCTTCTGCGCGGCAAGCAAGAGAACAGAGCAGTCACCGTGCTTGAGGAGTTGGAGACACAGAAGAATCATCATGAGATTAAGCTTATGAGGCTCTTCGGCTTATGAGGCTCTTCGAAGCGCGAACCTTATCCTCACGTGGGGGACAAGCCCTGCAGCTGTCATATTGCCAAGCCGCCCTAGCCGCTCCTGGTTAGGACGTACTTTCTGCCCAGCCCAGCCTGTTTGGGTAAAGCGGTCCTTTTGCCGGGCACATATGTGCAAGCGGTGGGATTCGCTCGGACAGCCGCCGGACTTTTCATCTTGGTGCACATTTGTGCATGTCAGCATACGCCATTCATGTTCCTGGGGGTCTCAGATGCGTTGATGATGCCGACGATGGCCAACCAAAAGTGCTCATGGCCAAAGACGTGGGGCAAGTCCTTTTGTGACGGGCCATATGTGCGTCCCAACTGTAATGCACTACGGTTGAGGGCATACATCGTTAGCTTGGCGCTGGAAATATTCCAGGAGACCGTTTTCAAACAATACTGTTAGTCCCGATTAGTGTCAGTGGTACTTCTATTATCTAGCTGTGTGGGCACTGACAAGATCAGCATCCACTTAGCGACTTATTTTGCAGTGGTTCGTACTGCAACTAATAACAAGTACCTTTGCCTTAGGCGTCCGCTTTTGACCAGCCAACCATGTCTGACTTACCCCCGTCCTTTCTTCTAGGAATTCTGCTGCGCATGTTAGGACTGACCCCTTCGAATCCTTTTGTCCGTCAAGGCAACCTCATGTCAGTTCAGGCCGTGAGGCCATCAACGTCCAAGGCTCTTCCGTTTAAATCTGAATGATACCCATGCCTCTCTCGATCTGTCAGGGTACTGCTCCCAAACACTGAATAAGCGAACCTGTCTTGATTTGTTGGCCGACTCATACGATGTCCGATAAAATCGACTTTCCCACGATCCACAAGAAGTTGACGGAGTCTCAGTGCGAGACTTGCACCCCGGCATGTCCAAGTCGTGACACGATCGCGAAATCAGGTTTGGAAAGGATGCTGGATATATTGACTTGCTCCGACAGTGTACCAGATCCCCGGCCTCGCAAGCACCCTTTCGTTGAGCATTCGACCATTTGTAAGACTTTGACGAGCACATCTGCTGTTCAGCTTTGAGAACTCGTCATCCAACCTCCAACTGCACACTGATCCTGCAGTCTGATATGGGGTTTGTTTCTCAGTGCTCGCCCGCGACGCTGAACTTTCTTCCTCGTTCAACATTCTTCCAAGGTCACAGGCAGGCATTTCATTCTTAGCGAGGGCTCCGCACTCGGCACTGGATTTTGTATGAAGCTGTCGACCACCCGATCACACATTCTGGTGTCAATTACAATGCCGCTGCTTACCTGCGCCCAGTCCACAACACCACGAAACATTGAAATCAGCTATCTGCCATCTTCTTCTGGATTACCAGTCATCCCAACATTTTCGTCACTCGAGATAAGGGAAAGGTGTCCGGACACTGAATCTATCGAAAAGATGCAGCTCACCCGGGAGCTGTCTTGGTGTGATTCTGGACGGCGGTCACCCGATTAGGTCTGGACCCGTCGGATCGGAAAAACTTCAGCCAATATAGCTTGGCGCTCTGCCTGCTCCCAAGTGACCATTAGAGATAGGAAAGAATATTGATACTGGGGGTTAAGGGACGGCAACAATGACGACTGCTCCCTTTCGCACTTCACCGCTTCTACCAAGGTCTAAAAATTCATTGACTGCCATCAGACCGGGCATGACTCAATCCAGGTCATCATACGAGGAGCTGACGTGGGATGCATGAAAAAGCATCGAAATAATTGCATTGCGGGAACATCACATCTACTCAGAATCGGTTCCTTGTTGCTTCGTCCCAATCAATCATCAGATCAGCTGAGCGCACCTTTTCGAGACTTTCCCTCGGGCGCCACCACCAATCGAAGATCTGTCCGGTTTTGGACGACTCTGTATATAGGAGGCAATTCCGTCAAACCGACGATCTCATCGTGACACCTCGCCACCAATACACCTCATTGTGACCGTGAGCCTTTTGACTTTCGACAATCAATGTTGCTCGCGCCCAGAGCTCCCTTGGCTGTCAAGAGCAGCAAAACCCTTCTGCGCACCATCGCTGCGGCTACGCTTTTCTGACGCTTGTGCCTGTACTCGCGATACATCTTCTGTGGTTCTTACGTAAAAGCGGTTGCCTCCACCGTGACTGGCAACTTTCACATTGTCTGATTGCTTTTCGTTCCCTACTGTTTTAGTTCAGCTTGTGTTCCATACTTATATGGACATTCTTACTGGCGTCAGCCACCGCGTTCCCTCCGCTCAGGTTCTCGTCCTCGATGGTCTCGGGAAATCCTTTTAAGCATGCTGCTGAAGCATAGGCTGACCCAGCGCCTGCGAGTATTGCATTCACTGCTCCACGGTCAACGACAGCTAACCTTGGTTTATCGAACACATGCCTGGAGGGTAATCTTCTGCCAGGACGTTTCGTCCTGCAACCCATTCATCCATGTTCCGTCGACCGACGTCTTCCGCGACCTCCGAATCGCCTACCAGCGTCGTACTACCTGTCGAAGAGTCAAAAACGCAATTGAATCGAAGATGGAACCCGACGTACCTTGGGACTGTACCTCGACTGCTACGTCGCTAGCCCTACTGCTGCGACGAATGTTCTGCGTCTCGAACGCATGGTTGTCGGCTCCAAATAAAGCCGTCTGCATTCCTGTAGCTCAAATTAATACGTGCTTCCTTGGAAGGACGAAGGATTCTACCAAAGTTTGTTGCTCTCTCGCTATAACGAAGGATGTTGCAGAGCTGGGCCGGGCGACCGCCAGATGCGACGTCGGCCAAGGCTTCCAGGCTGGACAACATGCTGGCTCTATTCGTCGCCATTGGATTCAATGCTGATAGCAGATGGGGCAAAACAATAGTGCAAAGTAAAGGTAAGTCTGTGGCTGCAGCGGGAGCTTGAGAATGAAGAGCCTGAGGTGCGTAAGTGGGAGTCGGTGGACGTTGTCAACGCGAGCGGGGTGGAAGGCGCACTGCGTAGTTCTTCCTACACACTTTTGAAATCAAGAGCAGCTACATCTCCAACGCAGATGCTAAGATACCAGCTCTACACACAACCTGCTTCTGCGAACATCGTCTCATATGTAAATCATGCATTGGTTGACTCTTGACATATCCCGTGGCTTCTACGGTCCGTAATACCATCTTTACCATACGCTGGTTTCACCATTGAGAGCTTTACAACGCGGCTGAGTAGAAAGCCGGTCCACGAACTGCAGCTTGCCGCCCCGAAGCATGCGCATCTTCAAGAACAACTCCCTGTACTTAAGCAAGTGATACTGGTATATGAAGAACCGCAACAAAGACATGGTTTCAGCATAGTGGCATCCTCGTCCAGAAAAATAGTCATCCTCATGTGTACCGCCGGAAATGTTTTCGGTATCTCTTTACCATCATTTTGCTCTGTGAACTTGCCGAGTCGAAGTCGGTGATCACAAACCTCTGTTCGAATCCATGTGGGGCGTACTTGAGATGGCACGGAGCGCACGGTCAGCCCCTAGCGGTTGACGGACCATTCTTGGCCATTGTTTGTAATGACATGTTTCAATACCCCGCGTGTCTTTGAGGCTCTGCTTAGTCCGGTTGCTCAACTCGGAGCACCCAAAGGTAACAAAACATCTACTGTGGTTTTGACTATGGCGGTCCTACGATCGCCTGACATCGAGCTCTCTATTGCCGCTACTATTACGTCGCGACCATGTCCGAGACGACATCACGGATGGTGGAGGCCACATTCAAGGCTCCTCAGATATCGGACTGGGAAAGACATCGTGCCCTTATCACGAAACTCTATCGCGAGGAGGCAAAACCGTTGAAGGAGGTCATGTCAATCCTTCGTGAGCAACATGGCGTCCATGCCACGTACTGCATCCCATCTTTAGATAGAGGTCGAAGACTGACATTGCATAGGTCTCGGATGTACAAGCAAAGGTTCAAGGACTGGGGTATGTCGAAGAATTTGAAGTCTGGAGATCTGGACCGCATACTGCGACACTATACAAAGGAAGAACTACAAACCGCGGTACAAACTGGCCGCGACTCCACCTTTATGTTGGATGGCAGGCCACTAAGCCGCTCCGCGGTGCAGCGGTACCTGCAGCGAATTCGTCCGGCAGAAATATCAGCAGGTTGTAGTATGTCTTCGTCGACGGGACTACGATCGGATGGCTTCATCTTCGCTTCGACTAGCACGCTCCCATGTACCCGAAATGATCAATCTAGTCTGACATTAGCATCAATATCCAGCTCATCATCCCGATCATCATCACGTCTAGCTACCCCTGTTGACTTTATGGCGTCTACCCACCGTGCATATCGCGGCACAAAGGACTCGGCCTTTTCCCAGATCTCACTCGCTAGCCCTTCTGCCATCTCCGATAAGGCCTCTACAGTCGGCAAGGGGACAAACGAAAATGAAGATGAAGAGACTAATGCTACGCGGAAACGCAGGAGGGTTTCAGCGACAAACTCAACGTTGTCCTCAGAGACGAAGGTGTTAGCATGCCCCTTCTATAAGCATGATCCTCAGCGATACAGCCCACAAAACAAGGATATATATTCAGCAATGCGTTATAGGACTTGTGCAGGCCCGGGGTGGGAATCAATCTCTAGGCTGAGGTACATACGCTGTCTGGTTTGCGATTCCGCTTGCTAATCTATCAGACAACATCTCTTTCGCGCTCACAAAGCTCCCAAGCCTTGTGGAACATGTAATTCAATCCTTCAATCCCGAACCGACCTTGAACATCATGCTCGAGATTGCCATGGCACCGTGGCATTGGACATGATCGCTACATCCGAAACAATACCAGAGGCACAACGATACCAGTTGAAGCAGAAGCATTTGCCGAGTATGACCAAGGAGGAAAGCTGGATGCGCATATATCACGTCCTATTTCCCAATGATTCCAGTGTTCCTACTCCATGTAAGTGATTTTGCTTATCTGACTGTCAATTTCCAGCAACTAACTTATGCCAAGATTACCAATCCGACAATGAAGGATCAAGAAATACGATGCTTACTGGCAATTCGTTTCGCCAAGTGGATTCCCTGGTCCAGCATCTATGCGACGTTCTGCCCGAGAAGATATTCAAACAATGGGAAGGACAGCCAGAAAAACAAGCGAACGCGGCTTCTCCAGGAACGGCAGCTGGCGCAGCACAAAAATCGGCCGAAAACTTAGGTCGGTATTTATCACGTACAGAAACTATGCAAAGTGAGCGATTCAGTGAAGCAGATAAGTCCAACAACATCACACCTTCGGCTTCCGTACACGGTCTGAAGGCATTGATTTCTGAAAGTGTCGCCGAAACGTGCACAGAATGGTTGAGAAACCACAAGGAGCAGGATGATGACTCTGGTCAAGAGTCCGAAGACCCCATTGAGCAAAGTCATCACACCAGCAGTCTGGCCGACAGACAAGAGCTATCTGTTGCTTCGGTGACCACGGCGCCAGATCAGTGGGGCTGGCAGCCCGAGATACAAGAAGTGACTGAAGCAGATATTAGCCTGTCGCCTTTCGACTATTATCAGCCACTTCCTTCTCATGTATATTGGCCCCCTCCGCCACAACCTAGCCCTTCCAACTATGGCGCACTGAACTCTTCGATGAGTGATAGCATTTCCAGCCGCACAGCAGCTCACTTCGAGTTGATGAACTCCTTTCCGGCAACAGGGCTGCAATTTTCGAATCCATCTATGCAGCCAGACATGGCGCAAAGCGGCACCTTTCAGGGTACTGTTGGTTCCCCTTTTGGAAACTCTTCTGCCTTGGGCAGTCTTCGGACTTGTTGGCGGGATTGGGAGCTAATGACTATACCAGAAGGGGGCCCAGATATTGCACCTCCTCCATTACCTCCTCCTCGTTTCATCGAAGACTTTGCAGATGGTCAGGGCGCTGGTTGGAAGTTTGCGAATGAAGATATTGCTACCAATCGTTCTCAGCCGAATCAAGACCCTTGACATCTATGCTTCATTTTTGACTCTGAACTTCTTCCAGTCTCTCTGCGCCTCTTTTCATTTACTGACGTCCTCTGTCATTCTGTGCTCAAGTCTCTCTATACTGCTTTGACCACTTCTCTACTACGCATCCTTTTTCCCTTGCGAATATTTGGATGCTCGTATTAGTGCTTGTCTTTCATTACTCCCATCCTCCCTCACCTCAGCCATTTTGTATGATTACATTGTCTGTGGTCCTGCCGCCGCATACACCTTCCATAAGGCGGCGCGGTGTTTTCGTGGCACACGGTACTATGTTTCTACTTGAGGAATCAAAGGAGGTGCCAGACCGTTCTTTTCTTTCTTTCTGCCGATAGTTGTCCCAAGTCAGGTTCTTAAGAATCAAGCGCTATGCACCCCTCTGAAATATAATAATGATATGATTTATAATCTTAGGATGAAAGAAGTTGATGATGGTAGTGATAAAGAAAGAGTGCGATTCAGCATCAGAAAAAGTTAAATCAAGACTCTTGACGTCTATGCTTCATTTTTAACTCTGAACTTCTTCTGAACTTTCTACGCCTCTTTTCATTTACTAATGTTCTCTGTCATTCTGTGTTAAAGTCTGTCAGGAAGCGTCAAGACTGAGTCTTGACACGCAGATATAAGCTGGCTGCAGGAGGAAACTCTGCACGCCAGCGATCTGTTCTTGTAGCACAAGAGGGCCGTCATTATACGTTTGCTATACACGCTCTTAGCATACCTTTCGCATGCTACTCGCATGCTCATAAACTCCCATACCTCGGATTCCTACATACACGTGAAGGACGTCAACTGCCCGCCTGACCCCGGCAGCCCCCTTGACATAATCCTATCGCTATCCCCTCCGCGTCCAGATGCCTCAATTAGAGTACTTGATAAAATTAAGCTTTTGAAGCCGCATCCCATTCCAGCTGCCCTCCACAATTGTATATTTATACAAATTTTCAACCACCATCATGCTATAATCACGGTGAGATACTCCAATTTTTTTTAAAGATATCGAGATAAATAATCTCTATAACTGCAAGCCATAAGTAACTAAAGAAAATGATGCTGAATTAAGTCTACAATCATTAATTGAAATTAAGTCGATCAGGCCTTAATAATAATGCGCCGGCGTCAGAATGCACTATTAAATCACCAATATCCATTTCAAGAGAACTACCTCGTTTCACGGCTAATTACGTTAAGAGTTGAGCTGGAGCTTCTCAGTATACCAGAAAATGAGTGTTTATTGACAATGTGAGAACCCTCATAATGATCGACAGCGCTAATTGAGGCATTTAACACCCCTGTCTGAACGCGGAGGGGATATATATCTTTTAAAAGACGCGATATTTTTGTAACACATGATATTATATTTCTACTTAGAAAATTAAAGAAGATATTAAATCATTCTTTCTTTCTTTCTACCGATAATTATCTTGAGTCAGATTCTCAAGAATTAAGCGCTATGCACCCCCTGAAATATGACAACAAAATGATTCATAACCTCAGGATGAAAGGGGTTGGTGGTGGTGGTGATGAAGGAAGAGTCTGCGATTCGGCATCAGGAAAGGGGGGATGGCAGAGGTTGGTTGGGAACTGGATCTCGGGAATTGACGAGATGATTGAAGAGGCAGGGAAATGACAGGCATGGTTATCTTGGCAGTCACTGTCACTGATTAGACGAATCGCCCAATGCCCCTGTCTTGACAAACGACTGGATTCGAACAATCGAAACACTGCTTTCATGACTGTCAAATCTGTCGGAGCTGGGCATCTGGAACTGCTTCATGCCACGGCCCACCCAGCAACGGCCACTCCAAACGCTATGCTTCACATCTATCAGGCATGGCCGTCACAGCCGCGCACGCCATGATCCTCTTT
>JAABUK010009214.1_pt1 | contig 13570 bp, 1 predicted proteins | sample 5559141 | NCBI WGS metagenome assembly JAABUK01 (sample SAMN10711869, study PRJNA513367) | rock metagenome | isolation source: Antarctica rocks | place: Antarctica: Victoria Land, Pudding Butte nord | collected 2016-01-03
TAATAATTAATGAATTTTCTAAAATATATTTATTATTTGTTCTAATAATTGTCTTAATTAATTTATTTTTTTAAATTATTTAAATATAAATATTCTAATAATAATTTATCTATAAATAAATATTCTATTTATATATATCTTCCTAATATAGCTAGTCTGAAAATAGCTTGGCATTCCCTTAATGCTTGACAGCCTAATTGAGGGACCGGACCGGACCGGATCTGGTTCGGTCCGATCTGGTCTTTCAAACCTTGAGACCAAAGACCGGATGGTCCGGTCCCATATAGGCTGGGACCGGACCGGACCGGACCATTACGCAGCCTACTTAAATACTTAATAATCGTTAATACACTGTATAAAGTAAAAGGTCTTATCTTGATAATATAAACACTGTTTTTCTATATTTCAATATACTTCTTTTAATGTAAATCGATGAAGAGAGATTATATTTATAAAAAAATCGGGCGCAAAAGCAATATCGTTTAAAAAGATTATTTTCGGATCTATAAATATTTAAATGAAGATATCAATACTTTCAAACATCTTAATTAGATATACAGATTTGCCTATTATTAGCTGATCATTCTTTATTATCAGTCGCTTGAATTTGAATCTAAATAAATTATTATAGATATGAGAATTAGTTTCTAAATTAAGAATTTATATATCTCACAGTTTATAATCCTTCTAATTCATCGCAAATAACATTAATATTATTAATATAAATAGTCTAAACTGTGTATTCTCTTTTCTTAATTCAGAGAATAAATTCAAGCTTTTCTTGATTCTATTTTAAGCTCTTCTTCTTATAATTTCTACTATCTTCTTAATTTTTTTATTTTATTTAATTTTCTTATTTATTATCTTTTATATTTCCGCATTTAGAATTTATTTAATTAATCTGCGTTGCTTAATAATATAGAAATAGATAGAAAAGAAATGAAGCTCTGAATAGAAATAAGAGTGAGAAGATAGATATGATTTTGTAGAGAATTAAATGATTATAACTGATTTCGCAGATTCTTTTTACAGTATTATAAAAGCTGTATAAGAGAATGTTTTAAAGATGATCTTATTAATTTAAAGATGATTTTAAAATAACTTAATTAGATCGAATATTAATAATATATTAATATTTCTATAAATGTTTCTCTTTAAAACTATCTTATATAAATTGATAAAGATAAAGTCAACACTCTTAATAATCATTATAAAGTTTTATAAAGAATTCTTATTTTAAATATTAATCAGATTCATCTTCTTCGCGTTTATATATTTTTTCTTTTATAATTATAATTACTTCTTAAGTTATTGAGCTCTTAAAGTCTTTTTTAACGCTTAATATTATTAGAATAACTTTAGTTAATGAGCTTTATCTATCGATATTAATCTCTTTTTAAGAGCTTAAAAAGTTTTGTATATTATTTCGAGATCTATAATAAAGACTAGATTCGTACAAGTGATAATTTCAATGATGAATCTTTATAGATTATTAAGTGCTGCATGTTTCTTCTCATATATAATTATCTCAGCTCTATATTTATCTTAAAGCAGCTTATATATCTCTCTCTTATTCTAATTTAGATTAATAATAGACTTAACAATCTGATTAATGTTTATTAATCTTGAATTTAAGAGTTCGATAAGTATTGAGAATTCTAAGATTAAATTAGTATTGATATACGATAGTATATTGCTATTTCTAGTTCTGCTTTAAATTAGAAATAGTCATTCATTTTAATCTCTTAAAGAACTAAAGATAATAATTGTTTTAATAGCTGAAGATATAGAAACGATAGTGAACATCATTCTAATAACTGTAATTGAGATTAATTAAGTCGAAAAGCGGGCACGAATTAGAAAATAAATATTATTTTGTAGAAAACAATTTCGAGCTTATAACTATTAGATAAATTGGCTTAAATAACTAATATAGATCTAAATATCTATTAGAATTGAATTGAGTATAATCAAAATAATAGAATTGACTGTCTAGTAAGTATCTAGAATGTCTTCTGAAATGAGGCCTAAGTATGAAGGAAATGAGGTCAAGACAGACCGGAGATTAACTCAATTGAGTCGATGAACAGTCTGAGGCGCAGGCTGAGACGCAGACTGTCTGACAAGAATTAATAGTTGGTAACACTAATCAATACTGATATTGCAGACAATGTTCTTTAATTATAATTAATAAGACTTTTATAAACTTAAAGATTATATCATTTCTATTATTTTGAAACTATTAACTTTCTATAATTGTAGAAGTGATTAACTGTTTTATATCTTAATTACTAACAATCTTCTAATGATTATAGATATAAAATCTTCGACAGAAGATAATGAGTTGATAATATTGATCTTTAAATTAATATAGTGAGCGGTAGTAAATATCAGACACACTTCCATTATATAACGATAATAGACAGAGCAAAGCGATTAGTTAAGACATATTCCGAGTAGTATTGAATATTATTATTAGAATGAAAAGTTAGAACTAATAATATTACGTCTTATAAGATATTTATAGTTTAGTAATACTAGACGCTTTAACGCAAGATATACTGATATTCCGGCTGAATGAGATCTCTAATCAATTATAGAATAAGCAGGATTATAGATCAATCAACTAGACCGTAATATATTAAAGAGATTACATTAATTAGATTGTTAGACTTTAGATTTAATTGCGCTATTAATATTAATATGAGAGATGCGCGGTAGAAGAATTATCTCTATTAACTGATAATAGCTATCGATCTTAGCTCACCATTCTTTATAAAAGAAGATTGTCATATATTATTTTAGCAACTTTCTTTAAATTCTAAATCGGCTGTTAAAGATTATATTTAAAACTGAATATCTTAGAGCGCTTCATTATTAATATTGATAAAGCTGATTAAAGATACTTATTATCACTTACTAAGATGTGAAATAACATTTAAAGATTGTTATTGAAAGCATCTTCTTAAGTAGACTTCTCTTAAATAATAGAATTCTTTTCTAAATATCTTCGAGAAATGCTAAAATATTATTATTATTATCGGCGCAGAAATCTTAATAGTTATAGAAAGTAAGTTATTTAGATTAGCGCGTTTCCAGCTTAACTAATATTATATAATACCGGATTTTTGATCTCAAAAAAATAGCAAAGCGCTCTTTAACATCTCTATATATAATAATAAGAAGAATATTATCGAGCTTTATAAGAATATTTGAGATATCTTCACACTATTATTAACAATATAATCTACAGTATTTTATAAGCTGCTAATAAATCTCGCTCAGAAAAATTGTTTGCTTAAACTCTACACCCAAAATATTAACTGTATTAATAATCGACTTTCAGAACTCGCAATAAGAGTTTCACTATCTAATTATAATTTATAACCGCAAATCATTCAATTACACGGCGGTCTTAATTATATTATTTATTAGAAATGTTAGAAAATTAAATCACTGAATTCTAAAGCGCTTTATAAGTCTGAAGCGTCTTTATATTTAAGTTATATATATAATCAATCTATTTATATAATAGCGGAAAAGCACAGTTACAAAATCGATAAGCTCCGATTAAGAATTACGCTCTATTCATTACTTTATTGTAAATTGCGTTAGTTTTTTCATTAGTCAGAATTGTTCAATTAGTGTTGAGCACTAAATCTTAATTATATCTTATCTAATACGGAAATAAGAAAACACTATATAATATATAAAATATAGTTCTTTAATAACGCAAAAGCATTACTAAGAGAAGATCTTCGAGCCTCTCAATATTATAGAAGCTGCTCCATTAATTAATAATTTGTCTCGATTAAAAAGAGCTCGAATTCAGAGTTAAAAAGCTCTAGAAAATCGAGCTTAAAGTCAGTTATTTAAAGTACTTTCTCTGCGGCCTTTAAAGTCATCTTCATCAAAACTATAACAATCATTAAACAGTCAAAATAGCTCTTAAAGAGTAGAAAAAGATAGAATCAATAAATAAGAGAAGAAAGATTAATAGATACAATTTAAATTAACTTAAAATAAGACTAAAAAGCTGTAAATTCTTTATGAGCACATTGATTTTAATAAGATATATTCTAAGAAATTAAACATTTTAATATCGTCTATTATAATGAGTAATAGATATTATAACTGGAATAATTGAGTAGTTAGAATTAACTAGTTGAACTAAATATGACTGAGTTGATTATTGATATTAATTTAAGTGAGGGCGGAGAATAGAAATAAAGAAAAAAGCGATCGCGCTAAATCTTTATTTAAGCTTTAAGATCGAATATAATTATATTTTAATGTAAAAGTAAGTCTTAATATAAGATATAACATTATCAGAGTATCTTCAAAGCTCTAATATTTTATTGAGTCTAGCATTATTGTAGTTCACATAAATAGCGCAGAAATAGAATTATAATAATTGCTTATTATAAAAAAGATTTATAAATTATAAATAGTCTTCTTAAGAGTGATCTGTTTCTACTATCTTCTACAATTATTATCTGATTATTTATATTAATTTAGCGCGTTAGTCGCTCTTAAGACTTAATATATAATGTGAATTTATTAGCTTATTTACACTCTTATAATTAAGAGTACTTTAAAGCTTCTTTATATACTTTTATAATTTATTAAGTCTGAATTAATATCTTTTAATCTTCTTGAATATTATCTTCTTCTTTAAAGTTATATTATTATATCTTATATATTATTATCTCATTATTAATAAGTTTGCTCACTATTTTATTTATCTTTTAATACTTTATTCTCTTCTTATTAATATAATCTACTGTAAAAAAGATATTTAAATGATATAAATTTTAATTAAAATTAATTATAAAATTAAAATATATCTTGTTAATAATAGAATAAATCTTTTAGATTATAAATAAATTTATTTATAATATATTTTCTTTATTAACTATCTTAAATATCTTAAAGATCTTAATATATTAAAAGAATAATATGAATTTTTATATAAAAAATAGAGAGTAAATCTTTAAGAATAAGTGTAATTATACTTATTCTGATTTAAATAAACAATTCTTTATAACTCTATTAATTATTAAATCAGTTAATCTTTAATAAGCTCGCATTAAACAATTGTATTATAATAGTATATAGTAATTAAGATAATGAATTCTTATCTTTTTATAATGTTTGATATAAGTACTCTTTTTAAGAGAAAATCAAATAAAATTCGTGATATTATAATGAGTGATAAAAACTCTGTGTAACGCCCGCGTTATATAGATAGATTATCTCTCTTACAACATTATTATAGTTTAGTATCTTCAAATCTGCTTAATAATTAAAGAAGATTAAGCGCATGCTTATCTATTAAATTAAAAGTATATAATTATATGATCGTGTTATATAAACTTCTAAACATAATCAGATGAATTAAATTTATAAATATATTAATAAAAAAACGCAGATTAAAATTCTATCACTCTATATTAATAATTTTATAATTTCGATATCTAAGATTTTTAATCTCTTTTATTATTTATCTATGTAATATTAGAGTTACGTAGACGAGTCTTTTTTATAAGTTAAGTAATTAATAACTTATAAGTCTTTAAAGAAGTAGAAATCATTCTTTATAATATTATGAAATCTATATTATAAGATTAATATATTGTGAGAATTGAAGAAGATTTAATGTGCGAAGTAGAATATAACTATTCATAAGAAGTGTTTAAATAAGAAGAATAAAAGATGTATATAATAAGCACGCGAGTTAAGGGCGTGATTAGATGACGATATAATAAAGAAGATATTATAAAGTCTTTTTAATAATTAAGAGACTTAAAATCAATAGTTCTATTAAATTTTTTTTTATTAAAGATTTTTATTAACACATAAAAAATATAAATATTATAATTCTAAGATAATTATATAAATTAAGATTTTTCTGAAGAGATTTTGTTTAAACTAATATAGAGAAACAATTAGTTTATATCAATTAATTTAGTGAGATAGAATAGACTTTAAAATCAAGAAATTATTTATTTATTATTAGAGGCGTTAAGAGATTAAGTGACGTGATAATATAATATATAAATAATATGCGTCTTATAATGTAAAGCTTTATTAATAATAATGATAAAGAAAATACTTCTAACATTTTATAAGTTAAATAATGAAGAAGTTAGAGTTTTAGATTATAGAGTTTTCCATATATATTCGCAGGCTTAACGCGTGTGTTATATACAGACTAGATCTTAACGCGATATAATAATTATTCTTCTTCTTAAAGAAACTCTACTCTTAAAGTTTAAAGTATTATTTCCGCGAATAAATATATAAGTCGCAAGCGTGTAACTGCGCTCTATTCTTTATTGAAGATTGCGGTATTTAATTTCGAAGATCTTAATATTTTCTGCGGGCAAAATATTTAACATATCTATTAATATTAAGACTCTATTTCTTGCGGTATTTAGAGATAATTCTTTAATATAAGTAATTAATCTATTATCTTCTTATATCTTTCTTCTTTTTCTTTATTATGCTTAATACTTATAAATTATTTGTAACTTATATATGATCTATACTAATCTTCTGCAGTATGTAAACAAACTTATAAATTGCTTATATTATATATCTTATTTACTTATTATCTTGCAGACTAAAGTTTTCACTTAATAAAGTTTTTTATAAGAATCTTATATTTCACGCGCGATATAACTTTATTAACTTTAATAATTACCGCTAAAATATTAACTGCTTATAATATATTCTTTATATACTGATTACATCTCGCACGTTAATTATAAGCAGAATTTATAATCTTTATAATCTTCTCTTTCTCGCGCAAATAATTTAAAGATAAGTTTACTTTCTCTTCTCTCTTATAATGTGTGCGATTTATAAAGTTAAAAACTTCTTTAAAATCGCGTTAATATAATTAATATAAGAAATATCTTAAGCGCCTCATTATTATTATAATTAAGAAGTTAATAAATTATATCACGCAGTTAAGTCGCGTGATCTGTTAATATTATTATATTAGGTGATAATCTACTCGCGAGTATTTTATAATAGATTTTCTCTTTCTCTCGCGCTCTTTATTTAGAATTCGCAGATTTTCTCAGAATTATAAAGAGAGACTGCTACTTTAATAACTTTATATTAAAGCTATCTCGCTTAGATAAACATAATTTTAAAAGAGATTCAAAAGAATATTAAATCTCTTATTAAATGATTTTACGCTATTAATTAACGCGTTAAAGAATGTCTTAAGAATCTTTCGCTTAATATATTTTAGATAAATAAGTTCTTCATCTTAATTAGAATAATTAAGAAAACTCAGTTATAAATCGTCTATATTTTAGAAGCGCTTGTTATTTTATACGCAGAATTTATTAAGCAGACGAATTCTTTTATTAAGAATGATAATTTTATTATCGTTAATAATAATAAGAATAAGAATAATAATAATGATGCTACTAAGATATAAAAGTGCACTCACTTAAATTTTTAAAATATCTTTTTTTAGAGTTATTTAATCTTACACTTCTATCTTATAACTTTTCTTTTATTTTATAAATCTTATATATTTCTATTACGCAGAATATAAATACTCAGATAAAGAAATTAAATAAGATAATCAACTCTTTATAATATATTAACAATTCATATATAATTATTATAAGTTAGATTAATTATCTTTCTATCTCTTTCGCTTTTTATAATTAATCACACGCGATATTAATACGTTTATTTTACTTACGTAAAAAACTTTAATAATCTCTTAAATATATATCAGATCTTTTTTAGATTATTAAAAGTTCTTCTTTATTATACAATTCTTTTATTTTATTAAGAAGCTATGTTTTAATCGCGAATCTTATATATCTAAAACGCGATTCATCTTTCACTTCTTATTTTAGTCAATCTTAATTAGTGCTGATAACTTATAATTATCGCGTCTGCGATATAATTCTAAAAGAGAGATATAAAAGATGAGATGAATTTATTTATATATCTTCGATAGTTTTAGTTTATATATATTTTAATTTAGCTTCTTAATAATAAGAAATAAATTAAGATACTTATTTAATAACTTCTTACTTGCGCGTTATAAACAAATATTACGCGAAGATAATATTATATAATCGCTCATAATATAGATTCTTTATTAATACTTCTTATTATAATATTTCGCAGTTATTTCGTTTGCGTGTTATTATATATCTCTTACTTCTAATTTCTTCTTTTATAAAATCTCAGTATGCTATCTCGCATTCTAATTCTTATCTCGCTTTATTAATAAGTCTTTTATATCACGCTTACGCATTATAGACATATAATATTTAGTCATTTTTATCAATATCTTATTAATAATATTATGAACGCTATTATTATACGCAAACTTAATAATTAATAGAAATTATATTCAATCATTTTAATAATAATTAATATAGTAGCGCAAATAGTACTTTAATATCTGATTTTAATACTCCGTTATATTATTATTCTGCGGGTGAAATATAATTAAAAATCTTCGTTTAATTATTAAATTATAATAAAAAATACTTCATTATTTTAATATAAATAATGTATTTTAATCGCTCACAATTAATCTTAGTATATTATAATATTCTATCACTTCTCGCTTAATAAGCGCAGTAAACTTACTTGCGATAATATTAATGATAATGAGTATATAAATTACTTCACGTAAGTATCGATCTATTATATTAAATATCGAGTCGCATGCGCGTTATATATAAAGTGAAGAGAATAGATTAGTAATGAAATTTAAAGTAATATTCTATTAGAATCTCTGCAGAATTAATAAAGATATTAATAAATTATAAAGTTTATATCTTAACGCTTTTATATATTAATAGATATCGCACGTATTATAATAATCTCGCACGCTATCTATTAATTTTGATCAATAATATAGTTTCTAAATCGCGTTTAATATCTTCTTATATTTAAAATAATCTTTTATTTAAGAATCATTATAATTTTAACGCAATATCTTCGCACAAGTAATAAAATTATTTAAAATATATATTATATCATTATATCGCACGAGATTTATATAATCTTCGCGTTACTTATTTCTTATATTATCTTCTTTAATAATATCTTTAAAAGATATCTTTCAGCTCGCTTATATATATTAGACATCTCTTAATTATAGATTAAGTAAATGATTAATAAGCGCATTTAACACTTTATTATAAGATGATATTTTTTCTGCTATTAATTTAATCTTTTATTAAGGATTTGTAATAGAAACTTCTCTTAAGATGAGTATCGCGCCTTATTATTAACTCGCCTATGTTAATAAAATAAGTCGTTTATAAATCTTCTGTGAGTTTTAAAAGAAGCTTCTCAACTCTTTTAAAATCTTTAACTCTTTATTACTTTTAATCTTTAACTTAATAAGCGCTATTATTATTACGCTCTAATTTATATATTTATTTAATTCTCATCTTTATCTCGCGCGATCTTTATTTATAAGTAGAATCTTTAATAATAAAAGCTCTTTCTTATTAAGAGACTTAATATCTTGAAATTCTAATCTTCTTAAAAGCTTATTTATGAGATTCTTTATCTCAGATCTATATATTATTTTAAGATTATAGATTATTAAGTGTTCTATTTAGCGGGCTTATCTGCGATTTATCTGCGATAAAATATAGAAATATCGCAGATTTAAATAATCTATAATTACTTGATTTCGCTATTATAATTATTTAAGATAGTGTCTTTATTTCTTACAGCTTTTCATAATAATTAGCATTTCTAAATTAAGAATATTATAATTAAGCTTAACAGAAATTAATTTTCTTAAGAAAAATGTTATAAATCGTTAGATTATTCACTCATTACTCACATCTATCTTATAAAATTACAATAAAATCGCATTAATCTTAAATTTCGAGATGTCTGTTTTTAAATAATATAATTTCTGCGAATTATAATAACGCAGTATAACTCTCTCAATAAAATATACTTTTAACGTGCGAAATGTCTGCGTTATCTCTTTAATTTATTTAAAGAGTTTCTTTTTCTTATCTTTCTTTATATTCTTTAATAAATTAGTTATGAGCGCAGTAATAATAAAGAACTCGCGAATAAAACAATAATAGAAATTAATAAATTCAATAAACATCTGAATATTATAAAAGCTCTTTAGTTCAGTTCACTCTTTAATAATAATCATCTTGCGAGAATTCATTAATACGTCTATAACTTTTATATAATAGTCTAAAAAGTCGATTTCTTGTATATAAAATACATATTTTAACAATTTCACGTATATACGTGCGGATTATAAGCGGCTCAGTATTTATCACACGTGAGTTATATACTCTTCGCGAGTATTATTAAAGATCAATATATCATTTATATACGCGATATAAATATTATTTAACAGTTTCATTAATATCTTATTTATAAAGATCTGAAATATGATTAAAGTATTTATTAATCTAAATAATATAATATAATACTTAAAGTATTTATAACGCGTGCGAAACATAGTCTTTCATCAATCTTTCTTTTAAATTCAGATTTAATAATATATATTTCGCAGATCTAGCGCAGTAAAATAGCGCGCGCTTAATAAACAATCAAGAATTTCTTTAATTAAGAATAATAAATAACGATTCTTACTTATTATCTAATTTAATTCTTAATAATTAACGCATAATCACAGATTATTATTCTTCTTCTTTATAAAGAGAATAGAAATATCTATTGATAATATTGACTTTTGAATTTATTTCTTTCACAAACTATTCTCAAGATAATCGCGTAGAATTCGCAGCTTAAATTAAGATAAGAGATATAATAATTTATAAGATACTAACTTCTCTTCTTTAATCTTGATTAAGTGTCACACATTATTTATCTGCGATAAATACTCATCTTTATTCTCGATAAATATATTGAAGAAGTTCTAATACTTATTAAATAGAACTGACTCTTTTAGTTATAGACTCGCGAGTGAGATGTCTGCGTATTATAGTGCGTCTTCAGATTATATAATTAATATTTCTACTTAAATAATATTATTTTAAATTAAAAATTATTTAAATACGTTTATTATAATGTTTATATATAACTCGCGATAGAATTACTCGCGTTCTACTCAATTTATATCTGAATTAATAATCTTTAATTATAATATCTCTAAAATTAGTTTAAATCTTTTCAGAATGATTATATCTCTTATATCACTAAATGATTGACTTTCCTCTTTAGGAATAGCGTTACCGCATTTAGTCTGTTATTAGCGCTATCAAATTGCAGATTTCTTGATATAAGGAATATCAAAATTTTCAAAATAACTTTCTTCTTAAGTAATCTTCTACATCATTATTTCAGCTTCAAAATAGCTTGAAATTCTTTATAATTACTCTCAGTTCTTCTTAATTATCAAATTTAATTATATTTTAATTTAGATTATATAAAACAGACTTATTTTTAGCTGTTTCAGCTAAATTTAAAAGAAATTCTTTAAGATTCTTTAAATAAAGAATTTTTAGATTATTAACTTTCTATTAAACAGTCTAGGTTTTAAGGCGTTTATTAATTGGGTTTCAACTAGTTTACGCCTCATCTAACGACTCTAATTAATAAGACTATTTTAAGTATTTTCTTAAGTATATAATACTCATTCTTTACGCAATTTTATATAGATTTAGATAGTTAATTCAATCAATTCTATAGATACTTTTAAGCTATTTAGCCCGCAATTTATCCAACACTTTCTCATTAAATAACTCATCATTCAACCATTCTAGAGTGTCCGGGGGCGCGTAAGAAAGCGCCCCCGAGCTGAATTAACCCCCGAAACCTACGAAAATAATGAAATTCTTTCAATTTAACGCAATAAACGCTCACGAAAAGTCTTACAGCTTGCCCAATTCTCTATTTATAAGAACGAAATTTCCAGTATAGATAGCTCTGATTCAGACACTTTATTAAATCTATCTCCAGCTGAAAATGAATCTCAATCGCAGAAGATACAGCCTTATATCTCTATTGAAATCTCTTTTCAAGTCAAATTTCACTCAAAATCGAATTTTTCCCCGCCTCAAAATCACTCTCAAAATACTACAAAAATACTTTAATCACTAGCTATTAATAGCAGACAGAGAGTACTAAAAATCCCTAAAAAATGGACTGAAAATCAGCCAAATGATCATATAAGTATGTTATTTTCTTATTTTTTACTATTTCTTTTAATTCTTTCTTTATATTCTATATATATAACTAATATTTTAATAGCTCCTTCTATTACAGATGATTCTAAAGCTGATAAAAAGTTAAATAACTTCATGATTCCTCCTGCAGAAGCTGCAGAACAATTTGAAAATCATTCAATCTCCGAAATTCTTCATTCTTTATCTAAATTTGAGCCGCTTTTATTAAAGTCTCATATAGAGCAGCCCCGAAATATCAATCTTAATAAACATTGGCACTCTCTAGCTCTATTTCAGTTATTCTTTAACTGGAAAACAATGACTGTTATTATTAAAGAAACGAATTCTTTTGCATTTCATAATAATTCAGCTTAAAATCCGTGGGTTTCTCTTTCTATTAAAGAGCTATATTTTTTTTTTTGACTGTTTATTATTATTATCTCTTCATAAACAATCCCCCCGAGTTTATTCTTGACGTTTAAATGAAGTTTTATCTAGAACTCCTCTTTCAAAAAATCGATTTGAGCAGATTATTAAGAATTTTCACTTTAAAGATCGCGGTTTAAATCCGATTAAAAAAGACTCTAATTAATGAGATAAATTAGAGTCTATTTTCTCTATTTTACGCGAAAAATCTGCTTATTATTGACTTCCCAGTACAAATATTACTATAAATGAAGTTATACTTAAATATAAAGAAAGAACTTCTCAAAAAATCATTATTCTCGGTAAGTCTATTTCTATAGAATTTAAGCTATTTGCTTTAGGTGATTCCGGTTATATCTATAACTGGGAATGCACTAGACCGGGCATAGCAGAAGGAATTTTAAGAGAGAAAGAAAAGATTTCTATTTCTATTTCTAATTCTTCACTTTCTACTTCTTTAAATCCTACTTAATCAGTGGTAATTCGACTTGCAAATTCTCTTTCTAAATTTATTAAAAATGGGCTCTTTTTTCATTTCTATTTAGATAATTTATTTGTTTGCTGGAAATCTACACAGACTCTTAAAGAGCGTGGAATAGCAGTTACTGAAACTGTTTAAAAAGAAGTTACAGGCTATCCTCCACAACTTTTACAGTTAAAAAAAATGAATAGAGCTCTAGAATGGGGAGCTTTACAGGCCTCTGTTATAGAGGGGGTAGCCTGTTAGCTATGGCAGGATGTAAATGCGGTTATGAGTACGTTAATTTTTTATCTTTCTTTATTTCTAATTCTCTCTCCTCTATTTTCCTCTCTAAAATTCCGAAAAATATTTTCTAAATTACTACTGTTTTTCCTCTACTTTATTATTTATTTTCTATAATTTTAGCTCTTTTTTTTATTAAGTTATACTCTCTTTTATATAAACTTTTCCTGGAATTTTCTCTTTTTGAATTTTAATATTATGAAATAATATA
>JAABUK010009216.1_pt1 | contig 13569 bp, 11 predicted proteins | sample 5559141 | NCBI WGS metagenome assembly JAABUK01 (sample SAMN10711869, study PRJNA513367) | rock metagenome | isolation source: Antarctica rocks | place: Antarctica: Victoria Land, Pudding Butte nord | collected 2016-01-03
ATTGGACGGCTCAAGCAAAACCGGGCGATTGCGACCCGGTACGATAAACTGGCGAACTCGTATCACGCGATGGTCACCTTCGCAGCTATTTTGCTCTGGATTTAGCCTTTGCAAACACGCCCTAGGCCCTTTGGGGGGATGTCAACGCGCGCGCGCTCTGCGACGTTAAATTGAGACGCGACCGCCATCGACGAAGGCGACTATGCGACCGTCGTTGTAAGGAGCGCCATGGGCAGGCAAACCCATCGTCATTCGCCCCGCGCCGCCGCGCGAAGCAGCGGTCGTCCTGTGGTCAGGTCGCCCATCGGCGCTGAGCTTCGGCTCCAATCTGTGCTCGATGCGCTCGAGGCGCCCACCGCCATTCTTAACCAGACCGGAGTCATCGCGGCGACGAATCGCGCGTGGAAGCGGTTTACCGTGGCCAACGGCGGTGAGGGCGATGGGTGCGGCGTCGGCGCGAATTACCTCGATGAGTGGTGCGCCGGCGGCGACGCGTCGGCCGCGGCGGCGTTCACTGGGCTTGCTCGCGTTTTGAACGGCTCGCGGCCATTTTTTGCGCTCGACTACCCGCGCCCTTTCCTGAACGACGAGCGTTGGTTCACGCTCTCCGCGACCGCCTTGCCGGGCGTTTCCTCCGGAGCGGTCGTCGCGCATGTCGACGTCACCGCCCGTCACCGCTCGGATGAGGCGCGGCGGGCGAGCGAGGCGCGGTTTCGCGCCCTTGTCCAAGCAAGCGGCGAGATTATTGTCATTTTTGATGCGATCGGGGCGCTCCGCTACGGCAGCCCGGCGCTCGAACGCATCCTCGGGCACGCTCTTGCGACCTATGGATCGACATTGCGTCTGGATTTGGTCCACCCGGACGACGTTGCCGCCGTCGCGGCGGCCTGGGAGAGCGTCGCGGCGGAATTCGGGTGCCGGCAGCGCCTCGAATATCGCGTTCGCCGGGCGGATGGCGAGTGGGTGTGGTTGGACGCCGTTCTCACCAATCTCGTCTCCGATCCCGCCGTTGGCGGCATGGTGCTCAACGCCCGCGACATCACCGACCGCAAGGCGACGGAAGCCGCGCTCACGCATGAGCGCGATCTTTTCACGCTCCTTCTGGACCATCTTCCCGATCACGTTTTTTTCAAAGACAACTCCTCGCGGTTTGTTCGGATCAACCGGGCCGGCGCGGCCAGTCTCGGCCTGCGCGACCCGGCGGAGGCGATCGGGAAGACCGACGCCGATTTTGGATCCGCGGAAGAAGCCCTGGCCTTCAGAGCAACCGATCGCGAAGTCTTTGAATGCCGCCTGCCGATGCGCGACCGGCTTGAGCGGATGACGACCGGTTCCGGCGACCGCTGGTTTTCCACCACCAAGGCGCCGACGTTCGATCCTGACGGCAACGTCTCGGGGCTCGTGGGGATTAGCCGTGACGTGACTGAGCGGGTGCATGGGGAAGCGGCGTTGCGCGCGAGCAAGGCGCACAAAACCGCGGTTCTGGCGGCGGCGCTCGACGCCGTGATGACCATGGACGCCGAGGGCCGGATCACGGAGTTCAATCCCGCCGCGGAACGGATCTTCGGGCATCGCCGCGCCGACATCCTGGGCGCCCCGTTCGCCGATCTGGTGGTCCCCTCCGCGAGTCCCGAGCCGCCTCATCACGAACTGGTCAGCGTTCTGGGGATCGCCGAACCGCCCATCGTCGGCCATCGCCTGGACGTGATGGCCCGTCGCGCGGACGGCGACCTGTTTCCGGCTGAACTTGCGATCGTCGAAGTTCAGTCCGGTCATCAGGAGGACCTCCCATCGTTCGCCGCCTATCTGCGCGACGTAACGGACGCGAAACGGCTCGAGGACGAACTGCGTCGCCTCGCCTTGCACGACTGGCTCACGGGCCTTCCCAACCGGACGCTCTTCGCCGATCGCCTGGACCAAGCGTTTCAGCTGGCGACCCGCCGGAACGGGCGGGTCGCCATTCTCTTTCTCGATCTTGATCGCTTCAAAGGCGTCAATGACGCCTTTGGTCACGCTGTGGGGGATGCGATATTGAAGCTTGTCGCCGAGCGGCTCCACGCGACGGTTCGCGCTGGCGAAACCCTGGCGCGCTTCGGCGGTGACGAGTTCGTCGTGCTGCTCGAAGGCGTTCGGGACCCGGCGGAGACGGAACGCGTGGCGGACCGGTTGCTGGCCGCAGTCGCGACCCCAATTGCTTGGCATGGTCAGGAAATCGTGGTCGACCTGAGCATCGGCATCGCCCTCGGCCAGGCGGGAGAAGACGACCCGGCCGCCCTGCTCCGGGCGGCCGACGCCGCCCTCTATCAGGCCAAAGCGTTGGGTCGCGGCAAATTCGTCGTCTTTACGCCCGGAATGGCGGATGATGCCGCCCGCCGGTTGGACGTCACGCCGCAAACCTACTCAGAGAGTGGTGGGTCTCCCGCACTTTAGATACTGCTGGCGAATTCGGAATCGGTCGAGCAGAGGGTGCCGACGGAGTCCCCGCAAAGCCAGAACGGTCCCCTGTGCAGCCCACGCCGAACGCGGCCACAGCGTCTCGACCCCACGTGAAGGAATTCGCCAGCAGTATCACTTTCGGTGAAAGGCGGTCTCGCCCGACAACGGGTTGGGGTGATCGCTGGCGGATTCTCCCATCGCCGGCCAGCTTCACCAAAGCTGCGGGAGAGCCACCTCGTCATGAAGCGATTGAAACGGGTGGCTCGTGTCGCGAATTGGGGCGGTTGACCTGATGGCTCCGGGCCGGGAATCGATCCGTCGATGCTGCCTGCGTGCTTTTTCTCCGTCGCGGGTTGCGCTCGTCTGGGGCGAACGATGCCTCTGCCCCTGGCCGCGCCGCGGTCCCATCAGGTCGTCGGCCGTCCCGCCGCCCACGCGGCGCGGCTTCCGCCCAGCAGGTTGCCGGCGCCGTCGTTGACCTTGCCCTGGAAGAGATCGGTGTAGAAGGCGTTCCACCCATCGCTGCTGTCGTAGGCGGCCCCGGTGCGGGGATTAACGTACGCCGTGGCGTCGAGGCCCGGAGGGCACGGGAAGCCTTGCGCGATCCAGTAGGCGCACAGCTGCCAGGCGAGTTCGTGCGTCGGCAACGTGGTGTACTGATCCATGGCGGGATCGTCGCCGACCGGGATGTAGCTGGCGCCGTTGGGGTAGGGCCCAGCCACCGTGAGACCGGAATAGGAGGAGCGCAGCACCGAGCCGCTGGTCCAGAGGCAAACCATGTCGTAGCTGGCGGCGTTGTATCGGGTATAGATGTTCGCCGCGTCGGAAGGGCTGACCCAGACCGTGCCGCCGCCGCCGTCGTCGCTGGCCTGCGTGACCGGCAGCTCGGATTCGATCGTGGTTTGGTTCAGGCCGCCGAGGCCGCCGGAGAAACTAGCGATGTGCCCCGGCAAGGCGTTGATCATGGCGTAGGCGTGACTCTTCTCGCCGCTCGTCATCTCGCCTTCGAGACCAGGGACCGTGCTGACGGGCGCGATGATGTTGAGCAGTTGCCAGGCGTTCTGACTTTGCGCGCTCACAAGGCCGCCGCCCATTTTCATCAGGATGGGGGCGGCGATGGCGCCCGCGAGAAAGGTTCGTCGCGTCATGGACATGGGCTGAGTCCTTTGGATGATCGTTTGGCTTTCCGACCAGCCCGTTTGGGTCAGCCTGAACGTCCTAGTTCGCTTTACACCATAGAGGCTAGGACTTCCGGCGACAGCGGCCCATTCGTCCCTGCAAGGGCGATCCATCGGGCTAGGATGATCAGGGGATAGACGGACCGCCGCGCGCTCCCGGGGCGCCTGGCCAGCGCACGACCACCGCGACGAATCCCGGCGTTACGCCGTTTTTGGACGGATGGCGTGGTGCGAGGGGGAGGCGGAGCTCACAATGGAGTGAAAGATCGCGGTCCTATCCGGGCTGACGTGGGCTAGGACGATCGGGCCGTGATGATGAGGCTAGCGCACCCAGGACTTCTGGCGCATCCGCACCGATCGGGTCGCGGGGGATCGCGCTGGTCGGACGCCGCGCGGTCAGGTCGACCCGCGCCACGGCGCCCATCGGCAGCGGCGAAACGACGCCGCCGGACGGCGTCGTTTCGCGTCCTTCGCGTCGCGAGCAGGCGCCATGACGCGCGGCGGCGACCCGATTGGTCGCCGACGAAACGCGTCGCCTACGCGCCGCACTGCACACGCAGGGGAGTCGTTCGTCGCGGCGCGAGGCGGTAGGTGTACGCATCGCCTGGCCCAATGCCCGGCATGTCGGCGCTCAAGACGCTGAGCGAGAACCCGACGGTGGTGTGGGCCGGAATCGGCCCGGCGATCGCCGTGGATCCGATCCCGGCGAAGTGATCGTCCGTCGCGCGCGTGATGATCGCCCGGACGCGCACGCCGCTGATCGCCGTGGGGCCGGTGTTGGCGAGCTCCCCGGTGACGTGCAGGAGCGCGTCGGTCTTCACGACCTCAACGACGCGGCGGACCGCAAGCGCGGCGTCCAGGTCCGCCGGCCCGAGCAGCTCGGTCTGACAGGCGATGAGCCGTTCGTGCGTCCAGGCGCCGCGCGCCAACCGAACGATGCCGGAGAACCCGCCGGTGTGGCCGGGGGGCAAGCGGCCGTCGGCGGGAAAGAGCTCGTCGGTTTCGAGCGGAGCTCCCGCCGCATCGGTGAGCGCTAAGCGCAGCACCGGCGCGACGATGGTCGTTTTGCCGGTGTTCTGATATTCGCCAAGGACGCGCAGTTCTCCGCCGGCGCGATCGTCAAGAATCTCGTAATGGCGCAGCGCCAAGTCCTCGCGCAGCGGCGCGGGGGACGCGACAGGGGTCTGCGCCCGCGCCGGAACGCCCCGGTCGAGCAGCGCGGCGCCGATGAGCGCCAGCGCGGCGCGACGATGCAAGCGAGTCATCAATCCCCTGCTCTCGCGTCTTGCCGAAGGGTCGCCCTCCAGGCGGTGAATCGTGATGGGGTGAGATTCCTACGATACCCCATTTCACGGCAACCTCCGCGCGCCGTGCCGCCTCCCATCCTCCGCATAGGCATGACCATCGTGAGCGCGCGGCATCCCGGCGAGCGGCCGTCCTCGCCACACGGAACGTCCGCCTCCTTGACCTCATTCGGCGGTCCTGCCCTGCCGTTCCCCCTGTCAGGTAGGCCGTTCGGACCCTCTCCGATGGCTGGTCCTAGCAATACGTTCCTATGGGTAATGAGCGGAATTGGGCGCACCATGTCCTGGGACACTGTTCCCGTCGATGTATGACTTCCCCCCCTCCTGACAAGCGGGCCGGGCGGTCAAGCGTTTCACGGCCTAAACGATCGCCTCAACCTCATCGCCTGCGCCCGTCGGCCGCAGCGCCATCCCGGCGGTGCCGGCGGTTGACCGGGTTCAGGCGCGGACGATTTTGGCTCGGCCTCCGTAATCAGTGCGCTTTGCTCACCCGCTTGGGTGACGCACGCGCTGTGCTGTTCATCCAACGGCGTTCCGTGCCCCCAAGAGAAGAGCGAGCACTTATGAACCGCCTCAGCACTCCCCTGACCCGTGCGGGTCTGCGTCTCGTCGTCGTCCTGACGCTCGTGTGCAGCGTCATCCTGCCGGTGACCGCCTCCGCCCACCGGGCGACGGTCACCCCGGCCGCCGCCACGAATGAACCGACGGCGACCGAACCGGCCGGCGACGCCCCCCCGCCGAGCCCCAGCGACGCCCCCCCGCCGAGTCCCAGCGACGGGCTCGGCGGGGGCACGTCGCCGAGCCCCAGCGACGCCCCCCCGCCGAGTTCCAGCGACGCCCCGAGCCCGTCGCCGAGTCCCAGCGACGTGCCCCCGCCGAGCCCGTCGCCAAGCCTGAGCACGTCGCCCAGTCCCTCGCCCCAGCCCCAACCGCAGAGTCGCGTGCAGACGTCCGCGCCGGAGATCCAGGCGGCGGCCACGGACTGCGCGCCGGGCCCCAACAAGAATCTGTCGGGCTGCGTCTACAACGGCCAGAACCTCAGCGGCGTCGACTTCAGCGGCTCCAATCTGACCGCCGCCACCCTCAACGGCGCCAATCTCAGCTGCGCCAATTTCGACAACGCCAACCTGACCGCCGCCACCTTTGACGGCGCCAATCTGACCGGCGCGACCTTCAATGGCGCCACCTTCAGCGCCACGACCTTCGGCGCCTCGACGACCTGCCCGGACGGCACCCTCAGCGGCGCGCACGGCAACACCTGCGTCAACAACCTGCAAACGAACGGGTGCGGCGCGCCGAGCCCGTCGCCGAGTCCCTCGGCCTCGCCATCCCCAAGTCCGTCGCCGAGCCCAAGTCCCAGCCCATCGCCCTCACCAAGCCCGAGTCCGTCGCCCCGCCCAAGCCCAAGTCCCAGTCCCTCAGCAAGTCCGAGTCCCTCGCCGTCCGCTTCGCCAAGCCCATCACCCTCGGCCTCGCCGAGCCCAAGTCCGTCGCCCAGTCCCTCCCCGTCGGCCTCGCCGAGCCCAAGCCCCTCCGCGTCACCCTCGCCGCGCCCGAGCCCATCGCCGAGTCCCAGTCCCTCCCCGTCCGCTTCGCCAAGCCCATCACCCTCGGCCTCGCCGAGCCCGAGCCCATCAGCGAGCCCCGCGCCGTCGGCTTCACCGAGTCCCCGTCCGTCTCCATCGGCATCCCCCAGTCCCCGACCGTCGGCGAGTCCAAGTCCAAGCCCCGCGCCGAGCGAGAGTCCTTCTCCGTCGCCGAGCGAGAGTCCCGCGCCGTCGCCGAGCGAGAGTCCCGCGCCGTCGCCGAGCGAGAGTCCCGCGCCGTTGCCAAGTGAGAGTCCGTCGCTGAGCCCGTCGCCAAGCCCAAGTCCGTCGCCACGTCCATCGCTGTCTTCCGGCGCGCACCCCTCGCCCAGCCCAAGCCCGTCGCCGGGCGCGCAGGCGAACGCGTTTCCCAACACCGGCACCGGCACGGGCCAACCGCCCGCGTCCGGCTCGTTCCCCTGGCTGTGGCTGGCCGGCGTGAGCGCCGTCCTCGCCACCGTCGCCGGGTATGGCGCGCGGCGGAAGCACCGGAACCGTTAACCCTCATCGGTGGAACGATCGCCCCGCACCGCCAAGGAGGACCGCGCTCCTTGGCGCCGGGACACCTCCTGCCGAGGGGCGTCATCCACCGGCGCGGCCGCGGGAGGCATCGTCGACCGCTTGGCGCCGCATGATCGGTCCGACGCGCCCCTCGCTCGGCCACACTCCTGCGTCTCGCGAAGGAGTCGCTCGCGATCATGGTTGCCCTGCGCGCCCGCCTTGGTCCGCCGCTGGTGCCGGCCCCATGAACCCCGACGAACCAGCGGCGCGCGCCGCGGAGATCCGCGCCCTGCGCGCGGACGGATGGACGATCCAAGCGATCGCCGCCCGCCTCGGCGTCAGCCGGTCCCGCGTCTATCAGATCCTGGGAGCCGACCGCGCCACCGAGGACGAGCGGGCGGCGCGGGCGCGCTTCCCGATGTGCCGGCCCGCGCTCGCCCTCCGATTGGCGCGGCGCTTTCCCGACGCCGCCGCGGTCTGCGCCGCCGAGGACCGCGAGCTGGCGAGCATCCGGCACATGGCCCCGCAGCAGCTGCGCGCATTGCGGGCGCGTTACCCCCATCGCGCCTCGGTTGAGCGCGCCGGACAAATGGATGACGTTCTCGCGCTCGCGGGAAGGTCTGCCGGAGCATGGTGCTGATCGGCTGCTCCTCGTCCGAGGCGTTGAGAGGCATTCGGATCGGCTCGCAAAGGGATCGTTGTGAGAAAAAACTAAAGAGAGGATCCGCGCATATTCCGGTAATAGCCGTGGTCTTGGCCAAGCTCACGCTTGGTCGCTCTGGGTTTCCATGGCGTTTGAAAAACGGCCGATTGTGAGACGGAAAGAGCTGCATCGGGCCGCGTGAGACGTGCTCGTCAATCTGGAAGGCATTTGCCAGGCAGTTGCGCGTGTCTCGGCGTTACACCAATACTTTGTCTCTGTGATAGGAGGCATCGAAATGGTGGATCAAGCTTCATACGACAGTGTCGCAGTCGACTACGATCAGTGGGTTTCGCACGATGGACTCGTATTGTCCGACGGCGCGTTCGCCGAATTAGTGGGCGTCGTGAGCGGCCAACATGTCTGCGCCGTCGCCTGCGGCGCCGGTCGCGAAACCCGCTATCTCGCCGAGCAGGGCGCGATTGTCACCGGCGTCGACCTGTCTGAAAAACTGATCGACATCGCTCGTGAACGCGAAGCATCCGCGCCACAAGGCATCGCCTATTCGATCGGGAATGCGCACGATCTCGAGGGGCTCTCGAATGAATCATTCGACGGCGTTGTCTGCTATATGGCGCTCATGGATATCCCGCGCCTCGACCTCGCCTTGAGTTCGATTGCGCGCGTGCTCAAACCTGGCGGCTGGTTCGTATTTGCGATCACGCATCCGTGTTTCAAAACACCCGCCTACGGGGAGATCACCGACCACGTCGATGGGAGCGTGCGCCGAACGGTCGGCCGTTATTTCGACGAAGGGCTTTGGGAAGGGCCTGGCAAGAACTCGCGTTACCTGCCGGCGCTCGCCTACCACCGCACCTTGAGCACCTACGTCAATGCGCTCAGCGCGGCCGGACTGACGATCGAGCAATTTCGCGAGCCACCGCGTGAGACTCCGGTATGGCGTGAGGTCGCACAACTCCTCTACGCGCGATGTCAAAAGCCAAGGTAATCATCGAATTGTCAGTTCTGCGGTTCCAGGTCACGAGAGACAATTCAGCAGGGCCTCAAACCTGAGGGCTCAATCCAATCTCAAAAGCCCTCAGGTTAATCGCATAATTCACATTAAGCGCAAAATGCGCATTATGGAAAGTTGACATTGACGGCGGGTAGAGCGCAAGGCGGAACCGGCGGTGGGACGGGGCATGAAGCTCGGCCGTCCACGACGGCCGTCTCGGCGCGTCCAACCGCTTCGACGCAGGCGTCGCTCGCGGATTGCGGACGCGTGTTCGCGACCCACAGGCGCCATTACCCTGCCGAGACGGCTGTGCGGCCAGCGATGATCGTGACCGTCGCGGGGCCCCAGGATGCGTTCGGCTCGACCTCCAGGCGTAGATCGCCGCTCGTGTAGTGAAAGCGGAAAACGGAGCAGAACTCGCTCTCAGTGCAACAAAACCGCAGCTCGTAAACGTCGTCGACCGTCCAGGCGCCGCCTGCGGCGACGGATTCTTCACCATGGCTGCGCAAGTCGGCGGTCCCCTTCAGCCAGATGCCGTCGCCGATCGGGACGGCGTGCTCGCCGCGGTCGTCGCGCACGATGAGCGTGGCGCGATGGTCGCCCATCCTGATCGCGACCCGCTCAAGCTTCAGATCGTTGCGCTCCAGATGGTAGGTTTTGTCCCACCATTGCTCCGCCCTGGGCGATGAGGACGATCCGGCCGGCAGCGGCAGCGATAGGTTCGCCAGCGTGTCGCGCAACTCGCCGTAGGCGACCGCGTCGGCGGGCAACGGCTCCGGTCCCATGGCGGGCAGCAGATGCTCCCACACCTTGTCCAGCACGCCTTGCATGTCCCGCAGGCCGCTGGTGATGGCGAGCACCGCGTCCTGCTCAGGCATGACAATGCAGAACTGGCCGAATGCGCCGTCGCCGCGGTAGCTGTTGTGGCGGCCGCGCCAGAACTGGTAGCCGTACCCGACGGTCCAGTCAGGGTTGGTCTGGGTGTTGCGGTTGTCGGAGTGAGCCCGCGTCGCCTCGGTGACCCACGCCTCCGGCACAAGCCGCGAACCGCGCCAGACGCCCTGCTGCACGTACAACTGGCCGAAGCGGGCGATGTCTTCCGTCGTGAGGTGGAGGCCGGAGCCGCCGATGTCGACGCCGCGCGGGTCGGTCTCCCAAACGGGGTTCGCGATGCCAAGCGGGTCGAGCAGGCGCGGGCGCAGGTAGTCCACCAACCGCATGCCCGTCAGTTTGGTGACGATGGCCGAGAGCATGTACGTGGCCGCGGTGTTGTAGACGAACCACGCGCCGGGCGCTCGTTCGACGGGCAGCGACAGGAACGCGCGGGGCCAGTTGTCGTCCTTGCCATGGAACACACGCTCGGTCGTGTCCTCCTCGTGGCCAGTGTTCATGGCCAGCAGATGCCGCACGCGCATGGCCGTTAAGTGCTCGCTCGGGTTGGCTGGCGCATCGTCGGGGAAGAACGTCAGGACAGGGTCGTCCACCGTGAGCAGCCCCTCGGCCACCGCAAGACCGATGCCAGTGGAGGTGAAGCTCTTGCTCAGCGAAAAGAGCGCGTGCGGGGATCGGGACCCGTAAGGCGCCCACCACCCTTCGGCCGCCACGTTTCCGTGGCGCATCAGCATAAAGCCCTGCACTGCGTCCAACGGGTGGGTGTGCTGCTCGAGCGCTCGGATGAAATCCAGAACCGCCGCGGACGGGATGCCTTCGACTTCCGGGCGGCTGCGCGTCAACGGCGTTTCGCTTGCCATGGCGTCTCTCTCTGCGTATGAGCGTGCGGCGATGAGACTCGAGGGCGAACCGCTCACCGAGGCCTCGCACGATCGGCATCCCGTTGGGCCAATCTTCCCACAGCTCCATCCTGGCTGCCGTTCTGACGAATTCTCAGCAGGGCGCGACGCGCCAATCGTCTGCCCGCGGGCGCCAAGATACGGGAGGCTGGATGGATGGAACCGCCAGTCACAGTCGAACTCAGCCATTTCGTCTCAAAAACGAGGGTTAAAGAATCATGCGACGCGAAGCATTGTTTGACCGAGGCGAGGTGGCGCGCTCACGCCGCTTGCCAGCTTCGCTACACTGAGGGAGCCGAGCCCCAAGCGGCGCAGCGAAGCTCGATGATCGGCCGGTCGTCGAGCTTTGGTGTGTGCGGGGTACGCCCGCCGCTTTTCGCGCGCACTAAAGCCCGGCATTCGCCGCTATCGAGCTTTAGGAAACCTTTGGGGGGCCGGCGCAATCCTATCATTAAGGTTTTCCATTGGTCCAGTTTCGATGCGGCCTGGCCTCGGCCGTCTTTCGCGACTCTGCGGACACCGTCCAAACCTCCCCTATACTCCCCTCGGCTCCGGCGCCAGCGTGAAGCGAGGGTGCGCCGTGAAACCAATCCCCTGGGACGATCCCTACTTCGAGATCCACGCCAACGAATACGTCGAGCCGGCACCCAATCCGGTCTGTGCAATCTGCGGCGCTGAAATGGCGATCAAGCGGATGGAGCCCAGCGCGCTGATCTGGCACTGCGACGGCGCGGTGGCGTGGACCAAATGGGGTCGGATGCAACGCGCGCCGGGCAGATGGGCGAACGACGCGCACTCGCTCAAGAGTCAGGTCACGCGGCGGCGATGACAAACGGTGGTTTGTGCGACGACAATGTCCACCAAGAGACTGGCTTAAGCGACCGTCATCCTGCTTTGCATACGGCGTCGAGTCTTTGGATCTCAGCCACCAAGGCCTTCGTCGCCTGGTCGCCCTGCGCCACCTTGCTTAAATCGTAGGCGCTGATTGCTTGGTTAAGATCCCGGTAAGCGCCCTCTGCCAACGGAGGTGGGGCGGCGCTGCTAATCTCCCCGAGAAGACCATCAAAGAGTCGAGTGCCACCCGCGCGATCGCCAGCAAAGTTGCTCCCAAGAAGGCTCCTGCCCGTGGAGATCGTTTGCACCCAGTTCACGGCTTTGGCGCGCCACGCGGGATAGCCCGCACAACTTACGACCGCCGCAGCCGTAGGGACCGCCGCAGCCGTAGGGACCGCCGCAGCCGTAGGGACCGCCGCAGCCGTCGGGACCGCAACTGATTGAGTCGGCACTGCGGGTATATTGCTGGCCCCTGGCGACGACTGCATGCTGATCGTCACCTGCTCAAGCGTGATCGGCTCGATCGGCGTTGATTTTTCGCCGCTCGGCCCCACCTTGGTTTGGGTTCCGCCAATGGCGTCGACGACGTCCTGGCCGGATGTGACCTGGCCGAAGATGGTGTAGCTCGGCGGCAGTTGAATGGCGGCAAGGCAGATGAAGAACTGGCTGCCGTTGGTGTTGGGTCCGGCGTTCGCCATCGCCAAGGTGCCTTTGACGTAGGGTTTGGTCACCTTTTCGTCCGCGAAGTTGTAGCCGGGGCCGCCGCTCCCGCTCCCGGTCGGGTCGCCGCCCTGGATGACGAAGCTCGCCACGATGCGATGAAACGGCGTGCGGTCGTAATAACCAGCTTTGGCGAGACAGACGAAATTGTTGACGGCGAGCGGAGCGCCCGCGGCGTCGAGCTGCACGACGATCGCGCCCTTGCTGGTCGTCAACGTCGCCGCATAGGTTTTTGCCGGATCCAGCACGAAAGTGGGCGCGAATTTCCACTGGGGATGAACGGACGTCGCTCCGGCGCCGGATGATCCGACACGGTCCGCGGCGTCCCAGCATCCGCTTCGAACATCCATGTCTTGCTGAGGCGCCGCGGTCCCGGAGCCGGGTCCTGCCTGGGGACTCGCCGCCGGCGTGGCGCTCTGCGCGGACCCGAGGACCGGCGTCAGCAGGAGACCAGCGATCAGCAGGGCGACGATTCGAGCGCGCAAAGAATCTCCCTCAACGATGGTCCAATAGGGTGATTCTACGCCCGTCTGGCGCCGGTGGTCGTGATCGATGGCATGCTGAGGCATCTCGGAGGAATTGCGAGCGCACCGGGCAACCTCGCGCGTCGTTCAGCGTTGTTTTCTGTCTATGGCGAAGCCGTCATTTAGCTCTCGCGGACAAGTGCGGCAAGGGCCGTTCTTGCGCGATCGATATCGAGAATTGGAAGCCGTGTTAGTTCAGCGAGTTCAATGAGGCCGGAGCCAACCGGCCCCACGCTGATCTCGGACATGAACGGTCCTCCGTTACGCTCGGTGATGCCGGAGGGTGTCACGACGCCGCGGAAGACGAGATCATGGACGTCAGCAAGGGTCGGATTGTCGATTGGCCGGTCGATCCGGTGCGATTGCAGGGACCACGTCGGCCGCTCGCCCAACACAGCGAGCACAGACAATTGGGAGTACGAAAGTTCAGCGATCAGGCGCACAAGTCGATGAGCCATGTGGGGCGTTACGTTTGGTCGATAGGCAATGTTGACCAACAAATAACTCTCGGACGGGATCTTTCGTTCTTGGACCTCGCGCTGGATCGCTAAAAACACCGCTTCGGTGATCTCTTCGGCTGGTGGACGTTCCCCGGGAGACGAAGCGAAAAAGTCGTCGTTGCGCAGGTGGAAGCCGTGCTCATTATTCTCCCGCGCCTTGCGAACCGCGCTTACCATCGCTTCCCCAATACGGAGGTCTTCCCGCGGACTGAGCATGCGCTGACCCATGTCCGAAGCGACGTGCTGCAGGACAAGCGACAAACTCGCCACGCCAGCTCCAATGATCGCGCCTTGGAGCGGCTGGGCAGCCAACAAGGTAAGACCGCCCTCGATTCCTCCTGCGAGGACCGTTGCGGCTGCTTCGAGACGGCGAGGTTTAGGTTGATCACCGGCTCGCTTGGGTGGTGCTTGCATTGGAGTCCTCTCGACGCTGTCTCGTTCGATGGCGCGTCTCCTCCCTATCCTAAGCACGTCGCGATAAGTAAGTCGTAGAATAGTGGGCGAGGAGGAGCCCCGCCGTGATTCGTGTCGAGTTGAGTCC
>JAABUK010009218.1_pt1 | contig 13565 bp, 19 predicted proteins | sample 5559141 | NCBI WGS metagenome assembly JAABUK01 (sample SAMN10711869, study PRJNA513367) | rock metagenome | isolation source: Antarctica rocks | place: Antarctica: Victoria Land, Pudding Butte nord | collected 2016-01-03
CCAATGGTGGCACCCACTGCAGCTGTGCAGAGGCCGCCGGCGGCAGCCAAACCGACTGCGGCGCCGGCGGCCGCTCCATCTCGCCGGCCGCCGCCAGCAACAGGAACTCCCACAGCAAAGCCCACAGCGGCGCCGACGGTGGTACCGACGGCGGCTTCCACTCGCCGGCCGCCGCCCGCAACAGCCAGGCCCACGGCGGCGCCGACAGGGGCTCCGAATGCCGCTCCAGTCCGCTGGCCGCCGCCAGCATCGGCCAACAAGCTGCTTGATGCGCCGCCTCCGAAGCTGCAGAACAAACCGCCAACGGCAGCTCCGTCAAAGGCGCAGGCAGCCCCGCCGCCAAAGGTGATGGCGGCCGCGCCCACAAAGGCACCTACGGCCACGCCAATGGCCGCGCCGACAAAGGCTCCAACGAAGGCGCCGACAGCCGCGCCGACAGTAGCACCTACCAAGGCGCCGACGGCCGCGCCGACAGTAGCACCTACCAAGGCGCCTACGGCCGCACAGTCTCCTTTGGCCGCGCCCACGAGCGCATTTTCGCGGGCGGCGACAGACGGCCACAACAGCAAACGCCAGCTGCACGTCAGCACCAACAACCTGACATGGAGCGACAGCGTCGCGGCCACGGCGCAGGCGTATGCCTCCCAGTGAGACTCTTTGAGGTCCTTGCCTATCTGCAAGCTGCTCTTGGTGTACATAGCTGCATCGAGCAATGACATATCCGCCACTGTTACAGCGCCCTGTGCATGCCTGCTCCTGCAGCAGGCTATGGAAAGCAGGGCGCCCGTCAAGTTCTGCCGCCGCACATGTGCGGCGCACTGAGCTTGGGGCAGCCGCGTCAACGCGAATCTCAAGAGTCCTGGGGTGTGCACCTGACAGGTGCAAGGGGCTCACGCACAGCAAAGCCGCGGGCCTGGGCGAGAACCTGCACATAGCATATGCGACCGCGCCGAGCGCGCTGGGCGACGACGCGTCCGCCCAGCTCCAAAATGCCGTCAACAACTGGTAGGGGAGGCATGCCACAGACCACACTCCCCCTCCTTGCACCTCCAAACTGCAGTCACCCTTTTATGGAGTGCGTGTTCGTCTAGTGGGCATGGCGGCACAAGAAATTGGCACATGGAGGTAGAGTTGATCAGGGCTGTCGATGAGTCAACCTGCTTCAGCCGTCCAAATACCTCAATACGCTGGCTGACAAGGTGCCCATCCCTGCTTTCCAGGTACTCAGAGGTGAGTGCATACGATTTCACGACCGGCGCCGCCAAGGCCGCGACACCAAGCGCCATGATTGGACACTTCACCCAGGTACGTCACCATTCTTGGCACCCGAAGCCCTCAATTCGTGCAGCATCAGGTCTGCAAGCAGATGGCTCTCGAACTCGGTCCCACTGTATCAATTTCCGGCAACAACTCATGTGTGCGGAATGCAGATGGTCTGGCGAGCCACCACACAGGTGCGTCAATGCAACGCTGGTGCCAATTTTAGGGAGCGACTGCACATCCAGTTGCTGTCTTGCCGCTGCGTGCACAAGACTCTATCAGTGTCAACAGCTTCAGTCAGAACAGACCTGCAGTCAGTGCACCGAGTGTGATAGTTTCCAGATTTCGTATTCATGTCCTGCCACTCTGCAGGTCGGCTGCGGCACCTCCAGGTGCGACGCCCCTGTCGTTATTGGCGGCACGACCTACCCCTACGGGCAGCTGACCGTGTGCAACTACTCGCCCCCGGTGCGCATTTCACGATGGTCGCTCCGAAGTTGCCATATGTCAACATGAGTCTAGGTCTGCCTGTTTTGCATCAGCTTGATGTGCTCGAATGCCTGTGTGAGTGTTGACTTCACTTTTCGAGCACGGTTAAAATCGTAGAAATGGATAATAGATTTATCGAGTTTAAGTAGACTTATACATTTATTAATTATTTTTGTATAGTGTTTTGAATAGGACACCAGCTTCTCGACTCATGCTGTGGTGTCCGGGTGCAGGGCAATTATGTGGGAGCGGCAACCTACATAGCGCAAGTGGGCCCGCTGAAAACGAGCCAGGTGCGATGAGGGCACAGCCGTTATGGCGGGCGGCAGCCGCCCGCCACACTGACCCATAGGATATGCGTAGCAGCCGTGGCGGCGCCAGCATACACCGCTGTGTTAAATGAATTGCCGTGCAGACAGTTGGGCGTAGAGAGTGTCGATGAGGGAAATGCAGAAACGAACCAGGCGGCGCTGAAGTTGGATTAGTCTCACACCGCGCATTCTAGAGTGAAATGTAGCCAGGATGGCGTGGTGACCACAGAATTGATATTAGATTGGAACTGTGATTTGGGAGTGGACTTTGCCTAGATACCCATGCTGCTTTCTGCAGGTTGTCCATGCATCAAGAAGCAGTAACCGCCTAAACGAAAGCTGTTCGTCTAATGACTTGGCCTGGTCATCCCCTACTGCCGTCACGCGCCTCCGCCATCAAAGAAGTCCTTCAGCAGCGCCTTCTTGTTGACCTTGCCCATGGCGTTGCGCGGCAGCGCGTCCACGAATTCGACGCGCTTGGGCACCTGCGCCCGACTAGAGTCAATTTCAACTTTGTAGATTCAACAATATTCAATTCCCGATGTTCCTGCAGCTCGGCGCGTTATGCGTTGTGACATTGAGCAGCAGGGTTGCATCGCTGCATCCGACGGTCCCCATATGCCGGCAGCAAAGCATTTCTCGCACCAAACGCAGCCGAGGAGGCAGCCAAGGCGAGAAGTTTTCATGAATGGAGTTGGGCGCCGCGACGAGGGCAGAGTCTCGATGCCAAGGGCGCGCCCGTGATGAAAGGCCTGCCTGGTAGGGCGCCATCTCATCTGCTGCCCAGCTCTGGATTGCCGCCGCATCCAGCTGCGGGTCCGACCTCGCCACCAGCGCCGCCACCTGTGCATTTGCAAGAACAAGGTGGCGACGCTGGTCGGCGGCCAGCCGGAATCGGCATGTTGTGCCGCATACATCGCGGTGCTCACCGTTGAGTGCGGGCAGGGGAACATGCAGCAGTGGTGCACACTGTACAAAAAGCCCCAGTAACCTGTTGTTCTCCTCCTCCTCTTCTCAGTCTCTTTTGCTCATCTGTTCGTTCAAGGCGGTGTACAGCATCCCGAGCACAGCCACCTTCGCCAATGCCCTATGCTACGCCATAGCTGCACTCTCCGCTTGTTTCCATCCGTTCCTATTGCCCACCTGCTCGCCCAGATCGGGGTGTGGTATGCCGAGCACCACGCCTTCCCAGATGCCGGAATGTTAACATGAACATGTTCTCCAGCTTCGAAACCGCTGATGCGTCTGGGCCTGGTTTTCCTCTGTCTCACACATTTTCTTCCGCACTTTTCACCTTTCTCTGTGCCCACCTGCTCGCCCAGGTCTGAGTACGGCGTGTTGCGACTTCCGCCGGGGTGCGGCGCGAGACTTCTCCAGGCCGCTGATGCGATGGCCCAGTCACTACAGAGATTCCTTCATCTTACACATCCGCAGGGATGTAATTTCCTTCCCTACATGATTCCTTCGTTTTCGGCCCACCTGCTCGCCCAGGTCCGGGTGCGGCATGCCGAGCACCGCAACCTCTGAAATGCGCGGGTGCCGCGCCAGGACGTTTTCCAACTCCAGGCTGCTGATGCGGTATCCGCCGCTGGTGATCATGTCCACGCTGGTGCGGCCCAGGATGCGCCAGGAAGGCGGGTCGCCACCGACTGCCGCTGTGTCGCCTGCGGTGCGGTGGTTGCGACGTTTAACAAAACCGAACACACGTACGCTAGCAGCGCAGGATGCGTCACGAAGGTGAGTCGCCGGCGACTGCCGCCGTGTCGCCTGCGGAGCGGCAGTGTTGGATGGCTAGAATGTTGGAAGGCTAGAATGTTGGAAGGCTAGAATGGTGTGGGTCAGATCTGGGGCCCAAAATGGTCCAGGCCGGGGGGTACCGACAATTGCCGCCGTGTTGCCCGCGGCGGGCAAGTGTTTTGGCAGCAACAGAGACGAAACATAAATACATACGAATGCATGAAGCGGTGCAGGCTGTTGCTGACAGGAACATCGTCCCCTAGGGGCGTTGCTGCTGCGCCTGAACGGAGAGAACAGCAGGCAGATCATTGCCACATTGACAACTGAGCCATACTCAGTATTTCTGTGACCCGTGGAACTGAACTCAGGCGGCGGCAGCGCTGTGTGGCCCACACTCTGACATACATTTGCAGCAGCGTAGAGCCAGGCTCGGCGGTGCCACACGCCAGCGCACCCGTGCAGAACCAGCCATCTGGCGTGAAGGCCTTGGCGGTCGCGTCCGGCCGTCGCCAGTACTCGCGGAACAGGTTTGGTCCCCGCACTTGCAGCTCCCCGCCTGCGCCACGCCCGGGGATTGTCAAATCTTGAACTTTCCAGTGGTACTTGCGGAACAAGTTGAGGCCCGGCACCTGCAGCACTCCACCTGCACAACAGCAGTTCAGTTCGTGATACAGGGTGGGAGAAGATGCAAGAAAAATCGACGGTGTGAATCCGGGAGCGACTTGCTACTGGCACTGGCAGTGCTGAACCAGCTGCTCCGATCAAACTTAGTCTGCGTGTCCAGCAGGGCGCACACACCTTCGGAGGAATTGCCGCCGCTGCCGCTGCTGCCATCGGTGGCACTGCCCTCGCCGCCGCCGCCGGCCCCAGAGTCGCCACCGTCGCCGTCAGCTTCTGCGTCGGCGCCTGCCGGCGCCAGACGGGCCTCAACGCCCGGCAGCGGCGTGCCGACGCAGCCGGGTCGACGCTCCCCGGCCAGCGAGTTGGACAGCAGCATGCCCGCCTCCGTCATGCCGTACCGCTCCAGCAGCGGCTGCCCTGTCGACCATACGAATTTGAAGGTGACGAAAAGAAGATATGGGGTGTTGCCGATGGCCACCGTGTCACAGCCAGCGGGTTGGACAGCAGCATGCCCGCCGCCGTCATGTCGTACCGCTCCAGCAGCGGCTGTCCTACACAGAAACATGTAAGAAACGTAAGGTTCTTTGGCAGCTTTGCTGGTCCACAAGGCCGGCGGGTTATACAGCAGCAGCCTGCCGCCGTCATGCCGTGCCGCTCCAGCAGCGGCTGCCCTGCAGCGGAAAGCAGTTGCATCAAACAACAGCATGAAAGGCTGCTGGGCAAAGGGGCAACAGCAATGCCTCGCTTCCGAGTGCTATTGCACTTCCAGCAGCGCCTCCCCTGCAGGGATGCGTGATAGAGGTTCAGGGGTTGAAAGTCGCTTGAGCTGTGAGCTGCCCAGCCAGGGCATAGTTGCTCAAACGATGTTTTTCCTCGACTTCGGGGTTGTTCCGTGCAAACTTTCGAGATATGCACTCACGTCAAGCATCACTTGCATGACCACAAGTTTGCAGCGATTCAGAATCCTTGATGTTTCCCACAGCAGGCTGCCGGCGCACCTGCCAGGTCACGCCAGGCGTCAAAGAGGCTGAGCGGCAGCGGCGCCGAGCCGCTGACGGCCAGCCTCAGGCCGGCGGCTGCATGCCTGCGCACGTGAAGGCGCCGTTTACTACCTCGAGAAGAGGCCGCACTGCGGCGAGCAGGGTTGACATTTCTGCTGTCTCAGGTGGCAGCTGAAGCCACGATGTCCAGACGGGTGGCAGGCCGATGCTTGTGCAGCACTGCCGCTTCCTGCGCTAAGGACGAGGCTGCAACATTGCGCATATGCTTGGCGTTGGTTCCTAAGTATGAAATAGTGATTAGGAGTGTGTTTCAGAGTGACTTTCCACTCCTTCGACATTGGCTTCGAATGTTCATTACGAAGGTTCTGGAAGCCACCCCGGACCTTTTGATGAAAACACACCGGGCGAGCGACTGCTGCTCCTGCGGCAGTGTCGCGTGGTGCTTCAGCAGATAGTTGTACATCGTCGGCACGCCCATGAACATGGAGACTGGATCCTCCCGCCGCTGCATGGCAGGAATCGAAACAAGGATGGTGTTGAATGTTCCTAGTCAGATTGTGTTTGCAGGGTTTATGATGTGGACTTGTGGGGGTTTGTTGGGCTGTGCGCACACCTGCAGGGGCTCACACGCCGCCGCATTCGAGACACGAGGCCGGAAACTCGCGTCAGGTGCCAGGCGCTGCTCAGCCAGTCTGTCTTCGAGTTGTCATCTCCATGATTCTCACCTGGAGAGTGTCCCAGACTGCCGCGGGCGAAAACTTCGGCAGGAACTCGACGCAGGCGCCTGATGCGTGTGCGGTGTGTAGCGCGACAACGGCTCCATGTATATGGTGCAGCGGCAGCGCGTGCAGCAGCCTGCACAGTCACCAAGGCACTGTTTCACTCTTAGTCTCAATCTTGATGATGTTGATGAATTCCGGAAAAATTCCGGACTGTAGTGCTGCCGCGCTCGCCGCTGCGCTGTGGGTTCCGCTGCAGTGGCCTGCAAGCATGTATGTGCAGCACAGGCATTCATTCATGTGCACGCACTGACGAGAAACAACAGCCGAGCCGCTCGGGTTCACAACCTGCGGACCTGTCGTGCTGCGACCACTGCCAAGCGCCCTGCAGCGCCGTCATCTGCGCCGCCAGGCTGGCATGCGTGTGCACTACGCCTGCATAGCAGCACACACATGCGCGCTTTGGCAACGTCTTTGGCAGACTTGGAGACACGTGCCTGCTCTGCTAGCAGTCTTCATGCTTTTGATGACTTCACCGTGACTGGAAACACAGCGTGTGGTGGGGCCGCCCGCGGTGGTGCCGCTTGGTGCAGCTGGACAGCGCTGCCGCATGTCGACAGCAACACGTGATGGGCGCAGCAGCAAGCGCCTGCAGTATCGTAAAAAGACGACCACCACCCCTGCCAAACGACTTGCCTTTTGGGGCGCCCGTGGTGCCGCTGGTGTAGATGAACAGCGCCGCTTTGTGAGCGGAGCCCGCCCAGTCCCGCTGCCGGAAGGACTCTGCAATGAAGGGCCCAAGAGACAACACCCCTGCCGGGTGCGGCGCCACCCGCTCCACAACCTGTACGGATGTCGAAAGTCGAACTTGCAAGAATATTTTGCTGGAAATTATAAAAAAATCAGGAGATGCTGGGCGCTCGGCAAATGCGAGCCTCCAACAAACTGCTGCATGTGCGATCGGCGTGACAGGCGCATGCTTTCTTTACATCTGGACGGCGTGACCAAACACTGCTCTCAAGTTGCCGCAGCTATGGTCGACACCGGCGTGCTGCTCGGTCGCCAAAATCGATGCGTGCTTTGTTGATGCTTCGATTGGCACCTGCAACGTTGCTGTCAGCTTGCCGCACCTGGAACGCCGCGCCGGCAGAGCGCGCAATGGGCTCCATCGTCTCAGCGTGCTGCTCGGTCGCCAGCACGACAGACGCCGCCGAATCCTCCACCATGTAGGCCAACTGCCTACGGAAGGTGGGACGGCAGGTGATTCGTGGCGGCAATACAGATGTAGCACGTGAAACCTCCCACTGCTGGCAGTGGGGCCAGTATGCCGCAAGGATGCTGCAAGCTGGAGCAAGGCGCTGCCAGCAGCCGCCATTGGCATGCGGGGCTGCATCTGGAACCGTTGTCGAGCAAGAATGACAGGGCGCACTTTGGCGGATGGCTGAGGCACAGTGGGACTGCCACGCCGCCGGCGAGCCAGGATCCCCAGGTACTGGCTACATGCTCCGGCCCTGCGGGCTCCAGCATTCGGGTGTCTCAATATCAAGCAATCAGTCCAGCTCATGCGGCAACAGACCAGTCGCCTGGTGCGCACGCAAGGGCCAACAACACAGAGCCGCTGCCCGCGATACAGGGTGTGACAGCCTGTGCGTGGCCATGCGAGAGCGCATTCCAATGCGAGTGCCGCCGCGCTGTTGGGGACAGGCGAGCTGCCGGCAAGGACTGGACGATGTACCTGGCTGCGCCATGATGGCAACCCGCGGCCCAGTGGCGGCATCAGCGGCGCCGTCGCGGAACTCCGGCACCTGAAACAGTCTGCTGCTGACCGTGGCCGCCCCCTCCAACAGGTCGGAGAAGCTGCGGCGAATGAGACAGGGATCAGCTGAAGTTTGAGCTGAGCGTTGCAACATGCACACAGGCAATGTGCCACACCCCTGCGGCCGCAGGGGTGGTGCCACACCGCCGAGCTCAGGAGCCATGGTCAGGACAGTGAAATCTGTGTCGGGACGCAGTGAGAGTAATGGATCCACTCGCACTGCCATCAGTGCTGCTCACTCAGGGCATGATATGTCATCGCGCAATTTTGGAGGCGGTTGCAGGCGTTGAAACAACTGCGGGCGGTGGCAGGCATTGAAGCCAGGGCGAGCTTTCGAACAGCCCTTGAGCTGGATGGGTACATTCAAATGCAGCATACGGAGTGCTAGAGATGCATGCAGAACGTCCTGCATGAACACAACCAATTCTGCCAATCCCACCTGCATGCGACACCATCCGATACGACAGCCGGACGCTGCGAGAAGCGAGCGGCCGCACGCAGCACCTCCATATCTGATTTGAATGTAAGCTCGCTGCAAATGGGAGAATGTCAAAGTCCGTTGCAGATTTCGTTGACATCATGCTTGTGGCGATGCTCACGTGCAGCGGCAGACCCAGCAGGAAGCCAAAGGCGAGCAAAGTCCAGGTGACTTTTGCGTCTCTGCAGCTGTTCACTGCAGCTGTTCACAGCATGACTGCTTTTAACGTAAGCAAAGCTTTCGTTTGGGCTGGCTCATCGCCAACGCAACCGCTGTGTTGCGTCAGTATTTGTTGTAAATTTATCCAGCCCCAAGATGCCGCCACTGCTGATCTTCCTTGCCGTTGAAAAACAGTATCTGGCGTGCTGACCAGATCAGCTTTGTGGTCTCCTCTGAGCCTTGCTGCGTGCGCACGGGACTGCGGCACCTCGCGTGCATCTGCCGGCGCCACGGCCGACTACGAGTCAGCGCAACTCCAGGACTCGAAGCTTCTCCCAAATCAGAGATGGCGCAGCAGGATGGCATCGTTGCCGAGCACGAAGCCGCGGCCTGCGGGCGACCACTTGATGGCGTACAGGTTGCCCGCCACGCCATTGTCGGTGGCCTGTGCAGCGGAAGACTTGGGATCGATAAATAGACAAATTGGTTGCAGGAACAATTTCAAACATGTTCCTTGCATGATGTGGTTGAGTCAGCTTCGGCTGGTCGCGCTTGTGTCCCCACCAGCACGCTGGCACTTAGACATGCAAAAGCACAGGCGCTGTGCCACAGGGAATGAACGTCAGGTTGTCAGGGTGTGCGGCTCACCTTGTCACGCTTCCAGCTCTTGCCGCCGTCCGTCGTCTTGAACAGGCTGCCGCTGCCGCCGCACGCAAAGCCCAGACCCGGGTCCCGGAACCTGTGCACCCACAGAGTCGATTTTGAGCCGTGTTTCTGAGTTGGGGTACTATCACTTTTCTGCAGTGCAGGGTGTGCGCTGCAGCGGCCAACCCGCCATGGAATGCCTGTTCCCCAAATCCTGCTGCTCAGCTGAGACACCTCCTGCAGCAGCGACTGTGCATGCAGACGCCACCTCAGCTGGCTGGGCTTCTTGACAGCTCCCGAAAGCGGTCGCCCGATGTGCAGCATGCCGGGGATGTAAGCATAATGCCGAAGGTACAGGGGCCGACGCTGCTGCATGCATGCTTGACACCGGGTTGCATATTAATTCTCGAAAGCGTTTTGAAAAAGCTGTCAACTACCCCACCCAACGTCCAGGATGCCGAAGCCGCGGGAGCCGATGCGCTTGTCCTCGAACTTGTCAGACACGCCCGACTCAGGGGCAATAAGCACATCGCCGCCGCGGGTCGTCACCCACAGCTGCGCATCCGGCGTCCACCCCATGTTCTGCAGCCGCCGCGCAACTGGCCTGCGGAACATAAGCCATCTGAGGAGTAATCACACATATCAGAGTGCGGTGTGGGGGTCGACCATGAAAGGAAACCACTTCTGTCGCAAACAGCTGGAGAGACTGCGCAGCACCGCCGCCGCACCGGTTGTGCGGCTGCCAGAATGTCTGGCCGGGCGTCCAGGTGAGGTAGAAGTTCCCGCGCGAGGAGACGGCCACGTAGTCGCCCGCGCTGGAGCGTGCAATCTGCGAGAAGGTGCCCTCGTAGTAGCTGGCGCCGCTGATGCCTGCGCGGCAGGGAAGGTTCACAATCAGCTGCGTTTTTTGTTGCGTCTGTTTCTCTCCTGGAGCGCGCGATGGGCAGTAAGGACGCAGCAGCCGGCGCCGCCACTGCCTGCGTGCCAGGAGCAGCTCCCTTCTGCTCTGCTGTATTAGCGACATGGCCCAGCTGCGTATGAAACGTAGCAGCAGCAGCCGCCATCCGCTCAATCAATGGCACTGTGCATGCACTGAGGTGTATCATGCCAGCCTCTCACCGCTGGGCACTGTTCTGTGAAACATGTCATCACGCCTTGCAGCCAAGCAGCTGAAGTGGATTGCTTCTGCACAAGATGTGGCGTTCGACCGATAACATGACGCACCGCTGGACACTGTCCTGTTAAGCGTGGCGTCCACAGTCTCCTGCACCGCCGCCTTCCATGAGGACGCGCCATTGTCCGTCACGTAGAGCCCGCCCTGTAAGTTTGACAAGACCAGATGAACGCCGAGAGATCGAGACGCACAGGTATCTCCTCGACTGCTCCCAGGGGCGACACAGTACAGTACAGGCTCATCTCAGAAACACCTGTCGGCGTGCAAGGCGCTTCTACACAGGAGAGACCGCAGCTGCCGCCGTCGGCGAGGTCAGGCACCAGCTGTTTCTCGATAGAACTTAATTTACAAGCAAAAATCCTGACTGGTGCACATGAGGGGCTTCCCGACAGCCTCACCTCGGTGGTGGCCAGTGCAGCGCTGCCAAACACTGTGTTGCCCCGACAAAGTCACGGGATGTGTGAGTAACGCACCTCGCCAGTGGCCATCTCCGCGCTTCCGGGCTTCTCCGAGGCGTGGATGAAAATCGGGTCGCCAGGCAGCTTGGCGGACAGCGGCACGCGCGTCCAGTTGGAGCCGCCGTCCGTCGTGTGCAGCAGGATGGCGGGCTTACCCACGATCCAGCCCTCATCGCCGGCGAAGGAGATGCTGGTGAAGCGGTAGTTGATGCCTGCGTCCTCCTGTGTGTGCGGTACAATTTGCAGTTAACGATCGGATCAAACGTCATGTCAGATCGAAGTGCGTGTCCGGACAGCCGGCAGGCATCATCCTGGCCTGGCAGAGGACCTGCCGTTGCGCGTAATCGCAACAGGCAGCAACAGTGAAATGGGCTGTTCACTGAAGGTTCTTTGCAGAAGGGTTGTGCAGGATGGTGTGAAGGAGAAAGATCACATCGCACCTGGGCGGCGGCAATGGTGCGAGGCTCCCACGTCTTGCCGCCATCCTTCGTCTCCAGCAGCGTCTGCCGGCTGCCCAGCAGGAAGCCTGCGGCATTTCAAGAATCTGCAATCCGCGTCCTTGCGACTGACCAGTATTCGGAGTGAAGAACGGGCAAACAGCAGTGCGGGCCAAGCACGGGCAGCCGCGCCGCGCATCGGCAGCACGCCAGGTGGACCTGAGCGTCAGCAAACACAGATCCTGGACAACTCACCATGGTTGGGGTCTGTGCCAGTGAAGCCAATGTCCAGCAGTACAATTGTCGGGTCAATAGGGAGGTCCACCTGCGGCAGGCAGCACAGCGCATTGCGTGGTTTTCGCGAGCTTTCATACCAGCGTGAGGTTGGTGCCAGCCTTGTCAAGTCTTCCGACAAGCTCGACTCGTGTGCGGCACGCCTGCCAGACCACGGCAGCCAGCACAGCTCATGCATGGGTGTGCTGCACCACGAAAGGGCTCCTGCTGCGTGCACGCGGGCTGCAGCGGCTGCGTGTTTACCCCTTTCCGCAGCACAGTCCGCTCAGGGGAGATCCCGAGCCGGTTGCAGACTCTCTCCAAAATGGCATCCGAATGGAATATGTGCAAAGAATTGGTGCGGCCGGGCGACGAGCTCCAGCGCCAACCTTCTCCCACTCGTCAGAGACGTCCTGGTTAGCGAGTGCCGCCCCCGGCTGCTGCACCGTCAGTGCCGCCGCTGCTGCCAGCGTGCCGCCCAGCACCGTGCGCCGGCTCAGTGTGGCCGACTGCTTCGCCGCATCACTTTGGTGCGCCTCGCACCGCGTCTGCAGCGCGTTGCGCCCGCCGCGCGGCTGCTGCGCCGCGCCGAAGGGCGCTGCAGGACAGTAGGGAATATCACCTTCAGGGTTTTGGTGTGGGACCTGCAGAGCATTGCCTCTCACTGACTCAGGTGACAGCCTACAACGGCGTCCAAGCGATTTCCTGCGTCCTTGGGCTGATGACCAGACGTTCAGATGCCAATACTGCGTGCTGCCATCGCCGTCGCAGCGGCGGAAACGAAGGGCACTGGCGCTGAAGGCATGCATATGCTGTCTCAAACCTATTTCGATGTGCTAGAGCTGCGGGTTCTGAACATGTTCGAGCCCATGATGCCGGTCTCCAGGCACCAGTGAGTGCAAGGTGGGTCCATCCAAAAAGATACCGAGTGCGTTTGTACTGATCCACTATACGGACGAGCGCTGTACTAACATGGTGAGATTCATCACGGAGTCTTCGCTGACATGCAGCTGACGCCCGTCGGGCCAGGCAGCACACCTGGACACCTGGAGGCTCCAATTTGAGCTGCAACTGCTGTGCTGCGCGCCGCCGGCAGCGTGGTGAGCATGCTGCTGGACGCCATTTTGTGGTGTTTCTTAGTGACCGCGAAATGTTTGCTGTACGAAGCTGCTGTGCAACGCATCCGGCTCATCTGGCTGACGAATTGACAGCGAGACGAAAGGGTTTCCCGGCAAAATTTCCCGGGTGCTGACTCTGCTGCAAAGTCCGCGAGCGGAGCATCAACGCGCATCATTTGCAAGTGCAGAACATTCTGAAGTCGTGCGCAAGGTGCCCGCAATAACCAGCCTGCCCCACGAGCTCACATTTGAATTCACATTTGCTGTCTCGCTTCAAAACACACATAGAGGCTAGCGCTGCTGTTGGAGCCGTCGAAAAGAAGGGATCTGGTGAGCTGAACATACTGGCTGCCGATCGGCCGCCCGGCTTGGAACTCACCCCTCCGCCTGCGGCGCCGTGGCAGCGGCCAGACAGGATGGAGATACAACCAGCGGCGCTCGACGAAAGGTCCGAAGAAACGCTACTGCTGGTACGAGAAAACAGCAGCGAGGCGGCAACGCAGGACGATGCGCCGGGGGGGTCCCAGGCCAGCGGCGGCGGCGACGGCAGCGGCCATCCGGATGCGCAGCCAGGAGGCCTGGGGCGGCGGCGGCGGCAGGGCCTGGTGGAGACCGTGGACGGCGACCGCGTGCCGGCCGAGGTGGCGCAGGCGCTCTGCAGAAAAAATGAGTCCCTGACGCCCTCTCAACCTGCCATCCTCCTCGACGATCCAAAGAGCAAACTGGGTGGTCTGCTGCCCTGTTGGGCCACGGCCAGACCGCGGCAGCACACGAATCTGCGTGTGATTCAGGCAGCGTGTGACAGTGTGTGGCGCAGTCTCCACGTCCGGCTCCGTTCCCCGTCGGAACAGGCTCGTGCACAGCCTGTT
>JAABUK010009220.1_pt1 | contig 13562 bp, 11 predicted proteins | sample 5559141 | NCBI WGS metagenome assembly JAABUK01 (sample SAMN10711869, study PRJNA513367) | rock metagenome | isolation source: Antarctica rocks | place: Antarctica: Victoria Land, Pudding Butte nord | collected 2016-01-03
TGTCTTATTTGCTATGGCTGATGCGATCGATTTCCCCTTGTTTTTCCGGGGAATCCCTCTCGGATCGACGCCCGCCAATATGGCTTAAGTCGAAGCCTGTCAACAGTTACATTTCCGGATAGCCTCTAAGACCTCATCGGATCAGGTAGTCTAGATGGAGATGGCACTCGATAACGAACAGGACAATCCACAAGGCCCCGATCGTCAGCTCGCCATACTCCAGCCAGCCATTAGTCGGGCGAAGCCGGCCGCCCATGGCGAGCATCACCCAGCAGGCTATCACGGCCGGGCCGACGAACCCATTGAAGTATCCCAGGATGGCCAGCCACCAGAGCGAGTTGGATCCCGGAGCGGAAAGACTCAACTGAAACGGCCCGAGGCCCCAGACCTGTCGGATCGTCCCCAGGAGGGCCGCCGTGGCGAGACCGAGCGTGATGACCGTCGATCCCGCGAGGCTGGCGACGAAGCCCGGCCTTCGGCAGAGATCCGCCAGGGTCGGACGGGGCTGGAAGAGGCTAAGGACCAGCAGGGTGGGCGTCAGCGCGATACAAGTGGCGATGTCGGCAAAAACGACGTAGGGCCAGACCGACGTGAGGGATAATTTCTGCGCGAGCAACGCGCGTGCCACGCCGACACCGATTGCCACGGCCGCGACGAGGACCATCCCGTCCCGCATCGTCGGGCGGCGAGCGATCCCGATTTCCGGCTCTGCCAATTCCGGCAAGATGGCCTCCTCAAATCATTGACCCTGGTCAGGGGATCGCCACGAATTCCTTGACGTTGAACAGCACATGGGCGAGGTCGGCCCAGGCCCTCGAGTCGTCGGCCCGGCCGTAGGCTTGGCCTTGCTCGTCGAGGAAGGCGAGGGCGGCTTCCCGCTCGGCATCGCCCGGCTGTCGGCCGAAGGCCTCGCGATACATTCGGTCGACCGAGTCGGCCGGGGAGACCTTCGAGTCCCGGCGGACTCGCTCGGCCCAGACCTTCGCCTGGCCGATCAGGAACGGGTCGTTCATCAGCGTGAGGGCCTGGGCGGGGACGTTGGAGACGTTCCGCCGGCCCATCGGCGAGGAGGGGGTCGGGAAGTCAAAGGCCAGGAGCATCGGCGTCAAGAAGTTGCGACGGACGTCGAGGTAGAGACTCCGCCGCCCTTCGCCGTCGAGCGGGCCCGATCGGCCGGGCCGTCCCCGTCCTTCCATGAAGGACGTGAGGTGGGTCGGCACGCTCGGCCCGAACAAGGTCGGGTCGAGCCGGCCGGAGATCGCGAGGATCGAGTCCCGGATCGCCTCGGCTTCCAGCCTGCGGACGTCGCGGCGGTGCCAGAGTTCGTTGGAGGGGTCGATGCGGTCGGCCTCCGGCTCCAGTTGGCTGCTCATCCGGTAGGCCTTGTTGGACACGATCAGCCGGTGCATCGCCTTGATCGACCAGCCCGAGGTGATGAAGCGGCGGGCGAGGTAGTCGAGGAGTTCGGGGTGGGTCGGCTCGCGGCCCATCGCGCCGAAGTCGTCGACGCTGGGGACGAGACCCCGGCCGAAGTGGTGGTGCCAGAGGCGGTTGACCATCACCCGGGCGGTCAGCGGATTGCCGGGGTCGGCCACCCGGCGGGCGAGTTCGAGCCGACCGCTCCCCTCGGTCGGCGCGGGCGTGCCCGGGTCGGCGAGGACTTCGAGGAACCGGCGAAGCGCGACCTCGCCGAGCGACTTCGTGCTGCCTCGGACGTGGACCCGGGCGTCGATCCCCGTCCCATCGACGAGGGCCTGGGCGAGGGTCGGCTCGGGCAAGGTCGCCTCGACCTCGCGGTAGCGGGCAATCAACGGCTTGAGAAGCTCGGCCCGGTCGTTGAGGAACGCGGAAAGGAATTTGGGCCGGACAGGAGGTGGCGGGGGCGGGCCGTCGCCGAGGCGGATCTCGTCGACGGCCAGGAACCCGTGGCCGTCGCGGATCGATGTGATCCCGGTGGTGAAGTCGACCGTCGCGCCGTCGTCGAGCTCGACATAGGCCTGGTGGCCCAACCATTGGCCGACGTCCATCGAGGTCCAGGCGAAGGCGTCGGCGTTTTTGACGTCGTGGACGAGGTCGCCATAGATCGGCGAGCGGATCTTCTCGAACCCGTCAATCACCAGGTTGATCCGTCCGCCCCGCCCCTTCGCCAGGACGTAAAGATGCGACTTTGTCAGGGGGAACGTCTTCGAGCGGAGGGTGCCGCGGAGCCGGTCGGAGACGGCCCCGCTGTGGGCGACGCCCGGTTCCAGGGGCTCGACTTGGTCGCCGACCACGCGCCACTGGCCGTCGCCGGTCGGTCCCTTGCCGAAGGCGTTGCCCGCGACGAACCAGCCGGAATAGTCGGGCCCCTCGAAATCCTCGATGACGACGTCAGGGCCGGCGGTAAGCGGGCTCCGGGCCGGGACCGCGACACCCCGACAAGCCTCGGCGACCTGGCGGCGAATCGCGTCAAGGTCGGCGAGCTTCGGGCCGAAGGTCGAGGGGGGGTCGAGGAAGGCGAGGGCGTGGCGTGAGCTGCTGAGCATCCCGTTGAGGGCGTAATAATCCTTCGTCGTGATCGCGTCGAACTTGTGGTCGTGGCACCGGGCGCAGGCGATCGTCAGGCCGAGGAAGGCCTTGCCGAGCACGTCGATCTGGCTGTCGTACTTCGAAGCCCCGTCCTCGCGGAGGTCGACCGGCGAGTGGACGCCTTCGTGCAGGCGATAGAACCCGGTGCCGAGGATCGACTCGTTGGTCCCCGTGGCCGGGTCGCGTCGAGGGTCGGGCAAAAGGTCGCCGGCGAGGTGCTCGACGACGAACCGGTCGTAGGGCAGGTCGGCGTTGAAGGCCCGGATGACGTAGTCGCGATAGCGGTAGGCCAGGGGGATCTCGTAATCGAACTCGTGCCCCGAAGTCTCCGCGAACCGGACAAGGTCGAGCCAGTGCCGACCCCAGCGTTCGCCATAATGGGGCGAGGCCAGGAGTCGGTCGACGAGCTTCGCGTAGGCATCCGGGGCCGAGTCGTTGACGAAGGCCTCGATTTCCTCGGGCTTCGGCGGCAGGCCGATTAGGTCGAAGGTGAGGCGGCGGATCAGGGTCCGGCGGTCGGCTTCGGGTGCGGGCTTTAAGCCCTTCGCTTCGAGCTTCGCCAGCAGGAAGCGGTCGATCGGGTCGTCCGACCACGCCGCGTCCTTGACCTCGGGGACCTTGGGGTCCTGCACGGGCCGGAGGCTCCAGTGGCCGGCCCGCTCGCGAAGGTCGAACGGCTTGACCTTGCCGGCGGGACCGGCCTCGCGGCCGACCGGCCAGGGGGCGCCTTGCTCGACCCAGCGGGTGAGGGCGGCGATCTCCTCGGCCGGGAGCTTCGACTTCGGCGGCATCTTGAGGTCGTCGCCGTAATGGATCGCGTCGACGAGCAGGCTTTCCTCGGGCTTGCCCGGCACGAGCGCCGGGCCGGTGTCGCCCCCGACGAGGGCCCCGGCGCGGGAGTCGAGCCGCAGGCCGCCCTTGACCTTCGCCCCGCCGTGGCACGACAGGCAACGCTCGACCAGGACGGGCCGGACCTTCGCCTCGAAAAACTCGACGCCGGCGGGGTCGTCGGCGCTCAGGGTGGCGAGCGGCGAGGGAAGCCAGGCCAGCGCGAGCCAGGCGATTCGTCGAGTCAAAGGCATCGTCACCCTCCGTCGCGACCGGGCGGCCCCGAAGTCCCATCCTCCATGATACGGCGACCGGCACGAAGATGCATCGCGATTTCGGATCTCAGCCCGTACCAACTCCCCGAGGGTTCGGCCACAATGGAGCGGATCGCGGAACGAGGCCCACCGGGCGAGGACGGATGATCGACGAATCGGCGTGGCCACGGGGGCAAGTCTTGCGTCTCGAAGGGGTGACGGTGCGTCGAGGGGCGACCGAGATCCTCCGCGGGCTCGACCTCGCCTTCGAGCCCGGCCGGCGCCACGTCCTGATCGGGGCCTCGGGCGCGGGCAAGAGCACGCTGCTCCGGCTCCTCAACCGGCTCGACGACCCGGACGAGGGACGGCTTAGGATCGGCGAAGTCCCAATGAGCGCCTTGCCGGTGCGCATGGTTCGATCGGCCGTAGGCCTGGTCTTTCAGGCCCCCCGACCCTTGCCCGGCAGCCTGCTCGACAACCTGGCGTATCCGCACCTGGTCCGGGGCCGCCCCACGCCCGATCGAGCGAGGCTTGCCGAGGCGCTCGATGAGGTTGGACTTGACCCGGGATGGCTCGATCGCGACGCCTCGGCCCTCTCCGGCGGCGAGCGACAGCGGCTGGCGATCGCCGCCGCTCTCGGCCTCGACCCCGAATTCCTGGCCCTCGACGAGCCGACCTCGGCCCTCGACCCGGCCTCTGCGCGGAAGGTCGCCGAGGCGCTGGGGAGGCGGTCGGCCTCGGGCCTGCGGACCATCGTCGTGACCCACAACCGCGAGCAGGCGGCTCGGCTCGGCGACTGGACCGTGCGGATCGAGGCTGGGAGGGTGGTGGACCAGGGGCCGACCGGCGACGTGCTCGCCAAGGCTGATGCCTCGGCCTGGGCCGAGGTCGTCCCGGCCCTGGACTTCGGAGGCGAGCCATGAGCGAGGCAGACCGGACAGCCGGCCCGACCGGGGGAGAGGCCCGCCGGGCCCGATTCTCGATCGCCCGGCTGATGACGATCGTCCTATTTATAGCCGCCGACTTCGCGATCGTCCGCTCGATCTGGAATCAGCCGGGCCCGAGCCCTGCTTTCTTTTCCATGGTCTTGCCGACGGCCAACCTCCTGATCCTGGGCCTGGTGCGGTTGATCCGGCCCGGGCCCGACTGGCGGTTCTGGGCGGGTTTCGAGGTGGTCGGGTGGTCGCTCATCGGGGCCCTGGCTTATCTGGAGTTGCGGCTCAAGCCGGTCTTGTTCTATCCCCTGACGCGGGTCGACCAGCTCGTGGGGTTCCCCAACAATAGCCCGAGGCAGGTTGCCCTGGGGGTCACCTGCTGCCTCGTCTTTTACGTCCCGCCGCAACTGATCCTGGCATGTCTGGGGGGCCGGCTGGCCTCCCTGACGGCGGGAAATCGCCGGGCGGGAGGCGACCGATGATCGGCCGAGGGCCCGACTGGATCGGCCTGGCCTGGGCGGCTTTGCCGCTGCTGGCCTGCCTGGGGTTGCTCGCCTGGCAGGGGCTCGGGCAGGTCCGGCCGCTGGCCGTCGCCACGACCCGGCTGGTCCTCCAGATGATGCTCCTGGCCCTGGTGCTCCGGGCGATCGTGGCGGCGAACAACCCCTGGCTGGTCCTGGCCATCGCGCTGATGATGCTGGCCACGGCGGCGCACACCGTCGGGGCTCGGCAGGCCCGGCGGAAGTGGGAGATTCGCGTTGAGGCGTTCGGGGCAATGCTGGCAGGGACCGTCGTCGTGATGGCGGTCTCGATCCGCCTCTCGCTGGAGATCCGGCCCTGGTACGACGCTTTAACGGTGATCCCGATGCTGGGGATGATCCTCGGCAACAGCGTCACGGCCGTCGCCCTGGCGGCGGAGCGGTTCGAAAGCGACCTGAAGGCCGACCGCGACCTCGTCGAGCTCCGACTGGCCCTGGGCGCGACGACCCGCCAGGCCGCGACCCCCGCGCTCCGCTCGGCGGTCTCGGCCGGGCTCTCGCCGATCGTCAACAACATGACGATCGCCGGGATCGTCGCCATCCCCGGCATGACCACCGGCCAGCTCCTCGCCGGGGCCGACGTCGGCCAGGCGATCCGCTACCAGATCCTGCTCTACCTGGCCATCGCCGCGACGGTCACGATCAGCGTCCTGATTCTGCTGGCGGTCCGGCTCCGGCGCTGCTTCACGGCGGCACATCAGCTCCGCCGGGCGACCCTGGACGGGTGAGCGGCCCGACCCGGCCCGCTCAGCCGGATTCGCCTGCTTTCCACCAGCGGATGCGGAAAGCGACGTAGGTTGCGACGTAAAGGATGACCGAGAGGATTGGATAGAGCAGGAGGAACGCCGCCCAGACCGGCAGGCCGAGTCCGGGGATCAGCGCCCCGACCGTCTGGGCCCCCGCCAGGCTCCCAGGCGCGGCGGACGAGACCTCGGCGGCCTTCATCGGCAAGCTGAAGGCGGCCGAGTAGGGGCTGGTGATCGTCAGCGTCTCGATCTGCGAATACGACATGTTGCCGAACCCTTCGAGATACTTTCGCACCCCGATCGGCCCGACAAACAGCACGAGCAAGGTCATGTACGTCACCACCAGCGAGACGGAGGTCTTCCGCGAGAGGCTCGAACAGAGCAGGCCGATCGAGGACGAGGCCAGGCAGGTCGTCGCGATGATCGCCAGCGAGGCCAGCAGGGTCCAGGCCCGCTCGCGAAGCTCGGGGATCAGCAGATAGGCCAGCAGCAATTGCTCGGTCAGCAGGAAGGTCAAAACGGTCGAGACCCGAAGGGCCGCGAGGAGCTTGGCGAAGACGATCTTGTTGGGCGTCAGCAGGGTGGTCAGAAGCAGGTTGAGCGTCTGCCGCTCGCGCTCCTGGGTGATGCTCCCGGCCGAGAAGACCGGGCCGACCAGCAGGTTGAACGTGACGACGTACGAGACGTAATACCCGGCGTACTCCGGCCTGAGGAACAACAAGTAGGCCATCAGGGGGATCGAGAGGAGCATGCTCACCTGGATCACCACCCGGAGCATCAGCGTCCCCTGGCTGAAGATCTCCGAACGCAGCTCCTTGTCGAGCACCGGGTTGGTGCCGTCGGGCATCAGATCCGTGCGCTTGGCCGGGGCGAACAGCTTGTCGGGGAAGAGTTCTCGGTCGATGACGACGCCGATGGCGTACTTCATCTCCTGCTCTTCGTCGACCACGTCCTTCCCTTCGCTCCCGACGTCGGGCGGCCGGAGCAGGCGGCGGTTGACCAGCAAGATCACTACCGCCCAGACCGCCAGGCACCACGGGGGCAGCACGGCGATTGAGACGAAGTCGCGGAGGACCACCTCTCGCGTCTGGGTCAGGGCCACGCACGTCACCGCGACCGGCAGGATCACCAGGTAGCTCACTACTAGCGCCGAACTCGTCCGGCTGAAATAGCTCGAACACGCCAGGCTCAGCAAGCCAAACGTCCCCGCCGCCAGGATCAGGATCAAATAAGCCCGCGCGATCTCCGAAAGTAAGATCCCGCCAAGCAGGAAGCAGAGGATCACCAGCGGCAGGCTCGAGATGATCAGGATCACGAGGTACGTCAACGAACTGAGCAGCTTGCCGACCAGGATGCTCGACGGCCGGAGCGGGCTGGCCAGGAGCATCTCATACGTCTTCCGCTCTTTCTCCCCGGTGATGCTCCCGGCCGCGAAGCTCGGCGCCACCAGTGCCACCAGGAAGAACTGGCCGAGGAAGAACATGTTGAACAGCCGCTGAGCCAGGTCGGCGCTGACGAGCTTCCCTCCGGTTGGCCAGGCGAAGTAGACCACCACGCCCAGAAACGTGACATAAAGCAACTGCAAGATGAACGCCCGGGACGACCGGAGGTTCACCAGCAGCTCGCGGATCAGGACGGGGTTGTCGCGGAAGATCATGGGGCGATGACCCGATCGAGGGGCGGGCAGCGGTCAGCGATCAACGGACGACGGCCTGCAGTCTCGGGTGCGATCAATTGACGATGCCCTTGGTGATCATCATGAAGACCTCTTCGAGACTCAAGGCTTCCTCGGCGAAGGATTGGACCCTGACGCCGCCTGTCATCAGCTTGCCGAGGAGTCGGGCGAGGTCTTCGTCCTCGCCGTGGAACTCGGCGGTCAGCGTGTGGTCGTAGGACTCGACCGACTTGACGGCCGACTCGCTCCTCAGGATCGAGGCGGCCAGGTCAGTCGTCTCATCGACGACGCGGACCTTCAGCACGCGGTGGGCCCGGAGCTGGCGCTGGATCTCCTGGATACTGCCGGCGGCGAGGAGCTTGCCGCGCTCGATGATCCCGATTGAGGTGCAGAAATCGGCCAGTTCGGAGAGGATGTGGCTGGAAATGAGGATCGTCTTGCCCATCCCCCGGAGCTCGGTCAGCAGGGCCTTCATCTCCAGGCGGGCCCGGGGGTCGAGGCCCGAGGCGGGCTCGTCGAGGATCAGGACGGGCGGGTCGTGGACCAACGTCTTGGCCAGGCAGAGCCGCTGCTTCATGCCCTTGGAGAGGCCGTTGACGTAGTCGTCGCGCTTGTGGGTCAGGTCGAGGAGTTCGAGGACCTGGCCGATGATCTTCTTGCGGTAGACTCGGGGGATCTCGTAAGCGACGGCGAAGAAGTCGAGGAACTCCCAGACCTTCATGCCGTCGTAGACGCCGAAGTCGTCCGGCATGAAGCCGATGACCCTGCGGACGGCCATCGGCTGGTCGACGACCGAATGGCCGGCGACCCGCCCTTCGCCGGAGGTCGGGCGGAGCAGGGTGGCCAGGAACCGGATGGTCGTGCTCTTGCCCGCGCCGTTGGGGCCGATGAAGCCGAAGACCTCGCCCTTGCCGATCGACAGGTTCAAGTCGTCCACAGCGATGAACTCGCCGTACCGCTTGGTGAAATGGCTCACCTCGATCATGGACGGGGGGCCTCCGGTGCGTTCGTGGTCGAGGGCGGGGCCGGGCCGGCGGCCGGCGGTGGGACGGGCGTGAAACCGGCGGGTGGCGGCATCGCCATGGGCGGCGAGGCGGCCTTGGTGGTGCCCCGCCGGGCTCCCCGAAAGGTGGCATTCGGATTGGGCGGATTGGCGATCATCTGCGGGGTCGGCGGCGTCTCGGGCCCATCGGCCAGGGCGAAATAGCGGGGAGAGTCGGGGCCGAGCAGGGGGGCGGGTTGGAGGTGTGCGACGAGCAGCGTGAAGCCACGATGCCGGTCAACCGCCGGCTCGATCTCCTGGCCGCCAATCGGCTTGTCGGCGCGGGCGATCAGCCGGAGTTCGCCAACCTCCTCGGGCCGGCTCGCGACCGACCGGGCTACCGATCGGGAGAGCAGGAGGTCGAGGAACGGTCCAGGTTCGAGCGGGCCGGACCCTGCCGGGTTTTTCGGCTCGACCGAGCCGAGCGGGCCGAGCGGGACCTTCGCGCCGTTGGCAACCTTACCGAGCCGGACGCCCCGGGTCTGCTTGCCGTTCCCGACTTCAACCACCCACGCATCTTCGAGGTCCAGGCCGCTTTCGTTGACGATCGTCCTCGGGCCCTGGTCGGGCGGGGTGAGGGAGACGGTGCCTGGGAGCGAGACCATTTGCTCGGCCCGGAACATCGCCAGGCTTCGGGGCTGGACCTGGTAGCCGGCGAGGGTCGGGATCGGCTGGGTCTGGAAGCTCGCCTGCGTCGCATCCTCGCCTCGGAGGGCCCGGCCGGTCGACAGCGGCAAGGCGAGGGCGGTCGGGTCATTGGGGTAGGAGATCGAAAACATGACGCGGCCGGTCGAGTAGAGCGAGGCGAAACGGCTAATGTGGCCTCGGGGGTAAGAACCGTGCGTCTCGATGAGGTCGACCTCGTCGCACGACGAGTCGTAGCCGACGTCGTAGGCCGCCGCCCGCTCCACGCCGATCGCGAAGGCCAGGGAGAGCACCGGGATGGCCAGCCAGGCCAGCTCTCGCCGTCCGAGAAGGTAGCGGCAGATCACGTAGTTCAGCGGGACCAGGATCAGGATGTAGGCCAAGATCACTTTGAGGACGAAGGCCCGGCCGGGGATCTCGATGCCGGAGGCCTTCTCCAGGACGTCGCGGCAGAGCCTGGGCAGCTCGGCCGAGTCGAGCCACTCGCCGACGGGGACCTGATACGGGGTGAAGCCGGCGATGTTCGCGCCGTAGGCGGTCGAGGGGCCCGCGACTTTCCCGTCCTCGTCGAGGGCCACGCGGGTCGGCGCGCCGAGGTCGCGGGAGAGGTAGCGGACCGTGGTCAGGTCAGGCCCGGTCAGCGGTTCGTACCTGGGCGGGACGATGAGGCCGTTGGGGTCATAGGCCATCGGGCTGGTCATCAGCTCCTCGGGCCTGCGGAGGACGACCCGGCGGACCATCGTGTCGTACCCCGGCCAGGCGATCAGGTCGGGGTCGGAGAGCGAGACGCCAAGCATCAGGACCCGGCCCCGGCCGACCTTCCACTCGACGCCCAGCGGCGGGCCCCCCTCTCCGCCCATCGGGATGACCGTGGCGCCCGGCCTGGGGGTCAGCCCGACGACGAACAGCGGCTTCTGCTGGGTCGCGGGAATCGGCACCGGGGGTTTGTACCGCCGGCCGAAGGTCATCCAGGCGTCATCCCAGCCCATCGCGGCGATCGGATCGTCGGGGTCGGCCGCCGGGGCGGAGGGCGGGTAGGCCTCGGACAGGGCCTTCAGCTCGGCACCCGTCCGCATCGCGTTCTCGCCCGAGGGGTCGGCCGGGAGATACGGGGCCAGGAAGCTCTCCCGCAACGGGGCGAAGGCCGGTCCCGCCCCGCCGACGATGACGATCTGGCCTCCCCAGTGCAGCCAGTCGACGATCGCCTGCTGCTGGCCGGTGCCGACGATCTCCGGCGGCAGGCCGTCCCAGATCAGGTGGCTGATCGGCGACCAGGTCAGCGGGTGGGCCGAGAGCAGTGGCTTGTCCGGCTCCAAGGGAAGCACCAGCCGGTAATAGCGCTGGCGGTCGAGGGCGAGGGGGTCGCCCCGATTGCTGGAGACAGGCAAGGTCGAACGCGACTGCGACCACCTCGCGAACTGGTCGTTCGACGACTTGGAGAGGACCACGATCATCTGCTGGTGCGGTTCGAGGACGCGGAGCGACGCCGGCCAGTCTTCGTCCTGGCGAATCGCGTCGGGCCTGACCAGCTGGAAGCCGATCTCCTTCGGGATCACCGGCAATAGGATCGGCATCGTCAGGCGGGCCCGCTGACCTTTGATTAACCGGGCATCGCGGCGATAGATCATCTCCAGCGGCTGGTCGGCCAGGGTGATCGGCCGGGTCTGGAGCGACCCTTCATAATCCTCGTGATTGGCCCGCATCTCCAGCCCGACCATCGCCCAGTGGTTGGCCTTCAGGTAAGGCAGGATGTCGTTGGGCATCACCTGCGAGCGGAAGAACTCGATCGGCGGGCGGAGCCGCTCCTTCTTCAGCTCTTCGAGCCGGTTCGGCTCGTCGAGGATCTTGTTGAGCTGGTCGCTGCCGTCGGGCTGCTGGGCGGGAGCCGGGCGCCCCGAGGCCAGGGCGACGCCCGCGATCAGCAAGGCCAGGGCCGCCGTTCGAGTCGGTCGGATCACGTCGTGGTCCCTCGATGCGCGAGGCGAAGGGCGGCCCCTCACCGGGCTAGATCGGCCAGTCTAACGCGATGCCGATCCCCGACGGAAGGGCCGACCCCCGCGAATCCGAAAGAATTGGTCGAGGCCGGCCTTGAAATCAGGCTCATCCCCCTTGATGATGGTGTCGACGGGTGGCATCCGGTCGGCGGTGATCGCCCCAGGCAATGAACGAGGTCGAGATGGCGCGGCGTCGGCGAGTGGCTTTGATCGTCGAGACCTCCAGCGCCTACGGACGCCGCATTCTCAAGGGGATCCGCCGCTACGTCCATACGCATCAATCCTGGTCGATCTTCCTGGAGCAGCGATCGCTGACCAGCCGCCCGCCCGCGTGGCTGGAGGACTGGGACGGCGACGGGATCATCTCGCGGACCACCACCCGGCACCTGGCCGAGTCGGTCGCCAGGACCGGGGTCCCCCTGATCGACCTGACCGACCGCCAGGCGACGCTCGGGCTCCCCCAGGTCTGGCCCGACGACCGAGCGATCGCCCAGCTCGGGGCCGAGCACCTGATCGAGCGAGGTTTCCGCCGCTTCGCCTTCTGTGGCTTCACCCGAGAGCCTTGGTCAAAGCGGCGGATGGAGGAATTCGCGGCGATCGTCGAACGGCCGGGCGAGCCCTGCCTGACCTACGAATCGCCCTGGTTCGGCAAGGACGCTCATCCCTGGGAGACCGAGCAGGCGCGGATCGGCGATTGGCTCTCCGGCCTTCCCAGGCCAATCGGGATCATGGCCTGCAACGACCTGAGGGGCCAGCACGTCCTCGACGCCTGCCGGCGGATTGACCTGGCCGTGCCCGAGGAGGTTGCCGTCATCGGGGTCGACGACGAGGAGGAGATCTGCGAACTCTGCGACCCTCCGCTCTCCAGCATCATCCCCAACGCCGAGCTGGTCGGCTATAAGGCCGCCGAGCTGCTCGACCGGCTGATGTCCGGCAAGGACCCCGACATCCTCCAGCGGGTGATCCCGCCGCTGGGGATCGCCACCCGGCAGTCGACCGACGTGCTGGCCCTGGACGACCCCGACGTCGCCTCGGCCGTTCGCTATATCCGCGAGCATGCCTGCAGGGGCGCGGTGGTCGACGACATTTTGGAGCACGTCCCGGTCTCGCGGAGCATCCTCGAGCGCCGCTTCCGCAAGGCCCTCGACTGCTCGCCCCAGGCCCTGATCCGCAAAACCCAGCTCAAGCGGGTCAAGCAGCTCCTGGTCGACACCGACCTGCCCCTGGCCAAGATCAGCGAGCTTGCCGGGTTCAAGCACCACGAGCACATGTGCACAGTTTTTAAGCGCGAGACCGGCGACTCGCCCGGGGCTTATCGCCGCAAGGCCCAGAAATGAAGCGGGGCGACGGCCGCGCTCCCGGCCGGTCTCGCAAATCCTCGCGCGAAACCAGAGATAATTTTGCGAAGCTGGGATGACTTGCCGTGGGCCGACCGCTCCCTTAAATCCCTGCTCCCTCTCGCCTTTCGATCGCCCCAGCTGACCTCCCGCCCTCGATACGGGGGTTCGACATTGGCCGACTCAGAGGCCGCGAGCATCGACTTCTCCAACGCCGGGAGCTACCACCCGGGCGGCGTCAATGCCCTCTTCGCCGACGGGAGCGTCAAGTTGCTCAAGAATACCGTCGCCACCAACGTCTATTGGGGCCTCGGCACCCGGGCCGGCGGCGAGGTCATCAGCGCCGACAGCTATTGAGCCGAATCCCGATCTCGGGTTGAATGCGTCGAGGTCGCCGGGCGCCCCCGCCCGGTCGACCTCGATCTCGTTTCCAGGCGAGTCGCGAAGCTCAAGGAGGAGGGCCGGAGGGGGCGGGCGATGGGCGAATCGGCGGAACCGGGCGAGGTTGGCGAGGGCTCCGGGCCGCGACGGCCCCGATGTCGACGGGCCCGCCGGATCGCGATCCTGCCGATCACGCTCCTCCTGGTTCTCGTCGGGGCGACGCAGGGCCGCCGGATCGCATACCCGATCCGCGTCCACCTCGCCGAGCGGGCCATCGCGGCGGGCCGGCTCGACGAGGCCGTCGGCCGGCTCGAACTGTTGATCCGCGAGCAACCCTGGGCGACCCGGCCCCAGTTCCTCAGGGCCAGGGCGGCCCGCGAACTCGGCCGGATCACCGAGGCTGAGGAGATCCTGCAACGAGCCGTTGAACTCGGATTTCCCGTCGACCAGGCCCGCCGCGAGCACGCCCTGCTTCGCGCCGGGGCCGTCACCGACGGCCAGGAGGCGACACTCCGGCGAAGCCTCGAACTCCCTCCCGACGACGAGGGCGAGGAGGTCCGCCGGGTTTGGTCCGAAGGCCCTGCCCGCATCGACCGTTGAACCACCGACCGGGCACCT
>JAABUK010009221.1_pt1 | contig 13562 bp, 1 predicted proteins | sample 5559141 | NCBI WGS metagenome assembly JAABUK01 (sample SAMN10711869, study PRJNA513367) | rock metagenome | isolation source: Antarctica rocks | place: Antarctica: Victoria Land, Pudding Butte nord | collected 2016-01-03
TATACTTTTATAGAGTACTTAAATCTTTTTAAATATACTTATTATTTATTAAACGCGATAATTATAATTAGAAGTTTCTTATTATAAATTTTATAATTAAGTTTTATTAAAATCATCTTTCTAAAATAGAAGATAATAAATCTTAATCATTCTTTATTATTAGATTGACTTATATATATATTAATAATATAGTCTGATATATTTATCTTAAGCATGATTTATCTCTCAGAATTAAATATTATAAGAATAGAAACTATTATAAATTTCTATTTCAGCTTCTAAAATAAAGACTCTACTTCTATTTTTTAAATAAAGAATACTTTCTTCTAAGTTATTTATATTAATGAGACTGTTATCTTTAAGTAATCCGTAATAAATCTTTAATAGAAGTTAATAAATCTGAGAAATGATTATAATTTCTTTACTAATATAGATTATAATTATTTAAGTATAATCATTATCTTAGATTTGTTTATCTAAATTCTTATAACTATTAAGATAAATCTAAGAAACTTAATACTTTACTTATAAAACTTATATTTCTTAATCTTCACTAATAAATTTTTCGTCTGAAGAGCGCGAAGTATCTTTTAAATATATTTAATATATTATTTCTTAGTTTCCGAGTATATAAGAATATTATCTAAGTAGACGATATAGAACTGATCTAGATATTCTTTTAAAACATTATTTATTAGAGATTAAAAGAAGATAAAAGCGTTTATTAATCTAAAGAATATAATCAGATACTTATAATAATTATAATAAGTTTAGAATATAATTTTCTATTTCTCTTTCTTCTTCATTCTCACTAAATTATACGCTCCTCATAAATCAAGTATAATAAATTATTTTATCTTATAAATATAATCATATAGCTCTAAGATTAATAATAATATATACTGATTTTTTATTATAATATTATTTAATTATCAATAATTAATATATAGACACATTTCATTATTAGATTTTAAAATAAATAGAACTGAATATTTTATAGATAAAATTAAAGATTAAATAAATCTCTTCTTCTAATTCTTATTTAGATACTTTCGTAAAATCTTAAGTTCTTTCTTAAAAAGAGAATAAATAGATTTATAAATAGATTTCTTATTAAATTCTAAAGAAATCTTATGATTTTAGAATTAATACTTAGATAGCGCTAATGCGCTTTTATTCTTAATAAATAAATGTTTAAATTTATTATATTCCGACGAGTACTCAGAAAAACTCTTTATTATTTCTGCTAGACATCTATTATCAGATTTTATTTATACTACTTTTGTAAACAATATTATAATCATATTTACTTTACAGTCACAGTTAGAAAAGCTAATAATTCATTATTTCTAATTAACTACTGAATTATAAGCTTTCAGTTATGAAATATTTAGAATGATATTATATTTGATTTCTATAATATCTAATACTACTTATTCTATATATTACTAAATATTTAGTTTTAGTGAGTAAGTTTCTACTTTAACTCACTCTTAATCTTATCTAATAGAACTCTCATCTACTAATATTAATTAATAGAATTTATCTTTTTCTTATATAAATAGGCGGGATCAGATCATGTATATTAAAGAGATGTAGTTCTTAATAGCTCCGAAATTAATTATAATCTTAGTCTAATATTATTTTATTCAGACTTATATAATTAAGTATTATGCGTAATTAATGTTAGTTATCGCTATTTTCTAAGATCTAAGAGTAAGTTCTTTATTATATCTCAGATTTAAAGAGTCTTCTCGTTTTTTAATTTTTTTAATCTGAAGTTTCTAAAATAAGTATATTCTTCTTTCACGAAGTAATATTCTAATTTATCGCATGAAAAGTGTGCGTATAACTTATAAGAGATGTGATACTCTTTATTATAAACTACTCTTATTACTTCTAATTTCTTAAGTTCTTAAATTTATATTATACTTGCATTTTATACTTCTTTAAGATAAACGGGAATGTTAATCTTATATAAGTTAATCACTTCTTAAAGATTACTGCTCTAATAATAATAAATTTATTTTTAATTCTAATCTAAATATTCTTTTATATAATATATTCTTAGTTATAATTTTAACTTAATTCTTTATAATATTTTCTCGGGCGCATATACTTTATATTAATATTAGAACTCTAACTTACAATCTATATTCATACACAATATTACTTCTTAGAACTTAATAACTATTTTTATATAATTCTCATTATACTTAAGATTATTCAGTACTCATTTCTAGAATACTTTAAAGATAACACTTAATAATTATTAAGCTTTCTTCTATTTAGATTTCTTAAGATATTATTTCGAGTCGTTTTTATTTAATCTATAAATGACGCATTAATTATTATAATAAGCAGTTCAGAATATATAGACATAAGATAATTTTATAAGTTTTTAATCGCGAATTTATCTGAACAGTTTAATAACTAATTCTGATACCGATATTATGATATTAATATAGCTGATATTTTACATATTATCTAATTTTTCTATTATCTATTCTTCTAGTTTATTCAAGATAGCGTGTAATTGTTACTTATTTAAGTAATTATTAGCTTAATATTCAGACTTTTCATAATAGAGACACAAATTCTTTTTCATTCTCTCTTCTTATTAAGTCGAAGAGATTTTATCTTAATTAAATTTCTTTTTAAATCTTTTATAATTTATAACATCTAAATTCATTTCTTAAGAGTAGTAAATTTATTTCGCTTAATATTCATCTTTTCAATATTTATTAAGAACGAAGATTTAAGAGCGTTCTTATTCTTTTTCTATCTATCTTTTATATAGATAATTATCTATTTTAATAAACATGTTAATCAGATTTCCTAATTTATCTAATCTCTTCACTTAAGTTAATTCATTCTTAACTAAGTTCTTCAGTTCTAGATAATATTTTATTATAAGTATTATATTATTCTATTTAATTCTTAATATGATCTATTAAAACTTAAACGCATACTCTATTACTAAGCTTATTTATCAGAGTTTCTAAACTTCTTATTTAATAATCCGTTCTTTATTTACTTCTTTATATATTTGTCTGATACACTTCTTAAAATAGAGATAATTAATAAAGATTCTTTTTATTTCTATTTTCTTATCTTCAATCGTCTTCTTTAAGTAATCTATTAGATATAATTCAAATTAATTAAAGACTTCATTTCGAAGATATATAATTATAAATATTATTTTAACTTTAATTATCTTTAGCTTCTAAATATTAAATTGAATATATATATTAACTTAAGTTAAGATGACTCGAAGTTTCTTTCTATCTTTATAAAATATATTAGAAGTATTAATTTTTAAGAAGATATAATTTATATCAGCGATTTCTTCTTAAGATTATTCTTATTTAGAGTGTAATATATTTACTTTAATAAGACTTCTTATAATAAAGTAACTGATATTTAATAATAGATAGTTAAAGTATTAGGAACTATTAAGACTAGCTATAATAAGATTTAGATATTAGAAAATTGTAAATAGGAATTACTATTCTTATAGAAGAAGGATTAAAGACAGATTATAATTAATAATATAAGTTAACTATAAAAGAAGAACAAGACTATAGAACTATAGAATAAATGATTATTTATATAATTATTATTAATAAGTCGTGTATAATATTTCTAAGTGCTCTTCTTAAGCACTCTTAAGTACTTATTTCTAAGTACTCTTCTTAAGCACTCTCGAGCACTTCTCTTAATATTTATCTCTAATTATTCTAGTTAGACATATCTTTCTAAATCAGATCTTCATAATTCTAAGAGATATTTATCTATAGAATCTATTATCTTAGCTATCTATTAGACTTCGGTAATTAGAGTCGAGTTCGTTAGTTGCTGATTTATAATTATAACAGTCGCCCGAAGAGATTTAATATAAGAGTTCAGACTCGCTATCTTCACAGTATTTTATTAAAGATGAAGAAGAGTTATCTTTTATATAGTCTTTAGATATAACTCTTTCTATTATAATCTCTAAAAATCGATCTTTAAGAAGTTATCATCACAATAAATATTATAATAAATATATTCTAAATACTTCGAGATATCTTTAAAAAATATATAGAGATAATTCTATTTAATATAGATAAAATACGCAATTATAATCAGCATTCTTAATAAAGTTATCTTTTCCGTCTGAACTTAATATTATTTATAAGAGAAAGATTTACTAATACAATATTAAGATATAATAAAGAAAGAAGAAAGTAGAAGTTATATAAATCATAAAGACAAGTTTAAATAGCTTAAGAGATCAAGCTAATTTAGAAGAATATAATATTACAGCTATAAATTAGCCGCTGATAGACTTAACTTTAATTATCGAAGTCTAATAATTAATTAAGATAGTAGATTTTATAGATAAACATCTCTTAAAATTATGAAGATCTGACTTAGAAAGATATATCTAATTAAAATAATTAGAAATAAATATTAAGAGAAGTGCTTAAGAATGTTTAAGAAGAGTACTTAAAAGTAAGTGCTTAAAAGCGCTTAAAAAGAGTACTTAGAAGTATTATATATAACTCATCAGTAATAATTATATAAATAATCATTTATCTCATAATTTTATAGTCTTATTCTTCTTTTATAATCAACTTATATTATTAATTATAATCTGTCTTTAATTCTTCTTCTATAAGAACAGTAATTTCTATTCACAACTCTCTAATATCTGAATCTTGCTATAACTAGTCTTAACAGTTTCTAACAAATCTTTACACTCTTTATTTATATCTTATAAATAACTTATTAATTCTTCGTATTATTTAAATTTATAATATTTATAATCTCTTTCCGATAACTTATAAAGAGATATCTAATCAAAACAATCTAATAATATTAATAAATATAATGCGAGAAGATAATAAGTAAATTATTTTAGATAACTTTAATCTACATTATTCTCTTTAAGCCGGCCCGTTATATTTATTTTAATATTATTTAGCGGATATTCTACTAAAAAGTATATAAGTCACACGCGTTTTATTATTACTTCTCTCTAACTTTATTATAAGAGAATATAATAGTAGATTATAAGTAAAACTAATCATTATTAATTTAATCTTTCTTATTAAAATTCTTTATAATAATATTATTAAATATAATATCTCTTAAAATATAAAACAGTTTTCCGATTATCTATTAATTAAAACAATTCTTAATCTATAAAAGATCAAAATATCGTCGATTATACGCACGCGTTATATCTTTAATAAGCTAAATAAAGAACTTTTTCTTCCCGCATTTTAAGATGTAACTAAATTCTTATATTAAGCTTCTATATAATTATTTATATAATTAAATAAGATGATGATTATATTAATCGCAGATATATAATAGATAATAAATAAATTAACTCTAAAAAAGTAATTATATTAATTCTTAAGAGAATTCTGAAGTCGAAAATATAAAGAGATAATAAAATTATTAAAATATTTATAATATATCTATTCAAAAACATTATCTTAAAGAGCTTAATAAAATTATATATAAATAAAGAATCTTAAGAAAAAGATAATCTTTAAAATTAAAAGAGAGGAGTTTCATCTTTGTATATAAGACGCTAATAAATCGCAGACGAATCTCTAAAGAACTGTGAGATAGACAAAGAGATAAGTATTGAGTATAAATATTTAAATAAATATTTTAATATTATTTAAGAAGAGCATTATTATAAGTATCTCTTAAGAAAAAACTAATCCTTTTCATATATTCTTATTTCTCTCTTTCTTAAAAGCTGATCTTTTAAATATAGTTATATATAACTATTCTTTAACGCTTAGTATATTAAATATATTATCTGAGTAGAAGATAATAAATATATTCTTTTATTAAATAAAAGATAAGATTTTAGATATTAATAAGATTCTAAATAATATTATGCGTCTTCTTATTAATAAGTTCTTTACGCTTCTTACGTGTATCTTTCAGATTTATTTAAATTTAAGAGTTTACTCAGATTATTTTAAAAGAGCTTTTATAATAATATTATATAAATTAAGTAAAGTAGACTACTTCAATCTCTTAATATATTAATTTATCGCTCTTCTAAATATATTAGAAAAGATCTTAAAAACAGTTATAATAATTTATGTACGCGATCTAATTAAGATATATATACTTCTTTTAAATACTTAAATAGATGTGAGAAGATATAAATTAATAAATACTATATTATAATTAATTATTAAAAAGATTCATATTATTTAAGAAGGAAATAAAAAATAAGTAATAAGTATGCTTTATTTAAATGTTATAAAAGCATTTAATCGCGTCTTATATATAAGACTTCTATATAATTTAAGATAAAAGAATATGTCAAAATAATTAATTAAATGAACTGAGAGTTTTCTATTAAATTATAGTACAGAAATAAGAATTGGGAAATATATATAGACGAAAAACACGATCTTCGCAGACATCTTATAAGAATCTTTAATATTATCGATTCTTTATCTCTTTTATAATATAAAGCTGCTAGAAAACTATAAAAGCATTTAATTATATATTAATTTAATAAAATTTGTAAATAATATGAATATACTCATATATAAATATTTAATTAAGAGAAATTATTAGAATCTGAAACGCATGTATTTTACATGCAAGTTATAAGCGAGATAATACAATTTTATCTTCTTATTTAAGAAATATAATCTTATTTACTTCTTAAAATTCTTTAAAAAATTTAATATAATCATTATTATCACGAGTTATTATAGCTATAAAGAATAGTTGTACGCGAGAGATAATTGCAGACTTAATTATGGAAATCCAACTATTTCATTATACGTGTAATACGACGAAATGCCTAAGATTTAATACGCAGATTTAACGTGTTAGGATTACGTCTCTTAATTAGATCTCAGAGTTAGAGAGCTGTATTGAGATTAACGATTATAGTGTGCATTTAATACTTCTACAGCTTCTCGATAAGCTAAATTAGTTTCTACAACTTAAGTATTCATTTTTATAAGCTATTAAATATATTTAGCTTAAGCTATTATAATATATTTAAATTTATTCTCTTTATTATTTAAATAAATATAAAACAGTCACTCTTTAATTAATTTGAATTTTAAATAGATTAACTTATCTCTATTAAATCTTTTTCGAATCACTCTTAAACTCTTCGATAATGAGACAGATTTTGTGAACAGACTTAATATATCGAGTTCAATTATCTATCTTTAAAGAGAGAGAAATTAAAGACATCTTTAAAAAAGCAAGACAATCTAAGAATTAAGCTAATAGATTCGAGATCTATTAGTTAATAATTAATATTCGCGAATAAAAGAATCTTAAGAGCACTTAGAATAATATAATTAAAAGCAGAATCTAAAATTCGATTTCTGAGTTAATTAATATTGACATAACTCAATTTAATTAAGAAAGATTAGAGAAAGATTCTGCGTTATAAAATGATTTAAATACAGATTAACAATAATCTTCTTTATAAATAGAGAGTGTTGAGATAGAAATGATTTAAGAGATAACGACTTTAAGATAACTTACTAAGAATCAAGAAGTAATAAAGTTTATTGTAAGAATATAGAATAATATAAGTTATATACTGCGCACATTTAAGAAATTCTATAATTTATATGATGAGATAATTAAGACTCATAATAAAGAGATTAATAAGACGTCAGAAAATTATTAAATAATTCTGAATATATAGAGTTATGAATAAAAAGAAAGAGATATATAAACAGTTAATAAATAACAACTGATTTAAAAGAATTAATTAGTTGAAGAGAGATTAAGACATAAAAAGATGTTAATAAAGAGATTATTAATAAGATCAGCTGTGTCTATTACATCTCAATCTTAAGAGAATAGAGTGAAGAATTCATGATAAGTATTAAAAGCCTCAATAGTTATAATAGAAGAAATTAATTAAGATTAAAGAATGAGTAAGAAGCTTTCTAATTTAAAGATGTTTAAGATCGAAACTTTACAGCAGTTTGCGATATAATTATCATTTATTAGAATAAAGCTGAGAGTGAATAAGAATAGATTTTCTATAGAAATAGATCGAGTGATTTATATAAGATTTAAAATTAAGAGCGAGACTAAAGATCTTCTAAAACTGTATTTAAAAGATTTCGAGACAGTAATTATCATCTTTCTTCTATAGATATTAACAAATCGATTCGTCAATTTATTTTGAAAATAGATGATGAGAGATAAGTATCAGCAGCTCCGTTAATAAAATAAGAATCTACTCACTTTTCTTAAAGAATTTATAAGATACACTACTTAAATAGATATTTTAAAGAAGAATCAGATTTAAGATATAAGATCTAAAATCTGTGATGAATTAAAGTAAGTAATTATCTTAAATAAATACTCTCTATTAAAGAAGATGATTAAGAATCTGCAATTCTGCGAAGTAAATATTTAAAAGATAGAAGCATTTATAAAAGATTATGAAACAGTTTAAATAGATTTAGAATTTAAAAAGAGAAAGTCAGCTAATAAACTGATTAAGATGATTAGATTAATTAGATCGCCCCAATTTTATATAATTAAGATAGATCGTAAAAAGTTTTAATATTATAAATATTAATAATTAGAATATATAATTAAGAACTATTTAGAGTTGACAACTATTAAAAAAAAAGATTCTAAAATTTCTCAGAAATTAAAAAAAGAGCAGTCTATTATAAAGATACTGTGAATAAATCTGCGAGCGCAGAAATAGCTGTGAAGAAGTTTAAATAGAAGTGTTAATTAAGAATATCATTTACGATCATCTCTACAGTAATTAAAAACTAAATGAAATCTTCGTTTCTAATAAATACTTTATTAAGCGAAGAAAAGACAGATTCTCTAAACATATCTATATTAATAAATACTGATTGTTAATTAACAGTAGTAATAAACTATTAATTAACTAAGAATCTATATAAAAGACTGTAAATCGAATTAATAAATCTAGTTAAGAAGATTTCATTAATAGATTTTGCTGAAAGAAAGCATCTTATTATAACGCAGGCGATTTATATACTTATAACGATTCTAGAATATTGATAGATATCGCAGATCTTCTATATAATTCAGGCGATATATTCTATTATTTTAGAGAAGAAGTGAATAAGATTGTATAATTATATTCTCAATCTTATTACAAATAATGTGAGTTTTGAGCCGAAATATTATAAGTATAACGAAGAAAATCCAACTATTTTATTATACGTGCGGTACAACAAAATATTGAGAAATGAGAATGAGCTAAATATAAATAATTCTAATTATTCTTAAATATAGAAGAATATATCTGATTATAATCGAACATATAAGAATAACTCTGAGTATATATACTCAGATTTAAATAGATTAGAATAGAAGATAAAATAATTTTCTATTAAAATTTTAAAGCGTGAAAAGATAAAGATTGATTTAAGATTAATCTCGTTCTCAGCTAAGTCTTTTATAAAGAAAAGAATGAAATCTCGAAGATCTTAAAAATAAGAAGATAGTGTGAGTTTAAGAAGCTTAATCTCTTTCTATTTAAAGAATATTAAGATAATAAGTTTAGCAGCTTTTAAGAAGCTAATTAAGAAATCTGAAGCGAGATTATTATGATCACCCCCGAGAATATCGAGAAGTAGAAGAAGAATAATAAGAAGATTGAGAAGAATTTATAAAAGACAATTCCGTCTGAGTTTCAAGAATATATTTATATCTTTTTAAAAAAGACATCGAATACTCTTTCTCCGTATTAAGATTAATATGATTATTGAATAGAACTGTAGAAGAACGCTAAACTACTTAAAAGACAGTTCTATTAATATATAAATCTCACAGAACTTAACGTGATTAAGAGATATATTAAGAAGAATCTCAAGAAGAGATTCATTAAATTAAATAATGCGTTATTCGCATTTTCAATTTTATTAGTTCGAAAGTTGAATAAAGAGCTTCAATTCTATATAAATTATCGAGATCTAAACGCTCTTATAAAGAAGAACGAATATTCAATATTTAAAATTGATGAGATATTAAAACAGCTTATTAACGCGAAGTTTCTGATAAAAATAAATATTTGTTAAGTATTTCATTATATTAGAATGATCACGATTAGAGATAGTAATTTAATAATATTTAGCACGATATACGGAAACTATCGCTATTTAGTAATGCTCTTTAAATTAAGCTCAACTTCATCAATTAATTAGAGATATATAAATAACATGTTTCTAAGTATATTAAAACAGTTTGTGATACTGCGAGAAGAATATAAACAGTATATTAAGAAGATATTAAAGATTCTGAAGAAAGTAGAACTTCAAATAAATATTAAGAAATATGACTTCTACATTATAAAGATTAAGTTCTTAGATCTATTAATAAATATGCATAAAATGCGATTAAATCTAGCTCGAATTAAGATAATTCAGAAGTGAAAGATGTCTAAATCAGAAGACGTACATGCAATATAATAATTTCTTGAATTCATTAATTACTATTAACATTTCTATAAAGATTTTGATTAAATCGTGAGATTATTAAATAATTTATTAAGAAAGAATATCTCGTTAATATAAAATAAATTCTGTATTGAGATATTTGAGAGATTAAAGAAGCTGATAATATCTGATTCAGTTCTTCAGCATTTTAATTCGAGAAAGAAGATCTATATAAAATATGATGCGAGTGATTATATTATTAAAGGAATTCTCTCATAGAAAGAATTGAATAAGAAATTATATTTCATTACTTATTACTTAAGCAGTATAAGCCCGATAAAGAGAAATTATATTATATATAATAAGGAATTATTAATAATAATTCGATGCTTTAAGAAATAAGAGTCTAAGCTGTAAAGTATTAAAGAAGATATTATTAAAGTGCTTATAAATCATAAGACTCTAAAGTATTTCATATTAATAAAGAAGTTAATAAGATAATAGGCGAGATAAGTAAAGTTCTTAATATAATTCAACTTTAAAGTTATTTATCGATTAGAGACGACTAATAAAAAGACTGATATCTTAATAAGAAAAGAGAGAAACATTTCTAAAGTAAAGAATAATTCTAATTTACATCAAATATTATTAATATTAGAAATACTATTTGAGAAAGTTTAAAAGAATTATAAGATAACGTGTATTACACAAGAGATTCGCACGCTAAATAAAAATATTAAGCAGATAAATAGAAATAATTAGAATCTAAAAGAGATTTGTAAGATCTTACGGAAAAAGATCGAGGGCGTCTACAATGAATATCAGATAAGTCTATATAAAAAAAGAGAGAATCTACTCTATTTTCGAGATAGACTAACTATTTCAATAAAGTTAGAAGAGCTGTAAACGCAAGCAATTCGATAGATTTATAAGAGTTGAGAGACGAGTTATATAGAAGAATTAAAGATACTGCGATTGATTTGAAAATCATATTAATTCTCTAAACTAATAAGAGTAGTTAAATAATATCTGAGAAACTATTATATTTATTAGAGATTTAAGACGAGAAGATAACGCTCAGAAGAAGAGTTATAATCTCTCTTAATTTCTAAGATATCTTGAAAGAATATCTTTATAAATTTTGTGACAAGATTATTAGAATCAGACAACTTTAATACAATTCTTAACGTGATAAATTAATTAATAAAGAAGAGACATTATATCGCCTATATAATTATTAATAAGAGTATGATCACAAAGAATATAGCTAGAATGCTATATAAGAATGTGTGAAAGATTCACGATCTATTTAACATAATTATATCAAATAAAGATCCTTAATTTACGAGCATGATATAATCATATCTATATAAGATTCTAAGCATTACGACAAAGCTGTTCACAATATTTTATTCACAAATAGATAAATAAATAGAAGTCGCGAATATGAAGATAAAGCATTATCTGCGTAGTTACGTGAACTTTAATTAGAAGAATTGAACGGAGTTATTATTGAGTGCGAAATTCGCGGTTAATATAATTATATTCAAATCAACTTAGCTATCTTCATTTATAATCAATAAAGAATATAAGTCACGAATAAGCTTTAACGCGATAGAGAAGTTAAAAATGATCAGACAATAAATTAAATTATAAAAGATTTAAAGTTTAATAGAGTTAATAACTGAAATATAAAGCTAAATAAGAGATTATTTAGCTAAGATTTAGAAGAGATAAAAGGAGTAGACTAATAAGCATTATTAATTAGTAATATTCGAGAAAGAAGAGAAGATATAATTATTAATAAAGAATATTTATATAATCAGATCTTATAAGAAGTTAAACGCGAAATGAATAGATCTATATAAGATATTAAAGAAGCTGAGAGATGTATACAAACTTAAATTATCTGCGTTTATAAAGATTCATTCAATCTTCTATATCACATTATTATTTAGAGATTTAGAGAATTTCTTATCTAAATAAAAATATTTTAAATCTCTTTCTATTATTATGGAAATAAAGATAAACGCGAAATAGAAAGTGAAGAATATTATTAATATTAAGAGAGTGAGAAGACATATTAAGATGAGAATATAATAAATAAGTTATTTAGAGAATTTAACTTACTATTTAATTAAGAATCTTAAGAATTTAAAGAAGATTCTTAATAATTACTACTTAAGAAATATTAATAAGTTAAGATCTGAATAATTAGAGAATAGCTTTAAGAAGCGAGTTAAAGATGAGAAGAAGAATAACATTTCTAAGTTATCACTTGAGAAAGAGATATTAATAAGCTTAATTAATAATGAGAAGATTAGCGATTAAAAATAGAAGAATAATACTACTGATTATTAATTAAGAACAATTAACTTAATAAGTTGAGAAGTAGTATTACGAGTTATTACAGCTATAAAGAATAGTTATACGCGAGAGATAATTATAGACTTAATTATAAAAATCTAACTATTTCGTCGTATATATAATACAACAAAATATCTGAGACTTAACACGCGGGCTTAACGCGTTAAAGCTATATCTCTTAATTAAGTCTCAGAGTTAGAGGGCTGTATTAAGATTAGCGGTCGCAGTATGCATCTGATACTTCTACAGCTTCTTAATAAGCTAGATTAATTTCTGCAACTTAAGTATTTATTTTTATAGACTATTGAATATATTTAGCTTGAGCTATTACAATTATAATTAAGTTAAATATATACTTAATTTAATTTAAGATAAATATCCGCGTTTTAAAAGTTATTCTTAACTTAAAACTATAATGAAAATCTTATTTCCGCGTGATAAAAGCGCGCGCGATATAAATATATTTTATTCTCAACTCTCTAATCAATTTCATATAAGATATATTATAATAGATAGATAAATAAATATACAAGATTATTATCCGCTCAGTTATAATATATAACTGTAATATCTGATATATCTTAGTAAATATTAAAGATTATAAAAAGAAAATAATTAAAAAGCTTTAATATATATAAGATTAATATCTCTAATATATAATAGACGCTTATTATACGATCTTTATTAAGATAGTAAAGATTAAAATAAATATTCTTTCACTTAACTTATATATTAAATAATTAGTGATATTAATCT
>JAABUK010009222.1_pt1 | contig 13561 bp, 18 predicted proteins | sample 5559141 | NCBI WGS metagenome assembly JAABUK01 (sample SAMN10711869, study PRJNA513367) | rock metagenome | isolation source: Antarctica rocks | place: Antarctica: Victoria Land, Pudding Butte nord | collected 2016-01-03
TCAGCTTCTTAAGGTAGCGAGCCCATACCACCTCCGCCTCCTCAGATAAATCTTTCCGCTCAATCGTAAACGTTTCCTTTCCACCCATCATACGCTCTTGAAGAAAAACAAACAACTCCATCGCTACATGGCCAGTGATGCACTTCGCCTCAAGCTGAGCCTGGACCCAGCGGCGGGCCTCTTTGCGAGAGCGACGGCCAGCGTCAGGGGTGTGGAGGTGTTGGAGAACCGTTTGGAGGGCTAATCATGCGTGAGTAGACTGCTCATACAGGTGTTTCAATATAGCGGTGTGGAACGCAGATGGAGACTGTGAGGGTTTAATATGTTGGTAGCTTACCGCGGTCGGCTTTGCGGGCTTGCTTTCTTGCCTTGCCTTTCACCACTTTGTTCGCGGCGTGCTGGAGTGCGTACGCGGGATTGCGGGCTAGGGCGCGGGCTTTTCTTCCTTCTTTGCGTGGTTTGGGCATGGTGGATGGCGGCAGGTAGTGATGAAAGTCGTTCGATGGTGGAGGAGGATGGGGTGTAAGTGTCGTGTATGTGTGTGCGTGAGTGTAGTGTGCGCTGTCGTTGGTCGTAGAGAAGGCGTGAAGTGTTGATATCTGCTAGCGGCAGACTTTCAGACTTTTTTAGGAGATATATATTGAAATAGCAGCTGCTATGAGAGCAAACGAGTTACAGCTCTCCTTTCCCTTAACGTGGCCGCGGCCCAAGCATAACAACTTCGCCCTCCCACATAGTCTTTGAAGCGTCCACGCCCTCGTGCACAACATGCGGTTCCGGACTCAGCATGACTCCACCAATTCCCTCCTCCTCCTCATCCCCACTCCCAACATCCGCATCCTCCCCCTCATCAAACCCCACCGCACCGCCATTCCCACTCCCATCGTCCGCATTCTCCCCACCCCCTTCCTCACCGACAACCTCCTTCGCAGCAACATAAGCTCTGACCGCCGCCTGGTTCCTCCCCACCGCCTCCTCATCCCCCGCAACCTCAGCCAGCTCCCCCAAATACCTCACCCACGTCGCCTCCGCCTCCGTAGAAAGGTCCTCCCGCTCTACACCTCCCTTTTTGCGCCCGCCGATCGGCGGTTCTCGGACGAAGAGGAAGAGTTCTTGCGCTATGCGGCCAGGGATGGCCTTGGTTTCTTTCTGGGTCTGGAGCCAGCGGCGGGCGGCTTTGCGGTAGGCTTGGCCGAATGTGGGGTTGTGGAGGTTGTTGAGGGTTTTTTGGAGCACTGGTGAGGTTAGCAGGTAGTATTGGGGGAAGAAGAAGGGTTAGGCCACTTTTAGTGGCCTGGCGTTGTCGCTTTTGGTCTTTGCCTTTTTGTATTCTTGCGTCGGATTTGTAGCGTCCACGGTGGCTGGGCTGTTACTCTGAAAATCAGCTTTGCCACGCAGGTTGAGAGGGTTGAAGAGCGAGGAGACGTGATGGGCTTGTGGAGTGTGTGCACTTGTGTATGAGAGATTGACTGTAGCCCAGGATCCAGTAACAAATACGAGAGTACGTACCTTAGCCCTGGGCTCGGCTATCTCGTTGCGTGATGGTGCCATTTTTGCTGCCTCGAGGGCGACGAGAAGGTATTGATCGTGTGTAGAGGTAGCAAAGCAGCGACGGCAAGGTAAAAAATTAAGTGATAGTCGACAGGTATGTGATGCAAACTGGCGACGCGATCCTCTCCTTGTGCACGTTCGAAAGTGTTATTCAATTTTGATAAACATATAATAAAATAAAGGCCTTAATCATAAGATCAGCAAAAAGACCTCGTCTGGCGCAGTGGTCGATGGTTCCGCCCTCGATCCTGGGTTAACCCAATGCACCATTCATTACGTCTGATTCGCTCGTCACCACATTGGTTTACGGTTTAAAATCCGAAAAGACCCCACTCCGGTGGGTAATCTTTTTGCTCCTAGGTTCGATCCAGGTAAAAATGTCCGCATCATCTTTTTTGCTCCTGGGTTCGACGCAGGGTGCGTAATCTTTTTGCACCGATGTTGATCCAGATTATGGAAGTTTAGTTGACTTTTCTGCTTGGCCGTGTGTTGCCTGCCAGATCCATCAACTCTTTCAGCAGTCTTACCACAGTCATCTAAAGCTCTTCATACTCTCCCGGTGGCATGCGATTTTGCTGTGTTGTGACCGGCACCAAGACTTCGCGATATCTCGCCTAGCTAGCTTCAGTGTTTCGCGGCAAAATTTTGAGTGCAATCTCACATGCCAACATGATTTTTCCATTTCTTTAGAGCGAGGAATACCTCAATTGTTGGAATGTCGGAAAACCAAAGCAAACGAAAGAATGTCCTGTTGAGCGTCTATTGACACCAACGCTCGGCATCGCAACGGCAAGGTGGCACAACAGCGATACAGCAAATTCATACGGAGGACATTCGAGGAACAGGAGATATATAAACTCACGAGGGCAGTCTCCGGCGGTCAAAGACCAGCATCGGAGCAGTCCCATTACCTATCGATATCAAGTGCGCCTCCGAGCTGTCAGGGCTCCCCGATGGAGTCACGCTGTGCCAGATTCAGCAGGACTTTTTCATCCTTCCTGTTCAGGCCTTCATTTGTACGATCTGTCTTGTGCTGATTAAGGAGCCGGTGGTTGTGGTGGGTATATTGAGGGCAAACGATATCTCCGCAAAGACATGCCGTTGGAATCCATCGAGAAGAACGAGGAGGAAAGGCTTGCATGTGATATAGCGCACCTGCAGCTCCTTACAAAGTGTCACTGAATATACTCAAGGCGGCTCTAGAGTGTACAGCAGTCTTTATATGGATGATGGCTCAAGAAGACGTCGTCAGCATTCGGCAGAGAAAAGTCGCCTGCCAAGGCCCCTATTATGTAAGATCTCTCCGCCAATTTCGATGTCGGAGTCGGCTCCGTCATTTTTCTCTACATTTTCATGCCCAGCTATGAAGGCATTCATTTCTAGATTAGAGTGTTCTTCCGTGGCGGTTTGACCTTTGGACCTGAGCGATGGAGATGCAAAGTCGACTTCATGAACGGGTGTAATCTATCGTTACGGAGGGTTATTGTCACAGAGACATGGAACTATTACGTTTAGGAGTCTACATCACCCTCTACAAATTATTCGCCTTGGTGGCTGATATTTCGTTGAACGAGAAGGTGCTACGAATAGAGCTTGATGTCAATACATATCAGCTACTTGTCACATGCGCATAGCGCTTTCCGCCCAGGTTGATTCACAAGGTATCAATGGTCCTCAGAATCGAGTAGAGCAGAATGAGGCTTCGGCCACTCATTCAGTCTTCTAGGACTCATCCCACAAGGATGGATTGGAAGCTCGAAGATGCCGAAGCTGAGTTCAGCTTACGGAAATCATATGCGCTTGAGTATCTACGACCACGGCTCCTTCCGAGAGCCAGCTCGGAAGAAATACGGGACACAATCACAGCTACTCAAGCGCTGCAGCCCCACCCTTCAACCCAGATTCAGTCGAATTGCCTCCCAATTGAAGCACGGATGTGTGATTTCCCGAAAGTTCTGTCCGTGTAAGACTGATGCTCAATCCGTGCCGATCACCTAGACACCAGAGATCCGTAGTCAGTGATCTTATTGCTCCATCAAGATCGGAAAGGTGAAGGGTATTGACTTACCCATATCAAAAGCAACACCACTCATACCTCTACGCACGCACATCACATCTACAGCTATAGCACCTCTCCAGATATCCCAAGTGCTAGCCTTGTCCATTTTGATGGCCGGCTTGTAAAGCTGCAGCGCGGCTTTACATGCTGTGCGCGGATCTGACCGCTTTAGCTTTCTTCAGGTGGAGTCAAAGGGAATTCGGATCAGTGTGTATGAGCGTCACTTACTCGAGTCGTAGATTTTAGGAACGATAACTTGATCCTCCGCCGTCCGCTGCCCTGCCTCGATGAATGTAGTGGGGATGTTCGATATCGGCATCTCGTCGAGAACCGCTTGACACGATCCTGGGGCTAGGCCGCCGCGTGGAAGGGTTGAGCAGTGGACGTGCGGTACGTATGGCTCGACGCTGACGATGATATTCCCGAACACGCCTGCGTAGCAATGGAATAACCGTTCAGAATGTTTTCTTCCCTGAACTCCGACACGATGGGAGGTTGAGACAGAAGTACTGCAGCTGAGAAAGGATAGTTTTACGAACCCAGATCGTTGAGCAAACCCCCTTGACTCCGTCCACACTCATCGATGATCCGTCTCCCGGCTTGCCACAGGGCCTGACGCGGAGAGGTGTCCCCCACTTGAGTACCAGCCTTGAGCTCAACATCGACGGCGCACGTCCCATCCGCTGCACATGTTCGGATCAGCGGCTCGTATGTCTCGTATTGTAGACGAGTTGCGAAGAATGATGGAACAGTAACAAATGCAGGCTAGGCAATGTGCATTATGACTTACAACTCAAATATCGTGCTGGCGTTGCATTTCCGAAGGCTTCGCCACGCACTATCCATAGATCTGACTCCGGTTCACCCGGCACCGGGGCGGCCAGATATTCGAGGGCTTCGTTGCAGCTGGTCTTGTTTATGCTGGGCCAGTCTATGCATTGGAAAATGGCATTGACGAGGCCTTGAGAGAAGAACAGGAGCGTGAAACCGATTAGGGAAGCATGAAATCTGGTCATGGTCTTGTGGACTGGAATTTTTTTAGAAAACGGAGAAATACTGTGAAAAAAAAGACCGCCTTTGTGAGATTCCTACACACAAAAAGAAACCGCATCGGATGCAGTACCGTCGGCTGAAGTAGGCGCACGCAATGCACCTCGAGGCTTTGCCGTTCAAGTCTCTGATTACGCGAGTCTCAGACGCGCCTGATAGCGCCGTGCCGTACTTGTTTCTTGCGCAGAAGAGTGCTGGTATAATTGGGAGCCCACTCAATTTCCTGCCGGTGACGCCAGGTATGTCAGAAGAGACGTGGCAATTGATCGCAAGGCGGCTTCCTCAATGGAATGATGCCAACGTTCACATCGAGACCACAGTGATCGGAGCAGCACTGAACTGTGAGTCTTCCGGTCGGCAAGCCTCTGCGATAGTATTGCTATCGTTGTAGATAGTTGCTATTATAGCCGCCTTAGTGATACAATCAATTGTCGATTAGGATGTTTGAACGAATTCGCAGAGGAGACTCGTGTGTTCGCCACTCTCAATCTGTGTGGTCGTTTGTGGTTCGTAAATTCACCACGAAGCTGCTTCGAATGCCGGTTCGATTCCAACTTCTCTCGTGCATCGCTACCTCGATTCTATTCCGGTAGCTACAGTGGATATTGTGGGTCATGGGTAAAGTATTGGGATGAGTGAGCGTGAAACGTCATGGCCAACAGCATCGCAGATACCACTGCCCTAGAACGATAAGACCCTATTCTAGGCGAATTGACGCACTTCGTTCACAACAAACGGCTTTCGTGGCTTCCGAGACCGCATGTCTGGCAAGTTCAGGAGGAAGGATGAGTCGAACAGCAGTTTGGAGGTCTCGGGAGGAAAGAGTGTATTTTCTGTTCCTTATGGCGAGCTTTGAGGCCTCAGTTGCGACACGCTCAAACATGTCGTTGATGATGGAGCTCACGATGGACATGGCTCGAGTAGAGATACTGGTATCGGGGTGGATTTGCTTCAATATTTTGTACGTATACGATGAGTAAGTTTCCTTCCTCTTCTTATGCTTCTTCTTGTGGCCTGAAGGTGTGGTGGTCCCCCGAGTCCCCTTAGCTCCCCTGGGCCCAGTTGACTGCTCTCTGGTAGCGGCCTTAGCCGCCATTGTTATGATGTGGGAGTCTCGTTGGGCCATCGAGCGAGTATTGAATCTGAAGGGAGAAGACTATCAGCATATCTGTAGCCTCAGGGGTGCTGATAGTGCTAGCCCAACAGGGCTTAGCTGCTGGCTGGTCTGCTTGGCAGTTCATGGACTTGCAGAGCTCGGCGACAACCTCATTCACACATCTCAGTCCCTCAATAGCACCTACGTGCAAGGCCATAGCTGTTAGCCTCATATCTCGGTATCCCACCGCCAAATCTGTTCATCTAGTCCCTTCAATTTCAAGAATGGCAGAGGCGAAGCCTATCACGACCAAGGACGCTTGCCCTCGTACGCTTCTCGTCCTATACACAATTTCTAAACGGACACAGCGAGCATGGTGTACTGACGCTGCCATCCTCCAGCTGCAGGACCATACGTAAGCGCTCTCAATCAGTCCCACATTGCAACCAACCCTTCGCCGCCTATACGTCCATTACCCCGACTAAAACCAACCTTCTATGCAGTCCCAAGCAATCTCCACCCCCCACGCCATCTACGTCTCCGGCCAACTCCCCGCTCTCCCCTCCGGCGAACTCCCCGCCGGCTCGATCGCCTACAAGGCCTCCCTGTGTATCGCTAACCTCAGCGCCATACTTGAAGCAGCAGGCTCGGATCTGAGCAAGGTAGTGAAGATGACGGTGTTTCTCACCGATATGGGAAATTTTGCGGAGATGAATGGGGAGTATGAGAAGCATTTTGGAGAGACGAAGCCGGCGAGGAGTTGTGTGGCGGTCAAGGAGTTGCCGAAGGGGGTGTTGGTTGAGATGGAGTGCGTGGCGCTGCCTTGATGAGATACTGAAAGGGCTACGAGGTTCAAGAGCTTGAGGATGAATATGGTTTCATGGCTAAGGGCTAAGGGCGAAGGCGTTGCTGAACGACGCAGCTCTGGCACGTTTCTCGACGGGCGATGCCATTTCTCCTGGCTCGGGGCGAAGGGTGATGCCATTAGCTCATCCAACGGAATAGGAGCTGTGTGAGAGGTGATATCAAGACTTGGGAACGACAAAGCTGCTGATGAGTGGGACCACGCGATGCGCTCGCCCCCTGAAATGTGTCAGATACATGCAGCTCACTTTCACCACCACCGAATAGCGGTATGATTGCCATGCAATCTACAAATTCAAGTATGTCATACCCTGATTTCCATACCCCAAAAAACATAACCCTCGAATTTCTGAACGCCACAGCCTGAAAAGCCAACCCTTCGAGAAAGGAAAGGTTATCCAATACATCTTTAACAGAACTCGTCATCCGTGAACCAAGCCCACGGCCCAACACATCCAATGAACTCCATACCCACCCAACATGCTCCAGCCGACTATAACCCTCGCCAAAGATAAGAGTATAAATAACTCTCTCGAGTTCCAATCGATCTTTCCCATCCATATCCTCCACGGCTTCAAATCCTTCATGCATCCTCACCCCCTTTTCCCTCTTCCCCTAACGCACCTTCTCCTGTCCCCCTCATCCTTCAACACCCAATCAACCCCACCAACCAACCCTTCCCCCTCGCCATACCGATACAACACGAACATGCTCATCACTCCACACACCCCACATATCTCGTCTCCACGCCCCAAATCTTCTCTTCACACGCCTCACCCTTGAAACTATAGCCGCAAATCATAACCTCCACTCATGACTCGTGTTGCATTTTCAATTGATGCCGTTTATAGGCATATTTCGCGTTGGAAATGTGGCGTCGGTAGTAAGGTAGGATAATGGCTTTGAGAGGCGCGGGTTGGTGATGGTGTTGGTGCTGCTGGTGTTGGTTTTCGGAGGGAAAGGAATAGATCGATCGTGGTAGGTGAATCGGGTGAGTCAAATGGTGGTTATGGAGGTGGAGGTAGCGGTGGTAGGAATGACGGGCAACAGCTGAGCTGGAGCCGGGGCCGGCATTGTCGTCATAGAGGTGGGATCCGCTCGATCCTCGTCAGTAGCACTATTTCCGAGACTGTTTCGTTTGGGAAATGGATGGCTGTCCTGTCAGGCTTTGACATAGACTAGATGGGTACAAACAGAAAAGGACGCTAGAAACGCAGGATCGAGACGGGGGAGAAGGTAGGGTTTGCTCGGTTGATTGATGTTGTGCTTTCATACCTAGGTAGCTGATGAACGGATTCTATGTGATTGTGTGTAGATTGCTGAAGAATCTACTGTCTCTTTTGCAACAAGGTTGTTCTGATCCCGTCGCGTATCGATGCGTTGACGCAACGGCATACGCCGAACGTTTCTTTTGTCTGTGATTGTTGCATTTCATCGCCGTTGCGTCGTTACGTTGCTCTGCTAGTGCTGGATCACGTAGCTTCGCGAGGATCTACCACAGTTTTGCTCGTCGTGTGTTTCTGGGTGTCAAAAGCGGATATAGACAACGCACTGTTGTACCCGTCGCCGAGCATTCTCTCGATTAGAGCGGAATGTTTGTTGCCAACAAATCAAGCTGGCGTGCATGTGATGCATCTGCCATATGAGCCGCTGGCATACTCCAGCTCCGCATCATATCGGTATGAAGAAGCCAGGCTGTGGCGTGCACTCCGAGCGAGATGAGGTTTGCGCTTGTAGCATATGTGAGTGGGATCCCAATAGTACTAGCGATACCTTGCCCTTGGCTTAACTCCCAAATAGCGTAGCTGACAGCAATGACAAGGTCTGCGGAGTACTCAAACTGAATCACCCCGTTCTTGATCGCAAGGATCCACCCACCACCACTTATTGATCCCCGTGCACATCCACCACCTCAAAAAGCCTCTATACAATCTCACAACCGCATGAAATCCTGCAGCCCTCTCAGAGTATCTTTGCACCCCGCACTTCATTTCATATGGCCTAACCACGAATTTTACGCTACGATTGGGCTCGCACTAAATCTTGGGACCATCTCGCCACCAACTCATCGATTCGCTTTCGGGAAAGGCGTACTTTTGCCTCAGAGCTGCGGTGAAGACCTGCGATATGGCGGCCTTGTCATGGTTCTGGGAATGAAGTGTCTGGAAGTGAGGCTTAGTGATGCGGTGCCGGGGATTGGGAGTGGGTATGGGAAGATGGCGACTTTCTTTGACATCAGCTCAACCACTCTGTTGAGTGGCAGGGCAGTATAACATACTCTGAGAGGTTCGAAGGGTGAGACCGAGTGGTAGTGTAATGATCTATAATATTCCCCTGGATGGAGGGGAGCGAAGCTAGCGAAGCTGTCAGAACGTATGGATCGAGTTGAAGCACCATAAAGATATGGAGGAGATTGTCGACCATCATTCTCATCACGAATTTGGCCTCCTCTTTAGCTACCTACACCCGGCTTCGCGGTTTCTTTGATTCCTGCAACGCCTGAAACCATCGGTTCTCTGGATAGGCGCTCCCAGCCCCCTAGTCGCATCATCGCCTAGCGTACCGTTTCCATTGACATGATAGAGCGACCTTGGCTCGAGCTTTGTTTCCAGATAGGAAGGAGTGTTTTTGTGGAAATGGGAGGACGGCTGGCTTCGGTGGCCTCTGACCTCACGTGACCTAGCATTTATTTGGGGTAGTACGAACATGGGTCGTTGGTTTTCCATGACTGGGAGAGAAGGCAAATGAGTCAACCCCGTGGACCGGGTTCATTTCCTCGGTCCACTGTTGCTGTGAGCGAAGCCACCAAACAAGGCGTATCGATTTCGCCAAAACCCCATCAGGATGGTTCCCTTTATTCTCTGCCCACCACACGAAACAAATCTGGGGAGCGTCGACTCGTTGGCAGCCTTCCACTTGGTCCAGCGCTTATTATCGGTGATTCCGATAACATGAAGGAGGCTGTGATATCCAATCTTTGGGATAGCATTGCAACGAATCGGCTCCGTTCCAAGTTTGATGACCCTGAGGCAAATTCGTTCTTGCTCGGACAAACCACCCTACGTGCTACCTCACCGGATGGATGTTTTTGCCTCACGCCGCTTCGTTGGTTCTGTCGGCTCAACTTGAATCAATATTTCATGCCAATATGGGCATAGTGCCGCAGACTGCAGCACCCATTTAGCTGATGCTGGCTACCACCACTTTTGTGGGAAACGGCAACGTCTGGCGAAATTTGAATCTAAGGCTCCTGGTGTGTCTTGCAGATTGGGCAGTCCAAGGTCGTCAGCCCTCTTCAAATTTATTGGTTGCATGCGAGTCCTGCAACGGCCGATTGCCAGATACGATCACGCTCCTGCATTGCTCCCAGCATGACTGGCCCACGAATACTGTTTCCGTCGCACTCTTCATGCAGGTATCCAGGACGCCAACTATAGATAGAAGCATCTCTTCGAGGCAATGCCCTGTTCACATGGTTTCGTGCATGCAAGGCGGAGCCGGCAGCTGTGTTGTCAGTTTGTTCATTGCCTATGCCGGTCAGTTGTCCTTGTATATATCCACTTCCACAGCTCGTTGAGCACCGCCCACCGTTCGAAAGTTCCACCCCTCGACCTCCAGCAACCGAGCTTATTGCAAGCATATACACCTGCCCCGTGCCGGTCTTCTAAACCCAATATATCCGCTTCAGGGAAGACGAGGTCGCCAACAGCACGCATGGCTGCACCACTACCTTTCCAACAGACACCCCTGATATTCCACCCCTCACCATATCGCCCATATAATCCAGTGCTGGAATCTGCTTGGAATGATGCAGATCAACATTGCGCGCAAGTTCAGCTTCCGACCACAGGTGCAGCAAATGCCTACACGGCGAATCGTACCAGCCCGCAACTTCCAGATAAGTCAGAGGCCATCCAAGAGAGGTCTCCCATATCAACGCCGCCGATTTCAGTGAAAAAACAGAATATAGCCTGCCCACAATCTCAAGCTCTACCGTTCCTGACGAATTGGCGGTCGATGGCTGGCATCTCTACATTGCCTAAGCACCACCCAGGTCTTCAGATGACTCGAGCCAGCAAGGTAAGCTACTGAGCTTGGCTGCATTCCGTATGCTGTATCCTGGTGGCCCATACTGACATTCTGTCTGATTAGCCTATCGACACCTATATATATGCGCTCGTCGATGGCAATCATCTGTTGGTAAGAGACCCTTTCTTGCAAGACTAGGTCAAGTCTGATTTTGCAGCCCCACATCAACCTTATCAGAGGAAGGTATCCAGGTGGCCATGGGTTTGCAAGACGGCTCCACCTAAGAATTATAAGATATCTGAATGTGAAGCTCTCCGCGCTCGATCAGGGACTTGAGATCGTGACTCATGTCTATTACGACAAGCAAACGCTGATGCAAGCTTACGGCTTCGCAAAGGGGTCATCGACCCATCAAGAATTCAAGGATTTTTGTCGTGGATTCCGAGCGTACCACGAGCATACTGCTTATGAGGACGTCGGTCAAGACGAAGCGCATCATCTAGGCGGTAAGCAATGAGCACGCTTGGCTGACTTCTGTTGTGTACTGGCTGACTTTCTTTGGCTTCAGAGAATCTATTGAGGGCGGCCAGAGATCCACGCTGTCGGCAAATAGTCTTCGCACGACCCACCTTCGATGCTTACGTCAATCTGGTGAGGAGGCTGGCGAAAGACCATCTCGGCGATAGCATTTGGAACAAGATAAATCCTTCCTTCGATGCGGAAGAGCTGTTTGACCAGGAAAGGTCACAGCCCCTGAGAAGAATACCTACCCCCTTTATCAGCCCTGAAGTACCTCAGCCTCCCCATTGCATCCAACAGCCGAGCCCAATTCTCGAGTGGCGCCAATCACACGATATCGAGGACACATCCCCTCCGCCACCAGAACCCGAGAGCTTTGCGAAGATCAGCCCGGCGGACACTTATGAAGCACAGGGAAAGATAGTGCGCAACCGGAGCGGTCAGCGTATTGATCCACCCATCAAGTACTCGCAGAAGGTTCGCGAGAGCCTAGCCGGGCGAAGGCCGAGGATGTGCAACGTGCACCATCTGCGTGGACAGTGCCCCTTTGGGCCGAGGTGCGAGTACAATCATGGTCCTCTAAGTGATGAAGAAAGATGCGCTCTCCGGAGACTTGCAAGGGAACAACCTTGCAGAATGGGTAGCGAGTGCGAGGACGTAGCTTGCTTTGCCGGGCACCATTGTCCAAGGAACAAAGGATGTTCGGATACCTGCCGCTTCAGCTCCAAGATACATGTCCAGGGGAAGGATTTGCACGTCAGGGATCTCAGGATCATCTACGCCGATTCGGATCACCTGGGACGTACATCAACATCTACCACTAATACGGATGGAGAGCTGACGACGCGCGAGGACGGAGGCAAACAGGGAGCTGGTAAGACCCACACCTGCGGCAGTCCTTCCGTCTTAGTGATAAATGCTGACGTACCTTCAGGTGCGTAGACTACAGCTACTCGATTATCTGGCGTCGATCTCACATTCTCCCCCCCTGCAATTCAACATACGGAGTGTCTGAGCCGCAATGGTATGTGAAGGACATCAGATTGTTCTCTTTTGCACCATCCCGGCGAGCTTCGGCAACCTGCGCTTGTCTCACGAAACATAACCACGCATTTGATTGTTGGATCGAGCTTGGCCAGCTCCGGGAGGTTCATATGAAGAATTGTTGGTGCCATAATTGCGCGGAGGATACATTCTGGATACATTCTGAGGACTAAGATCAACGGCCACCATATTCACAATATAACATTCTATACAATTGAGCAGCCGTACTGCAGTGAAATAATGTAGATGATGTTGTGTGATGAAATCTATTTGCGTCAGGAGACGATTGATTCACCTACTGCATCTGATTGGCTTACGGAGAGATATAGGGTTAGCCCTAACCGGGGACTGAGATGTCTGAGACTCCGAGAGCTCCCACAACACCAGAGACATAAGGACCACCCTCCCCCTTCCCAAACCCTCTGCCGCCATCTCCAAGGTCCCATCCACCATCATGTCCACTCCCTTCCCCACTACCGCTTCAATAATAACCCTCATCTTCCTCCCCAGCCTCGGCGACGACGCCCACAGCTCGACACGTCCATCCCACCTACAAAACCTTTCACACAGAAGACACTGACTCAACATGACCCATACATGCCACCCACTCGTCCGTCCCTACAACCACCACCTCCCGCCTCTTATCCCAATCTACAGATCCTCCACCACCTCCTAAACGCGCGACGCCATGGTGCAAGCCTGAATCCACCCCAACCCTTCCTTACTAACCCTCTACCCACATGCAGCTCATGAATGAAGGAGATCGAAGATGTGGATCAAGACAATGTCAAGAAATACCGCACATAATGAAGAGTAGACACACAGCCGCCCTCATCTTTACGGATCTTAAAGAAGCGAGGTGAAGAGACACCGTTCATATACAATAAGACAGTAACTCTAAGGGGGCTGAAATACGGAGCTCTCTACAATCCATGAGCGAAGAATATTACCTGCGACGGCTTTCGCAACGGATGACGGCGATGAGAAACATCCTCAGCTTTTTGTATTGTGGGATACGAGCTGGTGACTTGTGAAGTGTATAAGCGAGGTTAAGAGGTGAGGAGTTGTATGATAGGACCATGGCTGTTTGGTAGTCTGAGCTGGGTAGTACGGAGTGGAGATATTTCGATGGATGAGGAGGGATATGGGGATGACAGTGGTGATGATATAAGGATATGCTGGGAAAGTTTCACTTTGAGATAAAAGAGGGGTGCATGCTGTGTACCGCGTCCATGATGAGCGTAAGGATATGCATTGTATTGAAATCCAGTGTCTCATTATGACGCAAGCCTCCAGGTACCTTTACGTACAAGCGGCGGTGGCCTCTTCTTATACTTCATCTTTCGCCC
>JAABUK010009223.1_pt1 | contig 13560 bp, 15 predicted proteins | sample 5559141 | NCBI WGS metagenome assembly JAABUK01 (sample SAMN10711869, study PRJNA513367) | rock metagenome | isolation source: Antarctica rocks | place: Antarctica: Victoria Land, Pudding Butte nord | collected 2016-01-03
CTGTGTGGGGGAGATGAACTGTTTGACAAGGGTGCCTAAGGTTGAGTTGATGCCTGTGCGCACCACCATTGCCAGCACATCATCTTTAGCATCCTCTGCGTTCCACACCTGCCGACCAAGAGACTGTGTCTAGGAGTGAGGGCTATGTCGGCTTCCATATGTGGCCATCAAAACTGTTGTATCGGCAGGCTGTATAGGGATGAGCAGAACGGGCTGCTATGGAGAGACAACATGTGTCATGCAAATATCTAGCTCATAACAAGCCAGAAAACGCTGTCATCATATGCTTCATCACATCAGCATACGCTTGCAGCAAGCGGAAGTGGAGTAAGCCAGTGGCAACCAAGGTAGATGGATAACCTGCTGGACCAGTGTGCCAGCATACACGGTACATGAAGGCTGAGCATCTGGATGATAGTCTCCACCGGCCTCGGGAACATAGCTAGCCTTGCGCACTTGCTTTGCCTGCACAAAGACCATTTCAATGCTACATATGATGCTTAATGCCTTTTTATATCACGCTTAGATGTATGTGTGATATATTAGGTACATAGGATATGCTTAATGTTTGATGGTTGGGATGCACACAGCAGCAGGACAAGTGCTGCATGCAGAGACCTTGATGCTAATCGGTAATCATCACTCATTGTTCTCTGAACACTTCATCGAGAGGGGAAAGAATTGCAGCACAACTCAGCTCACAAGGGTAGAGTATGCAGCGGCACAGAGGCAGGCAAGAGGTGTTGCCTGATCAGTACAGGCATACACACTTGCTTTTCCACTAATCTGTTGTGTGAATGCCTAATGTGCACGGGAATCAAATCTATGCAGCACTGAACAGGATAAGACAGGACCCATGACAGAGACACGAAACAGCACATGAGGCTGAGCAGCAACAGAGTGGGCTTGACAGCAGTAGGTAGGTGCATGATATGCTAGCATAGCACAGCACACTGCAGCACAGCACAGCATAGCACTGCAGCACAGCATAGCACAGCACACTGCAGCACAGCATAGCGCACTGCAGCACAGCACAGCATAGCGCACTGCAGCACAGCACAGCAAAAGCTACCTCGCCAGAAATCATGGCCTCTGACACCAAGCAGCTTCCTTGCAGCAGCACCATGTCACATGTGGGCCGGCCTTGTTGCAGGACTATTATGTCCCCTGGGACCAATCTGTAAGAGGGTATGGCTCTGACCCACCCCCCCTGCACAATGGGCACTATCCCCTGCTGCTTCACCAACCCCGCCAGGCTCCTGTGCTGCTTCATCTTGGCACTCACAATTGCAGAAAGTGCCACCACAGCCAGCAGGCCAAAGATGACTGAATACACCCAGTAGCCCTTGTAGGCCAGGTATGCTAGCTCCACATACTGGACACACAATACAAGCATGCGTCAGTAATCATATCAAGGACACTCCAGGTCAGGTTGAATGGGTTCTGCTGCTCTGTATGGTGTAGACTCTACAGGCTGACGCCTTTCATGCACACCTAGGGCATTGCCTGTGTAAGCTTGACTTTGCCCAGCTGAGGCTTCAAGGTGCACAGGACAGCTCTCCTGGGCACAATCAAGCCACACACACACACACACACACACGCACGCACACACATGTTTCAGGAGAGATGAACAGTCTCAGTATACTTCTGATAGATGACCAAGCATCTCTCATAGAAGTGATGCAGGAGCTCAGCGTGATGCAGACAGACGTCATGCAGCGACACTGAGAGCTTGCACAGCAGGGGTGCTCTGGTACTGAACAGCTGCTGGCCCAAGGCACAAGTGCATGTGACAGGGCTGACTCACACAAAGTCTCATCTAGATTGCTGGCAGCACATGCAGCACAGCATGATAGACAACCTTGCACCCAATTGTGTATAGCATGTGAGTTTGCAGATTGAGCAGGGATGAACTGTATAACTGACTGACACAAATTGCAAATTGCGCACGTGCCTGCAACAGGAGACTGACACGAATTGCACATTGCGCACACGCCTGCAACAGCCAGGCCCACAGAGTGCCCAGTCTCTGTCAGACAAATTCGCCTTACTTGCTGGACATGATATACAGATCTTCTGCATGCAGTGTTAGGCAATATCATCATGGCAGCACATGATGCATCAGAGGAAATGTGAGGCCTCTATCTGCCACCTTAGCATGAGTCTCACCTGGATACAGAAGACACTGGGTGGAAGGCATGATGTCATCAGGGCATGCAGTGTTGACTTCTGAGGAAGCTTCTTGTCGTTGCCGTACAGGCGGACCATGTGGGCTCTGTGAGTGCGTGTGTGCTCAGGGTTCAGCTTGTCCCAGCTGCCACCTGCACCATGCATTCAGAATCAGACGCCAAGAAGAGGACTGGCACAGCTGAAAGACAAGAAATGGAGCAGTCAACAGGAGGGAATCCGGCATGCTTGAGAAGAAGAGGGTGCAAGCAGCCAGGAAGCAAAGTGAAGAAGGCACAGCCAGGAAGAAGAACAAGGCACCACCCAGAAGAAGAATAAGGCACAGCACAGAGAAAGAATGACACAGCCTGGTGAGACTCAAAGCGATCATGCTGGGAAGGAGAGGACGATGAAGAGGAAGAGTGACGATGCCTGAGAGAGGAGGCTTTCACAGTCAGGAGGAAGAAGAGCAGCACATCCAAGCACCGCCATGAAGAAGAGAGGTGGCAAAGCCATGAAGAAAGGTGATGTTGCCAGAAAGAGGAGACTAAACCCATTAGGGAGAAGACGAAAAGTGCCCATAATAAGGTAGTTGGCATGCCTAATGGATGAGATCTTACAGCAGGACAGGCTCTAAAATGTTGCAGGGCAGCATCAGGTGTGCGTTGAGCTGACTCATCCTGGGTTAGATAGCTCTAAAATGAAGCAATTGAATGAGAAAAGGAGCACTGGCAAGGCTGGGATGAGGAAAGACTGAGTGATTTACCTTTGTTGATGTGGCGCAGAGCTCTCAGGGCATCACAGATTCGGCGGGGCATGTGGAGCGGCATGCCAGGCGTGGGCAGGAAGGCATCTGCAGAGGGAGAGTAGGTGTACTGCGTCAAGAACAGCTTGAAGGCTCGCACCTCTTCCTGTTAGCAAGGCACTCTCTTTCAGCCACAAATGGTCAGGGACTTCTGATAGGGCACAGCAAAATTACAGGAAATTCTCGACTGCTGACAATCTGCTGATCTGTTGCGGGCATCGAAGCACAGCGCTTGACCATCTGGAGACTTTGTGGGTGATTTGGACAGAAAAGAAAAGACGACGCCTTTCGGCGTCAATTTCATGAGAAGCCAAGTATTATACCGGGCTGCCCAGGTTTGTGGGTGATTTCCTGCGGTGTCTGGTGCGCTGCCGCTGCAATGTGAGAGCATATCATCTGCTGAACGCAACTTTGCCCATGCTTTGCAAAATGACAACCACCATGAAAGTTGCCCAAAAGGTGTGGATGAGATGATGTTGGGCAAGGCAACAGCAGGTTGCAAGCACAGTCACATGGAGTCTACACGGTCTCTGCATGGCCAACAAACACTTGTGAACACTGTAGCTGCACATAGCAATGAACGTGTCCTGAAGAAGCATGCAAATGTCCAAGGTGTGTGAGAGCCACGCTCCAGGCACTTGCAGAGTTCCTCAAGCATAGCATGCGATAGGAGTGTGTGCTGTGTACCTGAGGAACTGTGCAAGCGCAGCACGCGTTCCTATCATAGTACAAGCAGTGCCTAGTTTGATGTGAACAGTACCTCAGAGCGTTGTCTATGCGCTGAGGCAGCCTTCAGGATGTCAACCTTCAGCAGCCACTGCCGCCCATCAATCAACTGCAGCCACAGCAACATCTCACATTGGCATGTTGTTGTGCATTGCCGTGACAATCTGCCCTGGGATCTGTGCGAGGCCATGTGCAAAAGTTCTACATGTATGAACAGCCATGCTGGATGGCATGCATGCAGGCGGGCACATACATGGCTTGACTCATGTCCTTGCCTGTCATCAGCAGATGTTCACATGAATTTCATCATAGAGTTTGAATCGTATGGTCCATCTAGACTGTAACAGATGGCTTGCTACACCATAAGACAGATGTATGGTAGCTGTGTACTGCAGTGTGTCCACAGTGGAGGAGTGTATCTGTTATACAGACAAGACAGTTTTGCCAGGTCAGCACCTTGACAAGAACATACTGTGCCTGCTGCAAGGGACAGCCAGTCAGAAGATGGGTAGCTGCCTCAGCACAAACTCTGCCCAACACGCTGAGAAAAATCCAATAAAGACCAACACAAAGCCGCGGCAGGGGTGACATGCGGTAGCCTTGCACTCCTGAACCACCTGGGCAAACAAGGCATTGCTTTTCTGTCTTGAATGTCTCATCACAATGAGGGAAATGCAGGTAAAGATGAAGATGAGAACTTTGAGAAGATGCTGCATCTGGGCAGATATGTGCATGTGGTGTTGGCAGGCCTAGCAGATTTGTACACAGCCAGGCTGCAACTATACCCAGATGACAAATAATCAAAGCCCACCTTGTCGACCAGCTGCAGCTTGCGGCCATGCTGCTTTTGCACAAGGCTTGAGCTGCCATCGGCAACAGGAAGTGCAGCCATGACATAAAGCTTTATAAGCTTTGAAGGTGCAGGGAAACAGCAAGGGCCTGTCTCAACATTCCTTGGAAGTCACTGCAAAGTCGCATCCTCGGCGCAGATTGTCGCGACACCGCAATTTACAGCTTGAGAGGTGCAAGTTCTTTGGCACATCCTAGGACTTGTCGTGGCCTCAACGTGGATCAGCGGTCTGGGCTCAGGGTTGAGGTGAAGTTGTGGCAGCGCACCTGCTCCCCTGAGCAAATGCTGTGGTACCACTTTCCGCTATCTACAACGCACGCTGCTTGTTAACGTATCAGTACACGCTATAATCGTCCGATCCGTTGGCAAACACGTCTGGGCACCGAGCACTCCGTCCGGGCATCTTGCCTTTAACAAACTGACGCTCTTGTCAGCAGCCAAGCAACGCACGGCTTTCTATTGATCGCTTTTTGCCTTGTCGAGAGTCCGCAAGTCAAAGCGTGCAGGGGAAATTCATCGTCGAGTCAATCTATCTACCGAATTAAATTAGTCATATGATTAGGTCAAGCATAGAACGTAATTTACGATTACCTAAACCCTAAAATTATAATTTAACGCCCGAGGAGCGCAGCACAGCACTGCGAGGCTCAAGACGCAAAGTAGAAAGACCCGAAGCAACCATACTACCAGGTGTGATCACAACGTTCCGGTGCAGTACACTAGTGTGCACAGTTCACTACAAATGCCCCCATAACTTTGAGCTGAGGGCGTTGGGTTGATCTGCTGTAGGACTGCTGCCCGCTTACTGGCTGTGCAGGTCACTCCACCCGCTGCAGCAGGTTGCTCCAACGCAAGTATGCTCCTTGTTTACTTGAGGCAAGGACATAGTGCAACGCTTACCTTGGTTCTCTAAACAGGGACCCGTGCTGCAGAACACTACACCGACCCACAGCCAGCAGAGGCCACAGCTTTCGCTACACGTACAGTCCACATATCATGCAGCCTTGCGGCAAGTGCAAACCTTGCCTCAACCCTCATTTCAAAAAAGCGTGCATCGAAGTCAAAGCAGCCAGAGAGCTGGACCGCAGCTCACACCGCTCCTCGCACACAATCAGGCGCGCACGACTCTCAGCCACTAACATTCCTTTAGCTAAGCTTGCTCACGAGGCTGCAATTACAACAGCAGAAGCACAGCATGAGGAGCAGCTGTCCAACAAGCGATTTCAGCGGGACAGCCCCTCACCCTCAGCTGTGTCAGGCCATGAGCAGCATTGTCTGTCCGAGACGGCGCAAGCAAAGAAAAGAGCTGCCACTGAAGACTCAGACAACTACGGATGCAATAAGAGGATATGCTTTAGTATGCGTGATCCAGAGCAAACAGCAGCAAGAACCGCAGCAAGCCCAGCAACAGCTGACCCTGAGAGCTGCTTCATCCAGGTGCAGTTGGCCTACGCTGTGTTGTGTCTCCTTGTCCTCCCTTGCTGACTCAGGCACAGGTCAGCTTGCTTGCGTACTGCTTTCCTTCATGCTTTGGACAAGGTGCAGCCTGTACACAATACTGCCAGTTGTCAATAGCAAGGTGTAATGTTTAGCTGCTCAGACGATGAGCTTTCAAGCCGTATGTGATACGCTTTCAATAGCATATTATGGACACTTGTACATGCATACCTACACTGGCTACATCTGCTGCGTTTGACTTATAATTAATAAATGCAGGGACAGAACACCAATAGTGCGCCACCAGCCTCTGACCATGATTCAGAAGGTCAGCCAGATGCTGGGACTGCAGAGCTTAGGTCGAAGACCTACACTGATGCACAGAAGCTAGTTACAATGCTGAAACAGGCGGAGGCATTTCGTCAGATCTTCCAGTCTGAAGCAGCCAGCGCCCAAGCAGCTGCCCATCAGGGTCAACAGATGACTGGAAGGCTGCAGCAGCTGCTCACCAGCTGCGCTGCTGAGCATAAGCATGTTCTCGAGCAAAAGGCCAGCTTAGCTCAAACCAATCACGAAACCAGAGCCCTGAATCAGCAGACCCAACAGGATATAGAGACGCTGCACAAAGCAACTGCAGAAGCCAGGGCTGAGCGTGACCGCCTTGAAGGGCAGCAAGCCAGTGCAGTGAAAGCCGCCAGCGAGACCAAAGCCCTGAGTCAGCAAGTTCAGCAGGATCTGCAGGCGCTGCAGAAGGCAGCAGCAGAAGCCAAGGCTGAGCGTCAGGCTCTGTTAGCCCAGGTCACAGCGTCTCAGGCAATCAAGGCTGAAGCCCAAGCGGCGATTGATCGTGCACGGCGGACTTCAGACAAGCTTGATGTAGATGTGGAAGCAGCGCGTCAGAGCCTGCAGAGTGACAAGGAGAGGCTGCTGACAGCCAGACGTGAGGCACTAGATGCATGCACAAGGCTGCAGGTGACCATTCGATATTCATTATCACAGCTGACAAGTCATGCATCATCAACACAGAATGCTGTGAAAGTTGCTCACATCAGGAGTGTCTCAGTATTGCTGACCTCTGGCATAATACTGCTGAGAACGCATGATTGCTTGCACTATTGCTGACCTCTGGTGTAGTGTTTGCCAAAGACAGATGCTTGCTTGCACTATTGCTGACCTCTGGTGTAGTTTTTGCTGAAGACGCATGCACTTTTGCGCTGTTGCTGATTGTGTGCCTGAGCAGTATATCTGTCAGGTATGCCACCGGATGCAAACCAAGGATTGCCCTGCCTTTTGCAGGCAAGCATGACATCCTCTGCTCAGCAGCATGAGCAGCGTCTGGCAGAGACACAGGCAGAGGTGCAAGAAGCCACAGAGGCAGTTCAGCATGCCCAAGCAGCTGAGGCTGAAGCCACATCGGCAGCTGACAAGGCAGCTGCGTCATCAGCTGCTGCTGAAACCGCAAGAGCAGATGCCAATGCTACAGCCCAGAGGTGCCAGCAGGCCTTCGACGACTCCATCAAAGCCATAGCTGGTGCAAGGCAGAAGCTGACAACACGTTTGCAGCAGACCATCGAGACCCACATCACGGCAGAAGTCCATCGTGAAGTTCTTGCCGCCACTCAACAGTCTCCTGCAAACTGGCAGAGCTTGCAGGCCGTGGCATCAGAGGCCCGGAAACTGTTGGAAGGGGTGGATCAGGAGATCAGGAACAGCGTGGACTCTGCTGTTCGTAGCGCCAAGGCAGAGATTGTGTCTGCTGCTGTGGAAGCTGCTGTAGCTGCCACTGCTGTGCAGAAACTAGGAGCTTCTGATCAGGCTGGCACAACTCAGGTAGAATATACTCAAAACATATTGCATCTTCCAGATGCATGGCATGCTTCAAAGGCACTGTCCATTCTGATAAAGTTGGCACATCTTAGATAGCGTGTGCCCAGACATGATATACTTTGCAGATGTATGGCACGCTCGAGTGACACGACTGACCAGCAGGAAGACTATATGGCAATGGTGTAGGTGCAGTGGCCTGCAATCAGCTGAGTGACGCACAGCTGCCACAGACTGACTGTATAGCGTAGCGAATACTTCAGGGGGTACACTTGTTCTGTGCAAGCATGCTGGCCGGTTGTGCAGTGCTTAGCTTTTGCTGTTCCCGCCTACTCACAGCTTCTACCCAATCTTGAAGAGTTCATATCCCTTTTTACATGCATGTGTTTCCAGGACCCTCAGTCCTTGCCTTGCTACTCCCCAGATGAGTGCCAAAGACAAAAACGGATTGGTTGATTGATTGATTGTAGGGCACATGGCAGAGGCATGGAGTCCCAGATCTAGTCACTGCAGCCAAGCAGGAGGCTTTGCACAACATCAGTGTGAGTGTGCATCTGACACAGAGCATCATGGACCACATGCAAAGAATTCTCAGCTGGACAAGTAATGAAGCTGTGTACAGCGGAACATCTTGCACAGTTGAACAGGCACCTTGACTGATCAAACTTTGCAGCACTTTGCATTGGCATTGGCATGCACTTGCAACCACCTGTCACAATGCTTCCAAAAACACCAGGCACTTCTGCAGCGTGACTGCTCCTTGGTCTTGAAGCATAACAGTGACAGCTTCTGATCTCACATGTTTGCTGCAGATGGCAGAGCAGAGGGTGCTGTCCTCCATTAACAACAAGGCAGGCCAAGGGCTGACGAATCTGCGAGAAGCAACCCAGCATGGAGTGACTTTTCTGCAGCGCCTTGCGTTGCCGAACACCCAACGGCTGCGCCCCCAACCACAGCTTCAACACTCATCGATGACAAGCAGTCAGAACCAGGTGAGCAGTGTGTTGCAAGCAGGGCGTGTATGTGCCTGCATGGCATTGCCTTTGATGTACACCCCCAATGTATGCTGGAGCCTCCCTATCCTGTCACTGCAATGTAGAAGCACTGAGGCATCTGCTGTTCAGTCATTCTGACTGTTTGCTGCAAGATGGCGGCTACTGCCTTGCACCTTGAGGTCCCAACAGATGTAGCTGCCATCCATCCCACCATATCATGGCTTGAGAGTACGTAAGCCTAACCCCCCTTACATGTTTATGGTAGCTGTAGCGATGGCTGTGGACTTAATGCTAGATTTGATTGTCAAGCAAAGACTACTCCTTATCTTTCTCATGCTGCCTGAGCACAGTCTGCATGTTGAGCGGTGTCTTCTCCAGGGTCTGCAAGCCACAGCAGCTGCTGACCCTGGCCAAGCCTCGGCAACCTTCCTTCAGCCTGTACCTCAAGCTTCATTTCTGCCAGGCGCAAGCGCGCGCATACTTTAGTGCTGTGCACAACAGAGGCTTTCCCTGTACAGGGCCTAGCAGTGAACAGATGACAGGAACAGAAGGTCCTGACGAAGTTCATGCGACTCAAGGCAGCTGTATTGTGCGATAGCTTTGGTCTTGACCCTGATCTTCGTACAGCCTCTGCCAGCTTTAGAAGATAAACAAGATGTTTTCCCAATGTACACATTCAAACATTTCCTCGTCAACACCCAGGGCTAGAGGCTGTGTATCATAATGCTGTATGGCAACAAGCCTGGTGACTCAGTGTAACTGTTCAGTCAGGGTGCGGAACTAACCAGTTGTTAATTGTCACAAATATAGACTTTTCAGTAGGACTTGCTGCATTGGACTTGCACTCTCTGATTTACCTCGGCACGCAACTGTACAGCCTCTCGGGATTGAGCAGCAGTAGCTATAGCATATCAACGCATGTAGTATCAGGTTTACCACGTTGATTTTTCATTGCTCTCAGGTTGTTGCATGTACAAAACGAAAGGTAAGTATCTGGGTCAGAAGTGTGAGGTTTTGAGGTTAGAAATCTAAAGCGACTTATCGAAAGCTTCCGAAAAGCTCGCTGCCGCATGACAAAACTGACAGAGTCCCACACTACTTGCAAACCTCACCGCGTCTAGTCCTGCTCCTGTATGTGCACGGAGACTGCAGCAGTGCACGCTGCTAGGCGCTGCACACAACCGCTGGTGACGAAAATTCGAACGAAACGCTGAAGCTGGGTTACGGAACTTCTTTCCGGTGGCGATTGTTGTGCTTTTGCTGCGCAAACAGTTGACTACTGCCTGGCCAGCAGACGTTCTCCATTTGCTCCGGGCGACATGGTGCTGCGGCTTCGTGGCTCCGACGCGGGATCAGCAACCGCCAATGATGCAGCTACCTTTTACCGCCTCGCCAGCGACGGCAACACAGATGCCGTTGAGGTGATGCATTAGCAGTCATATAGATCAAGTATTGTGCGTTATGTGTCTTTGAAGAGGCCACTGTGGCCTGGTTCGGCTCAACCAGGTCGCGTTTCTGGTATTGCGTGCCTGTCTCAGGGCTGTAATGTCTGCCTTTCCAGAAAAGGGAACTGTAGAATTGCTAAATGGCGTGTGTGGAACAAATGTGCGAATATGTGCACAGCTGAAGGCCCTGATCAAAAACCTCACGCAGTACACCACACAGCCTTCTGCATTTCCTGGCGCACGCTTCTGGCGCCACATTCGAGGCATGACAGCGTGAGTATTGTGCTCAGGTCATTGCACAGCGCATACGCTGGTCTCAAGGACTCCAAACCAGTGAACACCCTCAGCCTGGAGTTAGTGCCACACCAGCTATTTCACTGACAGATCTGCTGGAGTATCATTGTCCAAAGTCTGGTTTGACACCTCTCATGGCGGCAGTGGTCAAAGGCCACCTTGCAGTCACACGCCAGGTAGGTTGTGGTGTAGTCAGATGCATGGTAATGTCGCTGTGTGTTACTGACAATGGTCACACCAACACCTGCTGTGTTCAGAATTGCGCAGCCATACCACTCAGATCTCTCATGACTCTAGCTTGCTCTATTCATGTGTCTAGGTTTACACATGCACATTTCAGCCTTGAGACGCGTACACGTGTGCATGATTGCACATGGCCTGCTCTAGTGTACAAACCTGGGCGTTGAGCTTTTCAGACACAAAAAATGCATTCCGATCAGCGTCCAGTAAAGATCACCCATGTGAAGCACTAACAGTAGACTGTTTCGACCTAAACAACAGCAGCGAGGTGAGCCTTCTCCACCTTTTTGCAGCTTCTGGAGTATGGTGCAGCTGTTGATGCTGTGGATGCACAGAAGGGCAGAACGGCACTGCACAGGGCCATCAAGGGCAGTGTGATGATGTACCCTATGGACGCCAAGATTGTGACCCTGCTCTTGGAATCAGGAGCAAACCCCTTCTGTGCAGATGAAAAAGGTCAGTCAGCGTCCCCAATCTGTCATGCCCTCTTCACTTGTTGCTCTTTTGGGAGTCATCATCACTAGCAACTACTCCTGGGAGCGATTGTCACACCATGATTACCAAGCATGCAAACAATCAGATTTCTGTTGTCATCAATTTTGGGGTGTAGCTTTGTCCAAAAGCAGCTGCATGAGCGTGTGCATCATGTACAGCCCTTGATGTGCAGCCACCAGCCCAATGGCCTGTGTCTCCTGGACAGCTTGCTTGCTTGTAGCGACCATGAGCTCTTTATACTCCCAAGTCATCTTGTTTGATTCAGAAATGTCGACTCTACACTGGAAATCTAGACTCAGCAACGCATGGGGACAGTAAAACCGCGTTTCTACATTGTGGAGATGTTTGAGATGCCCTGCAGGTTGCACTGCCATAGACTACGCATTCCTGCGGCGCATGTCAATGAGTGCGCGTGTCCCCAACAGCTTTGAGCTGATTGTGCGCGGCTTCCTTCAAAATGCAGTCTTTGCTGGACCTTTTGAAGTCAAGCTTTCCAGGTGTGCACTTTTGTGCTTCATGGCCATGTTGCCCGGCCCTGCTGAGACCATTGCGCCCTTTCTGGAGTTCTGGGCTGTGCATCATCATGTGTGGGCACGTGTGTCTCACACCTTGACACTGTATACTTTGTTGACTGCACATATCAGTATGAACAGCTCCGGGCTGCCGCCTTGGGAGGCTCCCCTTATCATTGTTCCAAAGCGTAACCTTTTTCTTCTCTTTTCTATCAGTATGAGCTGCTGTACGGCTGCCTGCTATGCACAGGCATCACATCCAGCACTCCACACCCTTCTGACTTCGTTGAAACTTCTACACCCCAAACAGTTTGTGCTGCTTACATGCACTGCTCAATGCAACAAAAGACTATTTTGCACTGGTCAATGCAACAAAAGACTATTTTGCAGGATATTGGGTTTGTCAAAGGGCTGGAAGAAGCTATATTGTGCCCTTGTGCCTTTCTCGTCAGCTGTGGGCACTGAAGCAACAGAGCTTCAGCTGATGTTCATAGATGAATCAGCTCTGACCTTGGTAGACAAGGTGGTAGTGACAGATTGCAGGTCTGAGGCCTGTGCCACGCGAGCTAGGCTACATATTGACCTGGTGAGTAAGTCAGTGACATGGACTAAGCCATTGCATGTGTGTGCTGTGAACTGTTGTTTGAAGACCCCTGCTGGAGCTTGGGACAGCAGTCTGTGGACGACTCTGCTTGTTTCTGGCTAGCTGCGTCTCTGCATATTTCTTGAGTCTCTGTGAGGCACTGTGAATCCAATGTGCCCCCATAACTGTTGCCACATGTTCTGTTCGTAAGTTGTGCCTTGCAGTCTCTACCTTGATGCACAAAACATGCAGAAATGTAGCTAGCTCAGTGCCTACAACCATCAGCGATCATCTTATCAAATGCGCATTCTTCTGGCAGGCACCTGACGCAACTGCCAGTCGCTTGCTGTTGCCTCAGGTGCCTGCTGCTGTGCCTTGCCAGCAAGTTGTGTAGTAAGCATGTTAGGCATGGTGCAGATTGTGAGGCCACAAACCAGGATGATGGAGGTGTACATGACTGATGCTGGCCACCAACAAATGAAAGTGCAGCTGCGAGCTCTGGATGAGAGCCTGGCAGAAAGCGGCAGACTGCACAAGCTGACAGAGCTTGCTGCCATAGATCCAGGTTTGCTGGGCCTCTTTGCTGTCCCTGCTCATTGTCCCTGCATTCGTTCCCTGCATCCCTGCCATAGATCCAGGTATACTGTGCCTCTTGGCTGCTGCTACTCACCGTGAACAACTGGCATACATCGTGTGTGTCAGCCGCAGCGGACACACATTCATTACATCTGTTACTGGTGTGGTCTATGCAGTTCTCAAACGGTCCAGCTGAGGCTATGGCAATGTTCTTGAGAGCCTCAGCACCATGTTCCTTGCAAAGCCTTCCATAGACAGATCCCTTTTTTGTCAGAGATGTGCTGCACACTGTCAATTCATGTCTTGTTGTAAGCAATGTTGCTGTTCAGGTATCTCTGGTCACTCTGCTGCTGGCACTGCCCGCAGTCAGGTCTCCCACAACTGTGCCAAATGTGCATCTGCACTGAGCTCACACTACGCATCATTTCTCAACTCGCCTGTACCCGCCTCCATTCACTGCCTTATTCACCACTTCATTCACTGCTTTATTCACCACTTCATTCACCGCTTCATTCACCACTTCATTCACCACTTCATTCACCACTACTTTCCAATGCAGCTGAGGCAGCAGAGTTTCCAGCACGCCGAAGGGCAGGGGGCGCCTCCTTCAGG
>JAABUK010009224.1_pt1 | contig 13559 bp, 13 predicted proteins | sample 5559141 | NCBI WGS metagenome assembly JAABUK01 (sample SAMN10711869, study PRJNA513367) | rock metagenome | isolation source: Antarctica rocks | place: Antarctica: Victoria Land, Pudding Butte nord | collected 2016-01-03
GCAATGTTGGCAATGTTGGCAATGTTGGCATGTACAATCAAGTGTGACGCACCAGTCAGAGGTTGCCCTTTTAAGCCTGAGTCAGAAGCCATCCACCTCTCATTGAGAGAAACCACAGATGATGCTTTCCTGTGTGAGGGACTTAGTCAATGCAACACGCTGTTGCCTGTGACAAGTTGGACAGGCGGACAACGGACAGACGAAAGCAGCAAGGAAGTTTGCCAGTCTCATGAAGGGCTGCATGGCTATAATGACTGTTGATTAGGCAATACCGTTAACATACCATAGACATACCGTAGACGTACCGTAGACATACGGTACATACGGTACATTTGGGACACGCGGTACATATGTGTATACTTCTAGTGTTGTGCAATGCTTTGCAGGTTCCAAACGAGATGGGCACACAGTATCACGACGTCCTGTCTGCTCAAGATGTGGCGGTGTATGGCGGCCTCTGTGCGCTTGCATCCTTTGACAGGCATGAGCTCCGAAACCATGTCATCAACAACGTCAGCTTTCGGGACTACATGGAAGTCAACCCTGAAGTAATGCCTCTTCTTCTCCTCATGCAGTCAACATCATATGTTCTTCCTTTGCAGCACATGAGCTCCGAAACCATGTCATCAACAACGTCAGCTTCCGAGACTACATGAAAGTCAACCCTGAGGTAACGCCTCTTCTTCTGGAAGCAGGCCTCTGCAGTCAACGTCATGTGTTGCATGGGGTGCTAAGCCTGACCGACTCCTTTCTGGCACGCGCTTGACAGCCCTTCAGGCCCTTTTTTGGATAGAACTCCCACCAACTTGGTTTTGTCGCACACCACATACACCTGTGCTTTCAAGCCCAGATGTCTGATGAGTCACAACTGGCTCCACACCCCAGACTGTAAGGTGTGAAATGATAAGACAATAAAATGACAGCCCTGGAGGGCCAGTGCCCTTGCTGCATGTACGGCTTGAAACTCATCAGAGTTGCTATAGTACGCATTCTGACACAGTGCACTTGACATTGCAGGAAGACACATGTTCCTTTTGGTGTTTGATCCTTGTGTTTCTTCCTTGTTTTGATGTGTCCATCCCTTTTCGTCCTTTTCTCCGAAAAACAAAAAAAGAAATAGACAGGGGTTAAGTTTAGGTTTGGAAAACCTTTTTCAGGTGCGAGAACTGGTGAATGACTTCTATGGCAGCCGTTGTGATCGCTGAAAAGCGCAAGTTTTTCTTTTCTTTTCTTTCCAGGTGCGAGAACTGGTGAACGACTTCTATGGCAGCCGGTATGCTTCCTGCCTCAGCCACCTGACCAAGCTGCGCCCCATGCTGGAGCTAGACCTGCATGCACATGTCCACCTCAACACCCTGTACGCTGCGGTGAGAACACCCTGTGCACATTTTCATGGCTTCCAAGCATGACAGCCCCTGCGTTTGTGCCCTGTGTCTTTGTGCACATGCTCATGTACACCTCAACACTCTGCACGCTGCTGTGAGAACCCCTTGTGCACATTTTCATGGCTTCCAACCATGACAGCCCCTGCGTTTGTGCCCTGTATCTCTGTACACTTGCTTGCTCATTGCTGTGAGCAGCTTACTTGCACAAGGTGGAAGTAACTTGCCCGCTACATGCACACGCTGTGCAATTGGTGTGTGTTGCTTTGATTGAGCACACCTTGTGCACATTTGCTCCCACTGTGACAGCCTCTGCATTTGTGCCCTGTGTCTCTGTGCACATGCTTCCTCACTTGCTGTGAGCAGCCTATCTGCACATGGTGGGTGTAGGCTGCCCATGCATCTGTGTACACGCTGGGTAGTCAGTGTGTTGCTCTGATTGAGTGTGCTGATTGTGTAGTGGTCAGTCATGCATTTTCTGTGCAACAAGCTGGTAGGTTGCATTCAGGAGTGATCGCTTGCCTGAGCTGAAGCATCTACAGCTACGGCTGTTCGGTATTGTACACATGTGATTCTAGGCAAAATCAGTTGACCCTAGGCAAACCAACCGAACCCTAGGCAAAAGCAGCTGACTGCAGGCAACACCACTTGACCCTAATCACAAGAAATCATCAGAAAGCACCTGACTCTACCTGACCCTAGGCAGCACCACCTCGCCCTAGGCACAATCACCTGGCCCTATGCAAAAGCACCTGACCCTAGGCAAAATCACCTCACCCTAGGCAAAATCGCCTGTGCGTGCATGGTTGCCTGAAGCATGTGTATGAGGGCTGTGTCAAGGCCAGCTCATGCCATGACATCTGTTTGCAGCACAAATTCTCCGGGCTGATGGGTTTTGCGGGCTTTTAGTCTGCTAGTGAGTCTGAGGCTGCTGTAACAGTCACACAGTCATTATGCAGTCATGCAGTCTTGCACTCATCCTGAGTGGAACTATTTCATGATGCTGTCACAAACTGCTGCAAGGCAACATCCATCAGCAGCTACATTGCACACTTCGACCCTGGTTCTGTACTGAAAACTTGGCTCAAGTCATGTGCTGTGAAATGTTCAGATTCGTAGCAGAGCCCTCGTTCAGTACACCACACCGTTCAACACAATCAGCTGCCCTGTTTCTGTGCTGGAAGGTTGGCTAAATGATGCTCTGCAAAATGTGCAGATTCGAAGCAGAGCCCTGGTTCAGTACACCACGCCATTCACATCTGTAAATCTTCCCACCATGGCAGAGGCCTTCAAGACTGACGTCAGGTGTGTGTCTGTCTGGATCTGTACTGCACAGTATGTTGCCACTCTGTTTGCATGGTATGCTAGCTGTCAAAACTAGGCCAGGAGCTACTCAGGGCTGTACATACCTGACCCTAAGCAATGACACAGAATGAAACAAATGCATGAATGGACAAATGAACGCATGGAGGCACAAGTAAGTGTATGAATGCATCGAGCAATGAATAAAGAAATCTGGGAATACATGAGTGAGTGAACAAGCAAGCAAGCCATTGACAGAGTGAGCAAATGGATGAATGAACAGAAGAATCAATGAACGGATGATTAGCATGCATGTGCCAAGGGTGGTGTGCCCGTCATTGCCGAAGCTGCATGTTCAGGCACATGAACATTGGCATGGGCATGTTGACTTGCTGAGTGTTGTTCTCGTGAGGCCTTACAGGGATGCACAAGACAGGCTGCTCTGCGAGAGACAAGAATTGCCCTGCACATATGCATCATGAGCTGCAAAGGGTACAATATTTATATGCATTCATGATATACTATAGTTACAAAAGCTGCTGGCTTGACTGTCTGAGGGGTGCAGCTGTGCAATGCATGTGATGTATTGGCTGGACTGAGTGTGGCATGTGCAGCCTACTTACACAGGTGCTGTGATAATCACATAATACAACATCACTGAATTTAACCTAGGGCGGCCAGGTGGGCGAAAGCTTTTCAGGCAACCTATCATTAGGCATCCTGCAGCTGTTGTCTTGTGGGACGCTGCAAGTTGCCTGCTGAAAGCATTGGCCGCCGTGCATTGTTTTGGCAGGAAGAAGAGCTGATCCAGACTGAATGGGCCTGATCTTGCGACTCATCCATCTAGTTTTCAGGAGTGGACTAAAGAAGGAGCTAGCAGAGCTGATCCAGAGCGAAAGGGCTTGATCTTGCGACTAATCCATCATGTGTCACATGCAATGGATTAGAGAAGGAGCTAGCAGAGCTGATCCAGACTGGGCGACCCTGATCTTGTGACCAATCCATCATGTGTCACATGCAGTGGATTAGAGAAGGCGCTAGCAGAGCTGATCCAGACTGGGAGACCCTGATCTTGTGACTAATCCATCATGTGTCACATGCAGTGAACTGGAGAAGGAGCTAGCAGAGCTGACCCACAGTGAAAGGGCCTGATCTTGTGACTGATCCATCATGTGTCACATGCAGTGGACTAGAGAAGGAGCTAGCAGAGCTGACCCACAGTGAAAGCGCCTGATCTTGCAACTAATCCATCCTGTGTCACATGCAGTGGATTAGAGAAGGAGCTAGCAGAGCTGATCCAGACTGATCAGATTCAGGCTCGCATCGACAGCCACAACAAAGTGTTGTACGCACGCCATGCAGACCAACGCAAGGCCACCCTCCAGTCAGCCCTCCGTACAGGTGGGCCCATGTGATGCAGCATTTTCAGTCTGGGATGTCATGGGTTATGTTCACATGTGTTCATATCACATCTGTACTTATAGTTGATCTATATTAACAGTTGGGTCACGATTATATGTGCAAATCAAATAGTATTGAATTTTGGGCTTGCAGAGCCAGATGAGCTGTGCTCGTTTTCGAGCTTGTTGATGTGCTGCACTGCACAACCATGCAGCTGTGCTTCAGAAGCGGTCAGGCTTGTATGCTCTGCATTTTGTATCTGACGTAGCATTGGGTGCTGGTACGCTTGGCAACCATGAATTGCTGCAATCTATCTACCTCATGACCCTGGCTCTTCTTCAATGCTGATGATGGGCTCTGCGGCAAGCCTGCTGCTTTCGTCAGTAGTTGTCATGAAAGCTGGCAAAGTATATGTGTGAAGGACTGCATGAAGCTCAATTTGGGTTTGTCAATTAATCAACCAGTCAACCAGTCTGTCCATCTGATGGTTTGATAGGTGCTTGCATGTAGCCAAGCACAATCAAGTCACCGCAGACAAAACTTGGGCAGTCTCTCTGAGCACTTCTGTGAAAGCTTACGCCTGCTCTGTTGCACAAAGCATTTCCTTGTCCTGCAGCTGAGCAGTATCTTGGCGACACCAAAGCGCTCCTTTTGAGGGCCAATCTGCTCAAGCATGATTTTGCTCAGAAGCAAGGTGGCCAAGGCAGGCCTGGCGGTGGTGGTGGTGGGCGCAGCAGTGGCGGCGGTGGTCACCATGTCTCTACAGCATTCCTGGGTGCATTGGGCGGCCTTGGAGGCTTCATGGATGCAGGACAAGAAGCTTGAAGCCCGAAATAACAGAGGGTGTTTTCTGTAACTGTCACATCATAGTATGTGAGATATATTCCCTGCCAACAGCTGCTGTAAGCTTGATAGGATTGCAAAACAGAAGTGACACTGTGTGTAAATCAGCTCTGGCCGATTGTTTGATGCATCTGAGGCGCCATCAGAACAGCTGCAGTTTTGTGTGAGCTATGCACCATATCAATTGCCCAACATGTTGATTGGATTCATCGGCCATGCAGGCATTTACTACTTATGTCTGTCAAGATTTGCTTTTTGTCAAATGTGGGCCTACCCGGTAAGCCTGTTCGATTGGGCTGTCAGATTGGGCTGTCAAAAGGGATTTTCCATGACTTGCCATTCACAGCCATCAACTCTAGAAGGACAGCTCGGCATTACTAAACTGCATGTGACAAGGCCAGGTGCGGTCAGAAGTCCGAAAGAACATCAGTCGTTGACGAAGCTGTGTAGGGACTCTGCTGTGACGCTTGCCCATCCATTACTGCTACGTCTGTGTGCGCTGTCGATCGACGCTTTTCCTTTTCTGTCAAGCTGACTGGTGGCGTATACAACAGATCAGTTTTTGGAACTGCAACCTTGCACTGCTGACTGCTCCCTGTCCCGAGGTCACCTTGTGATCCCTGCGCAATATGCATACAACGGGAGTCAAACATTCAGGATGCGCTGGCTTTGCACAACTGCCAGCCAAGCGTCCACGCAGATGTTCCTGCCGGGTTCAAGCTGTACAGAGTAGCCAACAGAGCAGCAAGAAACCCGCCCAGCAAGCAGACTGTGAGCAGGATCGCTATCCACATGAGGACGCGTCAAAAGATGATGGCTTTTTCCCTCGCCGTCAGCCCGGCACATTCCCCGAAGTCAAAGTAAAGAATTTTTGGAGCAAAGCCAAAGACAAGCTTGGCTTCACAGCACCAGAAGAAGCAGAGAGCACAGGCATCGAGTTCGACCCCCTCCGAGACGGGCCCTTGAGATATCTCGGCTACGCAAACGAATGCGGGTCAGCTTTTCTCCTGATGCATACCTTGCATGCAAGCTCATAGCCTTGCTTCCAGTCGTTCTGGCCTTCCAATTGGCACCCTACTGCGCTAGGCTGCCCTGGTAGCACATGAGTGCATCTGCTAGTAGGCAGAAGATGGCACTCACTGCTGATCCTGCCGTTTGCACCATACTCTGCCCCTCACTGCTGCTGGTAAGGAGATCAAATGAACTTCTGTCTCTCTACAGGGAAGCCTTTGCTGCCTGGCTGCCTCCACTGGGCGTCCCCCTGTCATATGCAGTTGCCATCTCATATGTGTTAGTTGATACCTATGACAAGGGTCAGAGAGCTTACAGCTCAGCTGAGAAGGAACTCGGCTCTCGAGCAAGTCTGCATCCTGAGGTCAACACTGGCAGGTAGCTACCAGCATGTCCATCCATTCAAATCCACATGGGCATCAACTCTCCTTCTGCTGCACTCTGCAAGCTTGACCACATCCTCTCTGCTGTCGATGATGAACAGACACACAGTCAAACAGCTCTGCATCACAAGCAACTGAAGGTGCCCTCAGCAGTATGACATCATGTTGGTTGTCACACTGCATGTTAAAGTGCACCCATTGCGTTTTATGCATGCAGCACCAATGGTCTGTCTGTTGTCATGTCCTGACATTTCACAATCAACAGAAAAAACCGTTTTTGTGTGTGCCTGTTTCAGACTGGTCAAGCTGCTGTCTTTTGAGAGGGCCATGGACACTGTTGTGTGGCAGCTGCTAGCATCAGTCGTCTGTCCAGGCAAGCACCCTCTACTTTCTGTAGGATTTCAGCTCTGCATGCATGTATGCATGCACGCTTGTGCATGCATGGGGCTCCCATGCATATGCATATGCCTGTGTACCTGATGCTTGATCGTTATGCTGGAATGTTGCCAGCCAAGCTGTCTGCATGCATCTTGTAGCTGCCTGCCATGTAAGCTTGCATCTGTATGGGTCAGCCAACTAAGCCTGACTCAATAATCTGTCTCAAAGTGCATGTTCTGCAACAACACTCAAGAGAGATCTTGCTCGGTCTTGATCAGCATACTATACTTGTCAATCAGATCTTGTCCCTGCTGGTCTCATTTTGGCTTTTGCAGAAGCCTGTACCTGCTGATGGCTTGCCAGATCACACTCTACACCTGTTTGGGCTGCCTAGACATGCATATACCAGATGTACATGCAGCATTGTTGCAAGTTTTTCCAGTCTATACCAAGCCTATCAACGGAAGCAATCTTTGCCAGCCTGCAGAGTCTTGTGGTGCCAAAACATCTCTCCGATGTAGAAACGCGTTTTCCCTGTCTCCAGGCTTTTGTGCTTTTCGATTTCCAGTGTAGGGATGACGTTTCTTGAATTGAATCAAGACATTTTTGGGTCGAAAAGAGCATTGACTCCATGCAGACTTGTCCCGCACGTACCTGGCTCATCATGAAAACGACTAAAAAGTCGCCCGAGAGCAAAATAGCGAAAACAATCATACTCACGTGTGATGTCGCACGGTCGCTCCCGAGCCGCGTGCACGTTACCTGAACCTGGCTCATCATGAGCTGGAAGGAGAACTTATTATTATCATCGTTATTATCATTGTCATCATCATTATCATTGTTATTATCATTGTTATCATCATCATTACTGTTGTTATTATTTATTATTGTCCCCATGCAGGGTACACGATTCACACTGTTGTGGCATTGGCTCATGCTGATCTCATCCCCCTGGAGCATCAGGCAGTTCTGAATTCAGATTCCCAGTGTAACAATGAAGTTTCTGAACTAAAACAGGCATGTTGGGATTGAATAGAGCATTGACTGCATGCAGGTTATACCATCCACACTGTTGTGGCATTGGCTCATGCCGGCCTGATTCCCCTGGAGCATCAGGCAGCTGTGCAGCAAGCATTCCAGCAGTGTGCGCCTGTTTTGAACACCTCTCCTGAGACCTTCACACAGCTTGTGGACAAGTCTCTGCCTACCATGATAGGTCTGGGAGGTGAGTCACACTCAAACCCTTACATTTGACATGCATGGGTTAGTCATGATATATGATGAGTCAGTCACTAGGCTACGTGCCCTAGACTTTAAGATCGCAAATGAAACATTCGAGCCCTTGCGTCTGGCTGTGCCACATGTAACGCCATGAACACTTGGTGCTTAGTGTATGTCAGGTTTCCAGTTATTATCTGTTGACTCCCCTGATGAGTCCCAAAGACTGAAAGTATAAAATGGAACGTATCTGTATCTGTCAGCCCTGACATCTGATGAGTGAGTCACTAGGCTCCATCGACAATGGCGTCATGGTTTGAGATAGTAGATAGTTGAGATTGGCCGACCGAGCCTTCATGTTGCTATGCAGCAATCCCATTCATTGTTCACCCAATCGACAACGGCAGTTCACCCAATTGACAATGGCATCCATGCCCTTGAAATTGTAGATAGTTGACATTAGCAGTCTGAGCTGTTGTGTTGCTATGCAGCGATTCCATTCATTGTCCACCCAATCGACAACGGCATCCATGCCCTGATGAACGCCAGCTTCCGGCCAGCAATCAGGAAGTTCATTTGTGGGCCAGGTCAAGGGAATCTGGCAGACCTGGACATGTGTGAGGATGAGTGCAATGTTCCTGAGGAAGGTGAGTTGTGAGTTGTGAGTTGTGATACCCTTTTTGACTTGTCCAGATGTATGCAAATATAGAAAACCTGAAAGTGCAAAGACAATGTGTGTGAGGATGAGTGCAATGTTCCTGAGGAAGGTGAGTGAGGATAACAATTTTTGACTTGACCACGTGTACATAAACATATGGAAAACCTGAAAGTGCAATGTTCCTTGAGAAAGGTGCCCTGTGCTATGCTGTTTCACTCGTCTAGATGTACACAAACATATGGAAAAGCTGAAAGTCCAAAGATAACATGTCTCCTATGCTATGGGAAGAGTTTCCTGTGATGTGTTTCGTCTACAGCTGGGGATGTTTCTTTGTTCCTGTTAAAAATGCAGCGACGTAAAGAATGCATTGATGCCTTTTGTCTGGGATGCTGAAGGTGTGACATCCCAGCGTGCTAATTTGTCACAAGTCTTGTCTTAATTTTGTAGTCGTATAGCATTGCCATGCACAGGTATTGCAGTCTTCATCAAGACTTGCTGGACAGTTGTGCTGTCTCTCATATGCGCAGTGTCAATGCTGTTAGTCCACATGTAGAAAAGAACGTACTCATGTTTTGTTGGTAAAGCTGTGCGATGCTGTTACAGGTCAAGCAAATGCTTAAGCAGAGCAGGCTTTCATTGTACAACAAGCCAGAATGGAGCTTTGCGTTGATATGCACCATAGCTGTCAATCTTGTGGCTGTTCTGAAGCAATTTTGCCCTGCACTTGGCTGGGCCTTGAGTACTAAGGCTTCTTGAAAAAAATCATTACATGATCATGTATGGTGTTTCTGATGACGTGTTGTGTTTAGCAGCGCTGCTTCATAGTGATTTTGCATCTGGCAAGTGTGTACTGTGACGCCTCTAAGCTAGGTGCTGCTTATCGCCTTCACAGTTGCCCTTTGCAAATGGCATGTTCTCTCCATGTTGATGTTAAGAGATGGGTTTAGCTAGCCATAGGAGCGTTAGCATCTGCATGTGGAATGAATGCTTTGCAGAGGTCACTTTGCTTTGCAGGTCTGTGTACATGAGATCTTTTGTGGTACAGCTGTTCATTGCGTGTTTGGGGCAGTTACCTGCACAACGTTGTGCATTTTCTGCACAGCACATGCTGTCAAGTTTGATGAAACAAGTTTCTGATTAGCTGTATCATACTAAAGGTGTTGCAACACACGTTCACGTTGTGATACATCTGCTCAATACAGCAGGCTGCTGCGGAAACTGGCCTGATGCTGATTTGGATGGAGAAGACGCACCGATTTCATGCTTTAGTTGACAGAGAAGAAGATGCATAGAATCGTCTGCAAGGCTGTCTGTCGAATACAGTGCTGCACAAACACTGAGCGCGCCACAGCCGGAACGCTGTCTGGCATTGGTGAAGTGCAGACGCGAGAGCAATGTCAGACGATGCAGAGAACCCCAAGCCCGCCATCGAGGACTCCTGCAAGCCAGAGTGCATGAAGCAACTGCTTGCTTACCAGCGATGTGCTAAGCGTATCAAGGGACACAGTGGAGCTCACTGCACGGGGCAGTACTTTGACTACTGGGCGTGTATAGACAAGTGCACAGCCCCTAGATTGTTTTCGGTTCTCAAGTGACCGTACAGGTGACTTTGGGCTAAATTGGTCTTTTGTTGGCCACTGATAAGCCAGGGAGAAGCATACTGATGCTACTTGTACGTTGCAGGGTACAAGCTTATTCTGCAGACAAGAAGAGCAGATGAGCGCTTCTTTGACAGCAGCAAATCAGCTCGCAATTCTAGCAATCAACTTTGATGCGATGCATACTGAGAGTGCGAGTCCTCCTGGCAAGAGTCAGCTTTGCCGTCAATGGCCCTTCAGCGTCCTGCGTGTGGTACTGCACTTCAGCGCACAGCTTTTGCAAAGTCGTTTGTTGCTACTGCCAAGCCTGGTGCACATCAGCTTTTGACATGTTGATTTAATACTGTGGTCACATCATGTGTATGACATCGCTTCAAAACAATATAGATGTGAACTTGCTGAAAGCAAACGTCCGACTGGCTGCAGCTTGGCATGCAATCACAAATGCGAGTCATGTTCTTCCAACTGCATGTGTTTGACTATGATTACATGCACTTGCATATGAATTGACATCATCGATTACTGTCAATCCAGCTTTGAATCACTGTTCTTAGACTCAAATTAGGACTAAGATGATGCCCTTTGAGTTTCTGGGCCGTTGTGGGGTCCCTCCTATGCTGCTGAATCCACCGCATGATAGCAGGACGGTCATATGTCAGGCCTGCATACAATAGACTCTTTGACTTTGCATGTGCCCACAATTCCACAAAGCAAGGACATTGCACCGCATGTGCAGTCATCAAGCAGCTGCACAGCTGCAGATGTGCTACAAATGTGCATTTGTGCCAAATCACAGGTACCAAACAAGACATGACTGACTTTTACTGAACATGCTTGGTGTAGACGAAAATTGTAACCCACCTAGTCAGGCACGACCACACACAAATAGGTGAAAGGAAATCTGCACGTAAGCTAACAGGGAACACACCAGCTGTCTGATGTGTTGGCAAAAGGTAGCTGATGATAGCACAATGCACATGACCAACATACGCAAACACGCACAGCTGAGCCTGTCAGGCATGCGCACCATTCCCATGATAGATCAAATCTCAGACACACATTCCCACAGATACATCGCTCTGCAGAGCCTAGCAAAACATTATACATGCGTACCGCTACGTGTGGTGGCAGAACTGTCACGCATGCGTACCGCTACATGTGGCGGCAGAATTGTCATGCATGCGTACCGCTATGTGTGGTGGCAGAATTATCATGCATGCGTACCGCTGCGTGTGGTGGCAGAATTGTCATGCATGCGTACCGCTACGTGTGGTGGCGGGCTCCTTCATGATTCCGAAGGTGATGGGACACTTGAAAGAGTCCGGCACCTCAACATCCTCCAAGTGTTCAGGCACAATCAGCGGCGGCGGCCAGTGTACTTCCTTGTGCCTATGATCCCTGTCCCTGGGATCAAGCATACAGTGAAAAGTTACACCTGTCCCTGGGACTAGGCATACAGTGAACACTCACATTTGATACAGTCCAATACTGGTAACAAGCACCTGGGCTGATGCCTGTTACGTGTTTATGTCCCTGTACAGAAGTACAGACAGTTACAGTTGAGCACCAATGACAAGTGCTTGGGTTCTGGTTGTGCCGGTAACCTGCAACCTGTAGGACTATCAGCTACAGGCAAAGCGCTTTCTCTGCTGATGGGTCCTGTTCATGTAGGCCATGCAGCCAGACAATGCAAATATATGACTGCATTGTCTGGCTGCACATCTACATGCAGCCAGACAGTGCAATCATACATGTACACAACTAAATGTGTACCTGCTTCTGTGTTCCCTGGCAGGTGCATCCTGCGCAGCAGCAGCAGCAGCACCAGCACCAGCACCACCACCAGCAATAGCAGCAGCAGCAGCAGCAGGGTCTTCCAGCAGGCCAGGTCTCACTTCATTCAACTGACGCCCCTCCACAGCCGCTTCCCAAGCTGCCAACAAGGCATGTCTTGCCCTTCTGCCCTCTTGAACAGCTGCAGGGCAGCAAATCAGAAGAGTCTGATCTTTCTCAATTCATGTTGTTGACATGACAGCCCTTCAAAGCTGCATTCTAATTTGCCAGAAGATTGCACAACAGGTCAGCAAAAGTCTGATCTTGCTCAGTTCATGTTGGTGGCATGACAGCCCTTCAGAGCTGCATTCCAGTCTGCTTTAGCAGGGGACAATGAGTTGAGGGGCATCTAATGCGCAACGTGGGATTTTGCCCTGCAACATCTGCCAGAAAGGTGTTTCTTGCCCTCCTGCCATCTTGAGCAGCTGCATGTTTCAACAACTGCAGTTCCGCACATATAGGTGCTGGAAAAACTGTCACTCATCAATCGCCAGGGCTCAAGTGTGGTAGTGAGGGGCTGACACTAATGACACATGGCACTGCCAAAACAAAGGTGGGCGCGCATATTGGTTCATAACCACAAGTCTGTGTTGAACACTGACTGGCAAACCAGCGCCTCGTACTGTGCTGCTGAGGGCTGCATACACCTGAACCTTAGGGAAAGAGCAGCATTGAGTGAGTGAGTGAGTGACTGAATGATTGTGCGTGACTGGGTGGGTGGGTAATTGGGTGAGTGAGTGCAATTGCACAAGAAAGCCAGGCAGCGAGCGAGCGAGCCAGCAATTGGGTGAGTGAGTGAGTGAGTGCAGGAGCAAGTGAGTGAGTGAGTGAGTGAGTGAGTGAGTGAGTGAGTGTGTGAGTGAGTGTGTGAGTGAGCGGGTGAGCGTGTGTGTGAGCGAGCGAGTGAGTGAGTGTGGAATGAGCGAGCGAGTGAGTGAGTGAGTGAGTGAGTGAGTGAGTGAGTGAGTGAGCGTGCAAGTACTTCAATGAATGAATGAATGAGTGGGTGAGTGAGCAACAGACTAGATGAGTTGGATTTGCTACTCGCTGCATTGCACCTGGCTGAAAGGGCTCAAGCGCAGCTCTTTCCAGGCGGGAAGACCAAACAGCGGATTGGGCCCACACCGTGAATGCCGGCAGTGCAGTCACATGCGCCACGAAGAAGATGTTGCACAGCATTGACGGCAAGACAAGCCTCAGCACCATCTGCAGACAGACAGAGGCAGAGTCAATTGTGTACTGAAGCTGCCGGTCAATGCTGTGTTGCCAGCATGTTTGTCAGGAAGAGCATCGAATCTTGGTAGTGTCTGGTGGCATGATATGTTGCCACGCATCTGTGGGCAGATGGAATGACAGCAACATGGAAAGAGTGTAGTCAAGGCTGTTGAGTCCTATGTACACTGCAGAAAGTGTTGTCACTGGGTGGCTGCATCTGAGGCTGCTGCACTCCTCTGATGTGAGATGGCAATAGGGCAGATGAACAAGGTGGACCAGGGCAAATGTGAATCACAGCCAGGACAAAGAAAACAAAGAACAGTAGGAGGAGGAGGGG
>JAABUK010009226.1_pt1 | contig 13558 bp, 11 predicted proteins | sample 5559141 | NCBI WGS metagenome assembly JAABUK01 (sample SAMN10711869, study PRJNA513367) | rock metagenome | isolation source: Antarctica rocks | place: Antarctica: Victoria Land, Pudding Butte nord | collected 2016-01-03
CGTCTCGCCAACCCCAACGCCCAGCACCTCCGGACCGAAATCGCGATGAAACAAGCGTATCGCCGAACCATGTCCGCCGCTCAGCTTGCGGAATGAACCTCAGCACGCTGAATACGATGGGTTAGCTCCTTCCCGTGGCGGTCACCCCGCCGCCACAACGGCCTGACGTTACGGGTGCAGGGTGGATCAGGATAACCAGCGCGGGCGTCCGCTGCCACCGTTCCTAGCCGCCGCGGCCACCAGTTCGTCGGCTCCTGCCATGGCGCTCCGCAACGCGTCACTTCCCCGAGGCCGCAGTCCGCCATAGCATCGCCGGCAACGACCCGGGGAAACGCCATGCTGACCGTCGCCGTCATGTATCCCGCCGAGAGCGGCGCCACCTTCGACCACGACTACTATATGGCCACCCACATCCCGATGGTCCGGCGCTTGTGGGAGCCGATGGGCCTGCAAGACCTTCGCGTCCTGCGCGGTGCCCCGGCGCCAGACGGCGCGGCGCCAGCCTACACCACCATCGCCCTGCTCACCTTCAGCGACCCCGACGCCTTCACCGCCGCCGCCGGGCGGCATGGAGGAGAGATCTTCTCGGACATCCCGAACTTCACCAACGGCAGGCCGGTGATGCAATTCAACGAGGTCGTCCCGGGATGACTGCCGGAACGATGGAGGTCCGCAGCCGGCAAGCCTGCTTCGGCGGCACGATGGGCTTCTACACCCACGCATCCCACGCAACCGGCACCCCGATGCGCTTTGGCGTCTATGTCCCGCCGCAGGCTGCCCGGGCACCGTGCCCAGCGCTTTACTACCTGGCCGGCCTGACCTGCACGGAGGAAACCTTCGCGCAAAAAGCCGGAGTCATGCGTCTGGCCGCCGAGCACGGCCTGGTGCTGGTCATGCCCGACACCAGCCCACGCGGCCTGAACCTGCCCGGCGAGGCGGAGTCCTGGGACTTCGGCCTGGCCGCCGGGTTCTACCTCGACGCGACGCAGGCGCCCTGGGCCGGACACTACCGCATGGCGCAATACGTGTCGCAGGAACTGCCGGCACTGGTCGAGGCGGAGTTCCCGGTGCGGCCGGATCGCCGTGGGGTGTTCGGGCACTCGATGGGCGGGCACGGCGCGCTGGTGACGGCGCTGCGCAATCCGGCGCGCTGGCATTCCGTGTCGGCCTTCGCACCCATCAGCAACCCATCGGCGGTGCCCTGGGGCCAGAAGGCGTTCACCGGATACCTGGGCCCGGACCGCGCGGCATGGGAAGAATGGGACGCGACGGCGCTGCTGCGGCGCGGCGCCTATCCCGGGCCGATCCTAGTGGACCAGGGCGACGCCGACCAGTTCCTGCAGGTGCAGCTGCAGCCCGCCGCATTCCAGCAGGCCGCCACCGCAGCCGGTCAGGACCTGACCCTGCGGATGCAGCCGGGCTATGACCATAGCTACTGGTTCATCCAAACCTTCATGGCCGACCACATGGCGCATCATGCGCGGGAGCTGCTGGTATGAGGCGGGCGGCGTTTGGATTTGCCGTGCTTGCATTGTCCGGTGGCGTTCAGGCGGCGGAGCAGCGGCTGACGTTCTGGAACCTGACCTCGGACACCATCACCAACTTGGTCATGGCGCCGGCCGGCACCGACGGCTTCGGTCCCAACCAATGCGCCAACGACCGCGACGGCAGCGTGGACCACGACGAACGCCTGCGCCTGACCGGCATCCAGCCCGGCCGCTACGACGTGCGGCTGACCCAGAAGCGCGGCCGAATCTGTACGGTGCGCGGCGTGGAGGTAAAGGGAGAAGGCCGGTATGCCTTCTCCTTGGCTGACGACGACCTGAAGGACTGCAAGTAGGGGAGCGGCCCTGCTCCCTCTCCCTCCGGGAGCTACGGCATTCACACATCTCTTTGCCCAACAAGGAAAACAAGGACTTACAAATCGAACCACCTTCGAGAATATCTCGATATCGGATCGCATAGAGTGTTGTTTTGCCTGCTGTTCCCTTGTAGATGCGCGAATTGCCGAGTTTACCGGAACAAGATGTGTAAATGCCGTAGCTCCGGGAGAGGGTCGGGGTGAGGGGGAGGGCAAGCAAAACCCCGGCCTCTTTCAGGCGTGGTCCAACACCACCGTTCGCGTCCCGCCCCGCTGCCGAAACCCCCTCACCCCAACCCTCTCCCGATGGAAGAGGGAGCAGCACCGGATCAGACGCTGACGCGCCCGCGCCCCGACCGGGCCATCTGCCCGTCCACGCCGTAAGCCCCACCACCCAGCATCGCGAAGCCGAGGAACCCCCCAGCAATCGCCAGGTTCTTCAGGAACTGCGTCTGCTGCGCCAGCTCGCCGTGGCCCAGCACCGCTGTCGCCACCGTGAATACGGCCAGCACCACAGCCATGATCCGCGTCTTGAAGCCCACCAGGAACAGGATGCCGACGCCCAGCTCCACCGCGACCGCGACGATGTAGGCGATGTCCGGCACAGGCACGCCGATCTTGGTGAAATACGCCTTGGTGCCTGCCGCAGCCGTAAGCTTGCTGAAGCCGCTGATGATGAACAGCAGCGCCATAAAAACGCGGCCCACGAGGATCACGAGGTCGCTTTGCGGGGTCATGCGGCTTTCCTTTGATTGATGCGGGCGCGGCAAGCATCGCCGAAGGCGCGGAACAGCGCCACGCTGTAGGGATCTGCAGCATAGTCCCATTCCGGGTGCCACTGCACAGCCAATGCAAAGGTCAAGCCTTCCACCCGCACGCCCTCGACCGTGCCGTCCGGCGCCGTGGCCTCCACCACCAGCCGCGTCGCCAGCCGGTCTATCGCCTGCTCATGGACGGAGTTGACACGGATGCTGTCCTGCCCGGCGATGGCGGCCAGACGCCCCTGCAACGCAACGTCGTGCTTGGGGCGATACTGCTCAGGCTTGGCGCCAGGCCCACCGCGGTGGTCCAGCCGCCCGGCCACGTCATGCACCTGCTGGTGCAGGCTGCCGCCCAGCGCCACGTTCAGCTCCTGGATGCCCCGGCAGATCGCCAGCAGCGGCATGTCGCGCTGCAGCGCCACATGGATCAGCGGAAAGCTGGTGCCGTCCCGCTCGCGGTCGTGCATGTCCGGCGTCAGGCTGTCGGCGCCATAGTGGCTGGGATGCACGTTGCTCGGGCTACCCGGCAGCAGCAGTCCGTCCAGCCGGTCCAGCACCGCCAAGGCGGCTTCCCCGACCGGCGGAATCATCACCGGCACCACGCCGGACCCGCCCATCAGCGCTGCGGCATAGCGCGCTGGCGTCGCGTGCTGCAGGTGGTTGTTCAGCATCCGGGCGCAGGCGGGGATGCCCACAAGGATCGTCATGCCGGTTCCTTCATCTTCGTCTCGACCTTCAGCTTGGGCCGCAGCCGGTCCGCCGCAACCGTGCCGACCGCGCCCAGCACCATCAGCGCCGCCATCGGCCGCGCCGTCCCATCCGTCAGCGCACCCACCAGCACGCCGCTGGCCGCCGCCAGGCAGAATTGCAGCGTGCCCATCATGGCCGACGCGCTGCCGGCCTGCGCGGCATGGCGCGACAGCGCACCGACCGCGGCGTTGGGCATCACCAGCCCCATGCTGCCCATGGCGAACACCGCCGGCAGCACGATCCCGGCTGCGCCGCCCAGGTGCAGCACGGCCAACACCAGCATCGTGCAGGTCGCCACCAGATAGACCGACACCCCCGCCCGGATCACCCGCGCCGGGCCAAAGCGCAGGATCAGGCTGGGATTGACCTGCGACGACAGGATGAACATCCCGGCGCTGCAGCCGAACACCATGCCATACATCAGCGGCGTGAAGCCATAATGCTCGATCAGCACCGGCGACGAGCCACCGATATAGGCGAACATGCCGAACATCCCGCACCCGCCCATGATGGCATAGGCCAGGAACACCCGGTCCCTCAGCACCCCGGCATACCGTCCGGCCAGGCTCGCCATCCCCAGCCCGATCCGCCGCTCCGGCGCCAGGGTGTCCGGCAGCAGCCGCCACACCAGCAGGCAGCACACCCCGCCATAGACCGCCGTGAGCCAGAATATCGCGTGCCACGGCGCCACCCCCAGCACCAGCCCGCCCAGCGTCGGCGCCAGGATCGGCGCCACGCCCATCACCAGCATCAGCCGGCTCATCAGCCGCGCCGCCGCGTGGCCGTCTGACAAGTCGCGCACGATGGCGCGCGGGATGACCATGCTGGCCGAGCCGCCGAACGCCGCGACGAAGCGCAGCACCGACAGCGTCAGAAGGTCCGGCGCCAGGGCGCAGCCTGCGTTGGCCAGCGCATAGATCAGCGTGCCCACGATCAGCGGCCCACGCCGGCCGTAGCGGTCGGACAGCGACCCCTGGGTGATCTGTCCCAGCGCCAGCCCGGCGAACCAGGCCGCCAGCGTAACCTGCGCCGTGCCGGGCCGCCCGCCAAGCGACGCCTCGATGGCTGGGAAGGCCGGCAGATACATGTCGGTGGACAACGGCCCGACCGCAGTCAGCACGCCGAGCAGGATAGGGAGCCAATTGGGATAAGCTGCCTTGGGCTGCATCATGCCCATGGCTCCCCGGCACAGCCAGCGGCGCGGTATGTCATTTCTTCAACGTGCCATCTTACCGCAATGCAGCGAAAGCCCCTGCAACGCCGGGCTGGGTTCACGTTTCTGGAATACCCCGGTCGTGTGCGCCCTGCCCGAGTTCCGCCAGCCGGCCCTCCGCCGCGGCAGCCCGCGCCTCGGCCGCCATCAGGCGCTGCCACATCATCTCGTTGTCCCGCGACCCCATCCCCACTCGCCATAGCGCCGCAGGAACCCTTCGATCAGATCGGGATCAGGCCCCGGCGTCCGCAGCGGGCCATAGCGCGTAGGAATCAGCAGATGCTGCCTACTCCCTCTCCCTCCGGGAGAGGGCCGGGGTGAGGGGGGCTTGGCTGCGGAGCAGGGCACCTGCAGTGCTGCGGGCCCACAGTCTTGGATCGGCAAGAACTGCGCTTAAAGACCCCCTCACCCCAACCCTTTCCCGGAGGGAGACGCAGCAGCCGGCTACTCGTCATCCCGCGTCACCCGCGCCAGCACCTCGCGCTTGCCGACGTGGTTCGCAGGGGTGATGACGCCTTCTTTCTCCATCTGCTCAATCAGCTTGGCCGCCCGGTTGTAGCCAATGGACAAATGACGCTGAATAAAACTGGTGCTCGCCTTGCCCTCCCGCGTCACCACGGCGACGGCCTGGTCGAACAGGTTCTGCTCGCCATCGCCAGCGCCGGCGATCCCAGACAGGGCGGAGTTCCCGCCCTTGCCGCCATCCTCGTCGTCCACGCCCTCGGTCACCTCGTCGTCGTAGGTCGGCTCGGCCTGGGAGCGCAGGAAGGCGACGATGTCCTCCACCTCCTGGTCCCTGACAAACGGCCCGTGCACGCGGGCAATCCGTCCCCCGCCCTGCATGTGCAGCAGGTCGCCCTGGCCCAGCAGCTGCTCCGCCCCTTGCTCGCCCAGGATGGTGCGGCTGTCGAACTTGCTGATAACCTGGAAGCTGATGCGGGTCGGGAAGTTGGCCTTGATCGTGCCGGTGATGACGTCCACCGACGGGCGCTGCGTCGCCATGATGACGTGGATGCCGGCAGCGCGGGCCATCTGCGCCAGGCGCTGCACCGCGGCCTCGACCTCCTTGCCAGCGACCATCATCAGGTCGGCCATCTCGTCTATGACCACAACGATGAAGGGCAGGGTCTTCAGCACCAGCGGCTGCTCCTCGAAGGTCGGCTTGCCGGTCTCGCCGTCGAAGCCGGTCTGCACCCGCCGGGTCGGCACCTCGCCCTTGCGCCGATACTCCTCCACCTTGTCGTTGTAGCCGCCGACGTTGCGGACGCCGAGCTGGCTCATGGCGCGGTAGCGGCGCTCCATCTCCCGCGTCGTCCATTTCAGCGCCGTGACCGCCTTCGCCGGCTCCGTCACCACGGGGGCCAGCAAATGCGGGATGCCCTCATATACCGAGAGCTCCAGCATCTTCGGGTCAATCATAATAAGGCGGCACTGGTCCGGCGACAGGCGGAACAGGATGGACAGGATCATCGCGTTGATCCCGACCGACTTGCCGGAGCCGGTGGTGCCGGCGATCAGCAGATGCGGCATGCGCGCCAGGTCGGCGATCACCGGCGTGCCGCCGATGTCCTTGCCCAACGCGAGCGCCAGGCGGCCCGGGTTGGTGCGCCAGTCCTCGCAGTCCAGCAGCTCCGACAGGAACACGGTCTCACGCCGGGCGTTCGGCACCTCGATGCCGATGACGTTGCGGCCGGGAACCGTGGCGATGCGGACGGCGGTGACGCACAAGGACCGCGCCACGTCGTCCGCCAGGCCGATCACCCTGGCGCTGCGTATGCCCGGCGCCGGCTCCAGCTCATATAGCGTCACCACGGGGCCTGGCCGTATCTCGCGGATCGCGCCCTGCACGCCGTAGTCGTTCAGCACGGTCTCCAGCAGGCGCGCGTTCTCCTGCAGCGCATCTGCGCTGGGGCCGGACCCGGCGCGGGTCGGCGCCGGGCTAAGCAGGGACAAGGGCGGGAACTGCCAGCCGCCCTCGGCCGTGGGCGCCGGGTCCTGATATCCGGCCTTCCGCGCAGCGGGTGCCGCGGCGGACGGCATGGCGACCGGGATCGCGATCGGCGACATGGCGGGCGCGGCAGCCGGCGCGGCGGACAGCGTCACAGCCGGCGGCGGTGGTGGTGGAGGGACGGCGATGGAGGTCGCCGCCGGGCGTGTTGGCGGCTCGGTCGGCGTCGGCGGGGCAGGGACGGCCACGGCTGCACGGGGGAGCGCCGCAAGCGGCGGATTGGCTGGCACGTCCAGCGACTCGGGATCGGACTGGCGCCGGGCCAGGGCCGCAACAAGGCCGGAGAAGGCGCCGGATGCGCCACGTCCCGCCATGGCCACCCCGCGGGCGGCGCGTCCCAACAGCCCGGCGACGCCCCGGCCGCCGCGCATGGACCCGCGCGCCACGCCGACCGCGCCACCAACTGCGCCGTGGCCCGCCGCCCGCCACTCGCCGGCTGTCAGTCCAAGGCCGAGCACCACCAGAACCAGCGCCAGCAGCCCGCCCAGGCCCAGCATGACCATCGCCCCAGCCTGGCCCAGCAGGCCATATCCGGTGTTCGCGGCGTATGCGGCGATCGCGCTGCCGACGGCGCCGCCCAGCCCGGCCGTGGTCGGCCATGCCGCCGCCATCCGCAGCCCGGGCGCCTCGGCGGCAGCCGCCAGCACCGCGGCAACCACCGGCAGCGCCAACAGCGTGCACGCCAGCCGCAGGCCAAGCCGCAGCGGCATGCCCGTCACGGTGCGGAACGCCCAGGCCAGCATCGCCAGGCCCGGCAGCGCCGCGGCGGCGCCGATGCCCTGCAGCAGCAGGTCCGCGACCATTGCGCCGGGCACGCCCGCCAGGTTGCGCGCGGGCTGGGACGTGGCCGTGTTCAGCGACGGGTCATGCGGGTTGTAGCTGGCCAGTGCCGCCAGCAGCAGCATCGCGCACAGCGCCAGCGCCAGGCCGCCCAACTGCGCCAAGCGCGTGCGGATAAGGGCGTTGATCTCGGGTGAAGCAAAACGTCGAGCCTGCAGGGCGGTGGCCATAGGTGCGTCCGGTCAGCTTTTGGGGGGTGTCCGGAGTCTAGGCTGGGGTCGCCGTAGGGGGAACAAGCAAACGGGGCTGCGCCGAAATGCAGCCCCAGGTGTGGCGGTTCAGCATGGGCTGAAAAGGCTCCCTCTCCCTCCGGGAGAGGGCTGGGGTGAGGGAAACCGCCAGCACAAAGCCCACCCCGTTGGCAGAAGGGCCTTTGTTGGAAGGGGCAATGCTTTCCCTTTCCCTCACCCCGACCCTCTCCCGGAGGGAGAGGGAGCAGGCAGCAAGCCTACCCCAGGCGTTCGCCGTGCAGCACCACGTCCAGGCCCTCGCGCTCCTCGTCCTCGCTGACGCGCAGGCCGATCACCACGTCAATAATCTTCAGCAGCACGAACGACGCAACGCCGCTGAACACGATGGTGGCGCCGACCGCAACGCATTGCGCGGTGAACAGCTCGGCGCCGCCGATATAAACGCCGCCTGGCTTGTCCGTCGTGGCCGACAGCGGGCCATAGGCGAACACGCCCGTCAGCAGCGCGCCGACGATGCCGCCGATGCCATGCACGCCGAAGGCGTCCAAGCTGTCGTCATAGCCCAGCACGTGCTTGAGGCCCGTGGAGGCATAGAAGCAGATGATGCCCGCCGCGATCCCGATGATCAGCGCCGGCCCCGGCAGCACGAAGCCCGACGCCGGCGTGATCGCCACCAGCCCGGCCACCGCGCCGGAGATGATGCCCAGCACGCTCGGCTTGCCCTTGCCGACCCATTCCGCCGCCACCCAGGCCAGCGCCGCGGCACCGGTCGCGATCTGCGTCGCCAGCATCGCCATCCCTGCACGCCCGTTGGCGCCCACCGCAGAGCCCGCGTTGAAGCCGAACCAGCCGACCCACAGCAGCGACGCGCCGATCACGGCATAGGTCAGGTTGTAGGGGCTCATGTTGTCCTGCCCGTAACCCAGCCGCTTGCCGAGCACGAGCGCGCACACCAGCCCGGCCACCCCGGCGTTGATGTGCACGACGGTGCCGCCCGCGAAGTCCGCGGCGCCGTAGCTGTTGAGCCAGCCGATCGGCGACCAAACCCAGTGCGCAACCGTCGAGTAAACCAGAAGGGACCACAGCCCCATGAACACCATCATGGCGCTGAACTTCATCCGGTCCGCGAAGGCGCCGGCGATCAGCGCCGGGGTGATGATCGCAAACGTCATCTGGAACATCAGATAGACCGTCTCCGGTATCGTGTTTGCGGTGCTGTTGTCGGTTCCGACGCCGAGCGTGAAGGGCTTGTCGAACCCGTTCTCGATCCCCCGCAGCATCAGCTTCGACAGGTCGCCGTAGTAGGGCGTGCCGTTGGAGAACGCGAGCGAGTAGCCCGCGACCATCCACAACACCGTCACCAGCGCGCAGATGGCAAAGGACTGCATGATCGTCGCCAGGATGTTCTTCTTGCGGACCATGCCGCCGTAGAACAGCGCCAGGCCGGGAATGGTCATCATCAGCACGAGCGCAGTGCTGGTGAGCATCCAGGCGGTGTCGCCGGTGTCAATCTTTGCCTCGGCCGCTGCGGGCGCCGCCGGGGCGCCCGCTGCGTCAGGCGCCGCGGTGGAGGAGCTGGTGCTTGGCGTGGTGGACGGCGTGGTGGCCTGGGCCATCGCCGGGGTGGACAGCACCGGTGCCGCCAGCATCGGCCCGGCCAGCATGAACACGGCTGCCAGCAACGGCAGCAGCGCGGATGGACGCTTCATCGTCATTCCTCTCATAGCGCTTCGTTGTCGGTTTCGCCGGTGCGGATGCGCACGGCGCGTTCCAGGTCCATAACGAAGATCTTGCCGTCGCCGATCTTGCCGGTGTGGGCGGACTTCATGATGGCTTCGACCACCTGCTCCGCCAGGTCGGCGGGGACGGCGACCTCCACCTTCACCTTGGGCAGGAAGTTCACGTGATACTCCGCGCCGCGGTAGATCTCGGTCTGGCCCTTCTGCCGCCCGAACCCCTTGACCTCGGACACCGTCAAGCCCTGGACACCCAAGGGCGTCAGCGCCTCCCGGACATCATCGAGCTTGAACGGCTTGATGACCGCCACGATCAGCTTCATCGCACCTTCCTCTTTCCTTCTCCGTGCCTCGGGCCACATGCGGCAGGCAGCGTTCGACCGTTGCCACTCAAGAACCGTGCCGCGCCGGGCGGGCCGGGTATTCCGGATGCGTGGCAGCAGGGTTGCACGTGGGATGGGCAAGGGTTGCCCCCGGTTGTAACTTCCGCGCCACGGGGTGCCGCCCAATTTGTACGCACAGGAGTGATGACCGATGCCCGACTTCCAGGGAACCCTTGCCAGCCCGCCGGCGCCCAACAGTTCCGGCGTGAATGAGGCGGGCGTGCGCGACGTGGATGTCTGCATTGTCGGCGCCGGGCCGGTCGGGGCGACGTTGGCCTGCCGGCTGGCGGCGGGCGGGGTCCGGGTCGCGGTGGTGGACCGCGCGGCCCTGCCGCCGATGGAGCATCCGGACTTCGACGGCCGCGCCTATGCCATCGCCGCCGGGTCGCGCCGGCTGCTGCAGGACGCCGGGGTATGGGACGGCCTGCCGCAGGCGCCGTCGCCGATCCTGGACATCCGGGTGTCCGACGGGCGGGTGGGCCAGCGGGCGTCGGGGCTGTTCCTGCACTTCGACCACCGGGAGGCCGGGGACCAGCCGTTCGGCTGGATGGTGGAGGCACGGGCGCTGCGCGTGGCCTTGAACGCGCACATGCACCGCGCCGGCCTCTCAGTCCATGCCCCGGCGCAGGCCGCCGTGACCCGGCGGAGCGACGGCGCCGAGGTGCAGGTCAGCGACGGCGCCACCCTGCGCTGCCGCCTGGTGGTCGCGGCGGAGGGCCGGCTGTCGCCGCTGCGCGAACAGGCCGGCATCCCCGTGACCAGGGTGCCCTATACCCAGCGCGGCATCGTCGCCGCCATCGCGCACGAGCATCCGCACCGCGGCGTCGCGCTAGAGCACTTCCTGCCTGCCGGACCCTTCGCGCAACTGCCCATGGGACCGAATGAGGAGGCGCCAAACGTGTCCGCCATCGTCTGGACCGAGCGTACCGCGGTGGCGGAGCGGATGATCGGCCTGGACGACGCCGCGTTCGGCCGGGAGATCGCTCGCCGGCTCGGCGACCACCTGGGCTGGGTGCGCCCGATCGGCCGGCGCTGGATGTATCCGCTGTCGGCCATGCACGCCCAACGCTACGCCGATACGCGGCTGGCGCTGGTGGGGGATGCGGCGCACGGCATCCATCCGATTGCCGGGCAAGGGCTGAACCTGGGATTCCGGGATGTGATGGCGCTGTCGGATCTGGTGATCGCAGCGGTCGCCGCCGGGGAGGACCCAGGTGCGCCGGGCTTGCTGGCGCGCTACCAGCGGGCGCGACGTCCGGACAACCTTCTTATGCTCGGGGCAACGGACGTGCTGGACCGGCTGTTCAGCACGGATAACCGGGTAGTGCGGACGGTGCGGGATTTGGGGATCGCCGGGGTGCACCGGATGCCGGGGTTGAAGCGGGCGTTTATGCGGGCGGCTATGGGGTAGGATGGTTAATGTCGATCCATCGGCTCAGCACATCCGAGTCACGTCAACAACATAGACGTCGATCAGGTGTCTTATGGGTTCGGGAATGCAGTCAGTCAGCATGGCGCGTAGTGCCTCAGGCGTCGCCGGTGTAGCGAGACCACTCGGGTGGGGTGGTAGCTGCTTACGGGGCACGTCCCCGAACCAGAGGACGACGTAGGCGCCGCGCCCTTGTGCGTGCCAATCGCGGGTATATTGGGCGGCCAATTGCTCCAAAGGGGCTACCCAAACTTTGGGATGCCACTGGCCCTTGATCTCGATTGGTAGACCAATTGCGTCCCGGATGACGGCAATGTCGGCTCGCTTCTGATTAGGCATATGCATCTCGGGTTCGAACCGGATTGAGCTGGGAAGTTGGCCGGAAATATGCTCAACAAGCCGGTTACGGCAAAAGTTCTCTGGGCGCGGCTTTAGCCCATCCCAATATGCCTCCCACATATCGGTATTGGTCGCATGCATACGTGCCTGCACATTGTGTATACGGTCGCCGAAGTAGGCCCGCATGTCATCAATCGTCTCCGGAAGCGCATTGTCAGTGACGCTCCGCACCTGATCGTATGTGGCCGGAGTGTATTCATGGTCACGCCGGGTTCGGCGCTGAAGAGCCAAGCCATGACGAAGTATGTTGGCATAATTCTGCGCCGATCCAGCCAGCAACCCTTGCAGCGTCTCAGTTGCCTCCGGCGCCGGCTCAGCCGCAATGGAGTAGATTATCCGCTCGATGAAGTTGCTGGCGTCCCAAGGATTCGTGTCACCGTACGAACTACTCGGCTGCGGTGTCTGCGGCCACGATGAGCCGAAGGCCTGCACCACAAAGGCGCGTTGTGCAATCGTGAGTGGAATTAAGGCATCATGTCGTCTGCTGGCTACATGCCGCCGGATGCGCCAAAGAAAACTGCGATCGTCGTATGCGGCAGCGTAGAGGTGAGGCAGGTTATGATCGAAGTCGAACACGAAGTCTGCCGCAAGCCACTCGAGCACCGTGTCTAAACCTTTGTGGATCCGTTTCTCAACGGCTCCAGTAAGCCTTTGATATCGCGCGCAGCCACCATGTTTTATTGTCGCAGCAAGAAGCTAGGTCTCAATCTCAAGAGGCAGGTTTTCGTGCTGGGTCAGCCAATCGGTGGCGAGCCTACCCGCCAGCGCCGACCAGCGCAGATAATGGGTCAGAAAATAAAGATCGTAAACGTGCGTTCGCCGCGCTCCGAGTTGCGGCTCGATGGAGGTTCGGAAGAAAGTCTCGGCCTGTGCTTCGTTGGTTAGAACTAGAGCTTCCAGGGCGGGGCCGATCTCGACGCCCCCGACAACGTTGGACTCGTGCCGTCGCCGCCAGGCCATGTAAGCCGTGTCAAGTGCGAGAGGCGGCACGGCGTCGAGCGCGAGTCCACGACGCACCATCTCGGCGACGCCGCAAACGAGAACGATCTCGATATTGAAATGATAGTTCTCGGCATGACACTTGGCGATCCCGGCGGCGCTAGGTAAGTCGGCGCGGTGAAGTGACGCCATGAAGCCGTCCAATACATCTGATGCAAGCTCGGGTCCGAGAAGCTGTGCAACTCTGACCTCTGGCTTCCCGTTGTCGCTAAACTCCGATGAAAAGCTACCGAGATAGACACCAGCGGTTTGGCGCAACCACCGAAAATCGCCGGCGCGTATCGCGGTAGCGTGAACTGCGTGTTCAGCGCGAACTTGTTGATAGGCCTTCCGCCGCTCCGCATCCGCTTTGACATGTCGCCGCTTTGCCTCCCGCTCCCCTTTATTGACGAACGGCTTGGACCATTTATCAATATCACGGCGCAGGCTTAGATCACCTCCGCCGACCTTGAGCGCAACCCTTCGAACCTTTGCAGCAAGGCCAGCGTGGGTACGTGCTTCCGACACGATCTCGCGAAGCCGCATAAGATTAGGTGCCCCATCCGTTCGGACGCTGAACGTTTCGATGAGAGCAATCACGTCGTCATCGCTGGGCACGAGGGCGATGCTGATATCTCTGAGTGCAAAAGCTCTCAAACGCACCTCACCCGGTGGAGCGTCGAGTAGGACCTTTGCTTGAATGGCGCGTCTAAGATTGACGTTTTCTCCAAGTCTCTGTCGAAGCTCATTTCCAGCGTTCGTGTTATAGCCCTGGTAGTGTCGCACCCAGCCGAGCCAGCGCCAAATCTGCTCGGGAGCAACAGGTGTCTCGCCATCCATTGCCGTGAGTATACCGGTATAGGCGATATCGGCGATCGCGTCTTGTGGTAAGCCACTACCCTTCTGCGCGAACAGGTCGGCATAATGGGCAAGTTGATCGAGAAAGGCGTGAAGCTGCGGTCCACTCGGTGCCGCAAAGAAGTTGCGCGGAACGTATATAGAGTGCTTG
>JAABUK010009227.1_pt1 | contig 13556 bp, 26 predicted proteins | sample 5559141 | NCBI WGS metagenome assembly JAABUK01 (sample SAMN10711869, study PRJNA513367) | rock metagenome | isolation source: Antarctica rocks | place: Antarctica: Victoria Land, Pudding Butte nord | collected 2016-01-03
TGACAGCAAGTTCACGCAGTACATGCAGCGCAATCCTGAGGCGCGCAACCAACAGCTTTTCTCGTCCCGCTCTTTTGAGTGCTGTGTGATACTGTTTGCTGCTGCCCCTTTGCCTTTTGTCAAAGACATGATCAAGGTAGCATTAGAGTCCTCCTGGACACTAGAAGAGAAGGATCTAGCCTTGTCAGCTATTGACTACAGCAGAGTGACAAGCGTTGACCAAAAGTACCTTACAAATCACCACCATGAGCTTCCACAACAAGCTTATATTTATCGAGCTCTGTGGCAGTCTTCCCAGGAGCATTTGTCACATCCACACACGACAGTTTCATCAAGTGCACCATGGACCATTCACTGCTGCCGTGATGATGCTTATATCTCAGATTGACGGCTCCTCAGAGCTGGCCCCATCAGATTTGAAAGGGTCAACCACCGGGAGGCAGTCTTCTTCAGTGATGTTGAAGCATATGGTTTACTTTATCACCGTTACTATTGTGTTGGTGTCGTGCAAGCTGGTAAACCTTTTGGCTGCAGTGAAGGAAATTTCCTGATAGTGTATGAGTCACTTAACAATGCCAAGGTGACAAAGTAGCTAAGCAAAACTCTCAAGTGAAGCCACAAGAGTGACATGCTTCTGCAGAAACATGCAACCAGAAAGTGGCAGTGCGATGCTCCAGGCAGCTTATTGTTAGGATGACCAAGGACAAACAACATTAACTAATTATAGGGTTTTGAATATGTGTGCTTGCATGTTTTGAAACAATTTGTAAATCAAGTTTGACTAGCCTGGCTGGGCCTTTCAGGCATGAGTGCATTGCAAGCATCACTGCTGTGCAGGTACGTTACATGTGTCCAATGTGTAAATATTTTTCAGTCTAGATTGCACTGTGGCTATAGGACCAGCCTAGATGCCACAGCCTGTGTGGTTTGCATGTGTCACTATATGATGTCGAACGAGAAATCCAGCCATCATTGGAGCAGTCATCTCCATGAATTATTTTGTGCATACCTGTTGCATGCTGTTTTGTGCACACCTGTTGCTTGCTCACTGCTAATGACATCACTTATACCCCTTTGAAGCCCTCACATGAAGGTACCAACTGATGTGGCATGAATTGCATGCGCAAGCCTTCACCAGCGCACGTGTATCAGTGAATCCAGCGGCAAATCCTACCTGACTTGCCTGCTTCATCAGAGGCGCCACCCATTGCTTGTATGGAGTCAGCATACTCTTTGTCTGCCACTGCCAACTTGGCCACGCTCTCAGCCAGGTAGCCATCTCTCAAGCTTTGAGCTTCAACCTCTAGCTGGCCATCTCTAAGGGTGGGGGCTACCCCAGGCAAGCCCTGGATACCTTTCTTCAGCAGCAAGGCCAAATTGTGCAGCATGTGCAGCCGCTGCAGTTTGTCTGATCGTATCACCTCCTTGTTTTGTTCACCCAAGGCAAGGGCCTGCATGACGACAGTATTTATTTCTCAACTCCTGCTGTCGCTATATAGTGATTGACTTCACATGCACAGTCAAGGGTGCTTAGATCTTACATCAAGTAGATGACAGTTGCACAGCATGCATAGCACACCACCAGCTAAAATCACGCTCTCCCCCTCCAGGACATACTCAAGAAGGCAAGGTGCAATCATAACCACGGACAAACAGATTGGCAACAGGCAGCAACAAGGCCTACCTCTCTGTAAGTCTTGATAGCCATGGCAGTTTGTGCTGCACCCTCTTCCAGCAGCATGAGGGCAGCAAGGCCATTGAGGGCCCCCAGCAGCACCCTCTGAGCATCCTCAGCCTCCAGCTTGGCCTTGCTCACCAGCACATCCAAGATCTCCCCCATGCTCATGGGCGCCTTGGCTGCGGCCAGTGACTTGATCCCCCCTGCACCCACCTGGCACCCCAACACACAATGTCAAGGCCCAACTTGCTCTGTTCTTACCTGTTAAGTGGCTAGTTCTGACTGTCATTGCAGTTTACACAAATCAGCTGAAGCAAAAAGACTTGGGTGGCAATAAACATAACGCAGCCAGCGCGTCAACAGCCTACTTGAAACTACTGCCTTGTACCGGACTGATCCATGCCTACCATGGTACCAGCTCAGTGTCAGATCAGAACAACTGATGCGCAGTGAGTCAATTTGGCAATAAGGATGCTGAGACAAAGAGTGAGGAGCAAGTGTGAACAGACTGCAACCCAAGTCATGCCACAGCAATGGGAGGGCAAGCAGCAGGGCACCTGAGGGTGACAGCATGCTTGACGCAGACGCAGCAACGGGAACAGCAGCTTCTTCTCTTCAGCAGCTGTCAGCCTGCGCTGCCCAGCCAAGCCCTGAGCTGCCTGGGACAGCAACTGTGATGAGATGGTGGAAGAGGCTCTCAGGCTGCATTCAGCGTGCTGCCGGCTGTAGAAGTGTCGCTCTATGGCGCTGAACTGCAGGCTGGAGGTGTGCTGGTGCTGTGGTGGCAGGCCCAGCTCGTGTGCCACATCTGCTTTGGCTGTGCGCCATAACAGGCCCCCTTGAGACGGCTTGAGTACTGTCAACAGCCTTGCTTTGCCTGCAGTCATGCATACGAGTAGTCTGACAGGAGCTGAAGGTTGCTATGCGTTCTTGACTGTGCAGCATGCTTTACTCAAGAATCACATCTGCCTTGGCTGTTTGCGCGGGCTTTGAGCCTGAGTACTGTTGATAATGTTGACAGCAGATCTGCAAAGACAAAAATGCATGATCGTGAAATGCTGGGAGCATGCAGCATGATCATATCTTATAAATAAGATGGTACAAAGGGCCAATGTGAAAGGAAGCAACAATTGTTGCTTGCAAGAATGGAAACAAACCTGCAGGGGAGCCGGCTTCATAGGGGCGTTGACACACTCTGTTCCACCAGAACCTCTCACTCAAGGGGGCGGCCTTCAGGAAGTAGAAGAGGCCATACAGGTCCTCCAGGCCCCGGCTGAGGGGGGTGCCCGTGATGCACCAGTGGTGGTGGGCAGCCAGCTTGCTTGCCATCTCTGCTGCCTTGGCTGTGGAGCTCTCAACCATCTGAGCCTCATCCAGGCACACCCGCCACCAGCATAAGCGAGTCAGCGGGGTCGGTATCACCTGGGTGATGGAATATAATTGTGTCATGCTTCTATGTACTTGTTGCATTAAGGTGTGCCTCAGAGTGGCCTTCTCCCTTGTGAAAATGTTGAGTACTCAGTAGCAAACTGTTTAGCACGGAGAAGGCAATTGAACTGGAAATTTTTGAGGTGTTTTGAGTATGCTGCTGGATCTATGGTGTTTGCAGCAGCCATGCCCTAAGCTGATTCAGTACAACACAAAAATGAAGACGGCACTCTGCAAAGCATGGCTGCATGTATGCGCTTGCACTGCACACTTGCATGGTGTTCACGGCACATTGTTGCTGATCCAATGAGTGAGAGGTCGCTGAACCCGCAGTTGTTTACAGGCTTGTTGCAGCTGCTGCACATGCAGATCTGCACTGCACGCACTTGCTGTCACATGCATGCAACTACAGAAGCTGCTGTGACTTGGCAGATTGCTCGTGCTGGTCAACGTGGATCACATGCAAGGAGCACTAAAGCTGCTGGTACCTCATAACGTTTGCGAGTCCTGAAGGTCTTGCTCTGCTGGTCTGGGTCAGCCAGGTGGTGCACATCCCTCTTCAGCACATCATAGGTCGTCAGCACCACATCAGCCCCTGCCAAGTCCCCAGCTGACACCACTCCCTGCCCACTGTGCTTCCCAGCTCTGCCCCTCAACTCTATTCTGTTGCCCATTGCTGAAGCTGGCAAAGAGCCATCCTGCCACGCTGGAGCCTTGGCTGATGCTGATTCCAAGGACGTTTTGTGCTGCCCTAGGTATGTGATGACTTTGAGTGCACCAGGCTGAGTGTGTTTGGTGATCTCTGACTGCCACTGCTGCAAAATGGAGGCAGGACAGACTATGAGGGTAGCTCCACACTCCGAAACCATCTGCTGAGATGCCCTGGCTTTAGTACAGCGGCCACACACAAAATCACCTGCAAAACACTTAGATCATTGCATAGAACGCCTGTATGTTGTCAGCGTGCATGCCTCACTATGCTGCAGGTTTTGGAGAAAGACAATGCACATGTCTGCCTGTCCGGAACTTCTGCTGTATACACTGCAAACGCAGGGCTACTGCACCAGGCTTAGCATTTACTTCTGCATGCTCAGCTTCTTCACAAACAAAATGTCAGGTTGTGTGACACCTCAGCAAGCTATGCACACGCGCAGTCTGGGTTTATCAAAGGCTGAGGCAGACTATTGTGACCTTTTGGTGTCCTGGGCAGCCCAGTATAGTACTGGGCTTCTCAACAAATTGACGTCGAAAGGTGTAGTCCTTTTTTCCCTTTTTTTTCTGACCTTTGGGTGCTCTTTTGGGGAAGCCCACGCAAGCTCCATGCAGCCAGGAGAGGCACTCATCACACTGTAGCCACAGACCCTCATACAGCTGGGCACCAGGAGTGTCGCCTGTGACACCACATACACAGTCTATGTGCTCCTCCTCCTCTTCCTCTTCCTCCTCCTGCTCCTCTTCCCTTGTGTGATTCTGCTCGCTGTGGTGCTTCACCTTCCGCCTCTGCATCACAGGGCGCTTACTCATGTCGTTTGCCACTTAATCATTGTGTTGACACCAACCTGCTGTATGACTACGTCTTGTTGGTGGCATGTGCAATGCCACGATGTATGCCATACGCACATACTTCTTGTAATTTGGCTCTAAAAGCCTTGCAGGTAAGCCAAGTTGCGTCTGCACATCATGGCATGACAATGCAGGAGCTGCTTTTCAGCAGGGCCTGCTGTGAAGAGACCAGGCGTGTACCTTGTTGCTGCCTGGATCTGGTTGCAGGGGCTGTGCATGATTTGATGGCGTGAACGGGTTTGCCAACACACATGCCAGCAACTCCACCGTCTTGCCTAACCCCATCTGCACACATCCAAACATTGGCTGCTAGAAACTGTTCCTGCCTTGAAAGGAAATGTCAGCATGCTCGCATGCATACATCGGCAAGGAACTGTCAGTACAGAGCTTTGACTTTGCTGGTATGCATTACAGATGACAGCAAGCACGCTATACAGACCTTCTATGACGCTGGGATATTGCTGACAATACAGTCACACTTGTAGACTGGCAGCAGGCCATGTTGTTGAGTGGCACACATTGTCAGGCAGGCTGTACAAATTCTGCAGAGGGTGTAGATGAATTGGTAGACATGGCTTGTGGCTAGTGGCCTGCTGAACACAGATGGAGTGAACACAGATGGATTGAACAGAGATGGAGTGAACACAGATGGAGTAAGCTTGCCTCATCGGACAGGATGCCCCCCTGAACAGAGGGTGGGGCCTCAAATTGCTCCTGGCTAACCCTGCCGGTGAAGGGATTGAAGTAAAAGGTGCGGCCATTCAAGGCAGTCACTTCACGCCACAGAGGGTGCAAACTTGAACTTGCCTGTTCCTGCATTTGCTTGTGCTGTCAGATGCGACTGTCCATAAGGAAATAGCAGAAATAAAAATACTCTGAGCAGTGAAACTTTGATTGCAGGCATGATTGTGAAGTGCTGGCATACATGTGTTGCAGCACCAACATATAGATGTCTTGAAGATGGTGTATGGTTTTTGCTGTCATGTGGGATGGCATTTGGATCCCTGGGTTTGCTGTGATTGCTTGTCTGTATGGGCATTGATGCAGACAGAAATGACTCCAACATGGCTGACAATATAGTGGATGTACATTGTGATACAAAGATATACGTTGATTCAGACAAAGGCGCCATACCCAAGAACGTGTGTGGACAACACAGGACTGCACCTGAGAGGCGTTTTCCCTGGAAACCATCCAGGCAGCAGCACGCTTCTGGTATGGTCTCAAGGTAGGTCGCAACTTTGGGTTGTCCCCAGCCAGCTCTGTTTCATTGCCCTCAGGCTTCACTGCAGCGTAAAGCTCAGCTACATCAAAGCCTCCTGTCTCTTCTTCGGAATCGTCATCTGTTTCTGACGCTCTGCTGACTGAGGCATGCAGGGTGCTGCTGTGTGCTGCTGGTTGTGGTTGGCTGGAGGAATGTTCTTGCTGCAGCTGCAGCTGCTGCTGCATGTCTTTGCCTTGCAAGGATGGCAGATGCTGTGGTGTGTGAGCTTCAATGGCATGCTGTGGCAGTAGCCATGCAAAGACAGCCTGCAGCTGCTTATGCCATTGCCGCTGTACTTGGTCCTCAGCATCTGCATGTTTCTGATCAAGTCAAACACTGTGTGGAACCCACACTCCAAGCACTGACACGACGTGCACTCATGCATAGCCATTGCAAGATGGTCACAGCATCTTATTACCTAGTGGCTGGTCCACTTCCAGTGCTGATGTATGCAAGCTCACATAAAGGCCGCTGTGCTCACTCTGGTCAGCCTGAACAAGCTGCACGGCAAGTCTGCCAAGATGCAGCAAGCTAATGAACCCTTCAGCAGCCAAGCGTGTAGCGGCACCAATGGTGCCCTGCAGGATATTGCATTATGTTTGCGTGCTAAGGCTGCAGTGCAAAGAGGCCTCAACGCACTGCAATGCTGTCCCTGACCCACGTTGAGTGTCCTGGGATCTTGAGAAGTAGAAGAGCTGGCATTCCATGCTATGTCTAAGTCTCCTGGCTCGGGTGTGATGCTGAAGCATAGCGAAGGCTGAGTAGAAGCTGTGAGTGAACTCCTGAGGTCCTTACAGTCTATCTGAAGATGTCTAAGAGGAAGCAGATTGTCGTCAAGGCTTCTGACATTGGTCAAGACTGTCAAGTTCTTTTGCACTACAGCAGGACCGCCGGGACGAGATCGAGACTGTTGTGCGGGCAGCGCAGCTGAATGACCGTTTGACACATCAGCGTCAGCTTGTCTGGACTCAGGCGGCCCCAGCAGCGCTCTCGGGTTCTGTTGCTTTCTACGAACCATCCTGGCAACCGATTGCAGGTGTGCGTCGAAACAGTCCAACTTTGACACACGCGCTCGTTGTTGACTGAGCACAACATGAATCACATGAGGGCACTGAAACCAATCTGAGGCACTGAGCACTGGGCACTGAGTGCATGCATGCATGCTGATGTGCTGTGCAACTGGTCATCGGAGGATTGACAGTATATGTTGACAAATGTATGTTGACGGATCTAGATGCATGTTGACACTTGCAGAGTGGCCGGCATGGAACTGGTAAACCTCCATAGCGCAGCTGCAGCATTTTCCCGCGACTTTGCAGGTGAGTCCTAGCGAGGCCTCGACAGCATGCAAGCAGAATTTTGAATAGTGGGCATTCATATGCAAGGCAGAAAGATGTGCCAATTCACATATGGTGGCTACAACAATTTTCATAAAGTCTTGTCTTGGGGCATGTCAGTATTGTCAGTATTGACTGTTAGGGATATATTCATCCCGAAGAAGTCTTGACTTCGATATGCAACTGAGTGCAGCTTTGCGTCCAGACTTCCGTACTTGTCAATCTGCAGGAGTGACTATGTCCAAGCCATTGCGCGTCCCAGTGCACTTTTGACCTGATGTATGCCTTCGTTATGAGGTGTTCAACCTACCGAGTCTGACCTGCTGAGTCGTTCTCTGTAGCGGTCCTGCGGACACTGGTGTCACCTTCAGCTATGGGGTCTACCGCCAAAGGGCTGGCTCTGATCCCGGAGCTGGCAGCATTGAGCCCGTCCACATCCACAGCAGTGGCAGCAGCAGCTGCTGCAGTGATTGGCCAAGGCATTTCTCACGGCTGGGGAAGCTGGGCGTGTCAAGTGCACGCTCGAGAATGGATGGACAAACCATACTTCGCTCAGGACAGACTGTCGGGCACCAGACTTGAGACAGCTCCTGATCCACCTCACGGTATCAAGTATGTCAAGGTGAGTACCAGCACCTCGTTTGCAAAGGCAAAGCAGTTGCTGCAAATCAGAATTCTTTGCAGACCTATCCACCTGCCCCGCGCAACGTGTGGACAGTGCTACAGCCAAGGCAGCTCATATTCTCCTTGTGCAAAAGGTGAGTAGCACAGTCTGTGAGACATTGTAAGCTACGCCTTGTACATGTGAGGTACTGCAGCAGCAAATCCTCGCAAGCTTTCTTTCCTTCCCACCATGCTTCACAGTTGCTTGCTTTGATGCAGTTTATTCCTGCAGTCCATGTTCGTTGCGCTCACTAAGTTGAGCGAGCTAGATAGGTTGGAGAGAGAAGCATTTGAGTCGGTAAGATCCTTCCCAGTAATTCTTTGGCAATACCTGCTTCTCGCCTGCAACAAGAGATCTGACAGTCTGTCTTGTCTGGTTTAGGGTGAGGAGCTTGATCGGGTCGTTGTATTTCCTGTGGAGGATGTAAAGCCGATTGTCAAAAGGTCGTCTATTCTGTTCCTAAGAGACGTGGTCACACAAAGCATCAGGTGAGCTGCAAAGGCATGCATATGATATGCTGAAGCCAGCTGCTCAGGCATGTGGGTCAATGTCCCCAGCACCAGAGTTGTGCTGTATCAAATGTGGGAGAAAAGTGTCTCAGGTGTTAGTCCTCACCTTGACTATGCAGAAAATGACCTGGCACCTTGTTTGAGCTTTTGCTTGACATGCAGGCAAATGTTTGATGTAGTGGCTGGCCAGAGACTAGAACCTAGGACAGCCTGGAAGCTCAGAAAAGGCAAGCCCATGTGACATCATGCAGAGCTGTCAGTGCAGAACAATTGTGCATTGGGTACAAGCCAAGGCATAGCTATGTGGATGACACATATATGTCCTGCTCTGTGTGCGAAACATAGATATATGACATGATCAGCACTGCACGGTCCAATCAGCAACAGCTGGAGGCAGACTCTGCCGCACAGTGCACAGACAGACAGACAGACCCTAAGGCCTGCCCATCGTGCAGGCTTCAAATCATCTGCGATACGGAAGAGATACCTGGTGTGGTATATCCGTTCATACAGAATCACCAAAACAGTCTTCACATCCAATCTGCTGTCTTGCGCGGCAGAATGGACTGTTACTTCCTACATAGATGTGTACAGGTAAGTCATCAATGCTGTTCGTATCCCAAGATCTTTTCCATCAATGACATGCATTGCTTTACAGCATTTGTTCCTGACTCCTGTAAACAGACAGGAGCTGAGCAGTGGCTTTGCATGCAGGATGACAAAGAGTGGCTGGCGAGAGAAGGGCGTCCCAGCTTTCATGAGGCGTCTTCTGTTACGGATGTTTGCAAATGCGGTCAAAACAAGCGTCTGTGTTGTCGGGGCCTCTCTTGGTGAGCAGCTGCATGGGCTGCACCTGTTGTAATATTACTGGCAGATCATCATGCTTGGTCCTGATCACCAACAATGCATCTCAGTATTGAGCAGATGAGACTTGTGATCAGTCCTCAGGTGTTTTGCCTAGACACATTGTGCAAACAGAAGCTATATCCAGAAAGGTCCTTCAGCTCATATCATAGGAAAGGTATGGAAGCACAGGGGCCCACAGGGCGAGGGGGGGGGGCAGTGTTTCACACACTCGTCCCCATATAAACGCCACTGCATAAGTAGCCTAGTCTTTTCTATTCTTTTTTGTCCTGTGGAAGCACAGGCAACAAATGTCCTGCTGGGTGACAGGTGCAGGAGCATTGTCAGCAGTATGGCCCGGCACAGGAACAGTTGTGGGCTACAATGCTGCAGACCTGGCCATCAGCCTCTTCTTCATTGGTCCTATAGCAGACAGGTAAGCTATCCTAGATGCCATACTAGAATCTCGTACAGCGAGGGACTTTGTACTGTGCATATCTCAACTTCTGAGCACACAAATCAGTACTGAAGGAGCGCATGCAAGAGATTGGGTGAATGAGTCAATACCTGACAGATGGGTGATTGGTTGTTCACAATATTTATAGTAACCAACTGATGTTTTGATTGATTGAGCAGGTACATCAGCATGGAGCCACCCCCAGCAGCCATGGATGCAGGGGCTCTGGAGGGGGATCGCCCCCTCCCTGGACCTTTTGTTGTTGGTGCAGATGATCAAGCACTGCAAGGTCTGTTTGCAATCCTGTCAGGTCTTGCGTGAATACATGCAGCTGCTAATTCACACCAAATTGGATGCTGTGTGTGGTGTGCTACCAAAGTGCAACTCTTGTGCATGGTTTGCAGAGATGATTTGCTGGGCAGGGTCCAACTCTACTGTTGGCATGCCATAATTCACTACTGCCATCCTCTTGTCACGATGCCAGTCCTCCGTGATGCTACATGAAAACTGCATTTGCCAGCCTGCGCACACTTTCACTGGAAGTGTAAACGCAGGCATCCTAGATGACAGCAGCTATGATGAAGATCACGCCGTGATCTTGGACAATGGGGAGCACCCAATACATGAGGCAGCAACAGGCACTGCACCAGCTGCGTAAGGTAATTTGCACTGAAGTGGTGACCAGCTGTGCATGGTGATGATAAGCAACTGACATTCAGCAGATGAGTTACTATCTTCTGCCCAAAAATGTTGCGCGCATGACTTTGCAAAGCACTTCTATCATGTTTGCGTCGAGCATTCACGAGCAAGTGGTGCTTGACCGTTCAACAGAATCTGTTACTGGCATTTGTGGCAAGCTATATGTCCACAAAGCCATTTGACTCTTGCAGGAATGAGGGGACTTTGCAATAACACATGAAAGAGCATGACCATTTGCAGGGCTCAGCCTTGAGTTTTTGTGTACAAGCCAAAGTGCTCTTGTCTTTCCAAGGACATCCAAAGATGTTGATGCAACTCTCACATCTAAAAGCTGTATACTATGCTAAGCATCACCAACGCATTTCAGTAGCTGAGCTGCCTTGTATGTGATCTATGTCCTGACGCTTGGTATATCTCAATGCGTTGTGTCGCTCTACTGTAGCAAGTGCCACCTTGCGCCGACTTGCTGAATCACACTTTGAGGCAAAAAGTGACTTGTTTCAAACCAACTCAATTTCAGATTTCAAAGAGAAGCTCGAGACTATTGACGGCGTTATGCGTAACGACCTGAAGGATGCAGCGCGCAAGCACGAACGCATATCACAATCCAAGGCAGCCCTTGATAGCCTGGCTAATTCCCACATAAATCTGCAGAAGTTGGCTTGCAGACAGCCAGCATGCAACAACAAGCGTCTGTTCCAGACACTCTGCAGCAAGTACGTCACCAACCGCACACCTGCAGTCTACCTTCCCCAAGAGAAACATCCGTTCAATCCTTACCACGTTGATACATCGTTAGCAGATGACGAGCTCGGTCTTGACTTGCAGGCTGTTCTGCAACCTTCAACAAGTATGCCTGAGGGTACAGCAACCATAAGAGGCTGGGACTTTAATGATGGCGTGGACTTGACAGGAATCATGAACTCAATGCTGCGCACTGGATGCCAAGCATCAGCCTTGGGGCAGGCATGCAATGAGGTCAACCGCATGGTCAGTCCTTTGCTGCAAGAATCGTCGACTCACTGATAGCACAGTCAAATGTGCAAAGCAGCTGCAGCCTGTCGAGGAAGCACATGTTGCCAAACATTTCAGTACATATAACTGCAGTTGTCCTGGAGCCTTGATCAAGAAGAAAGCAGTTGTGCCCCCAGCGAAGCTCAAGAAGGTGGCCTGCCACCACAAGATGTACGCTGCAAGATCTTCCTGGGATACACTTCAAATTTGGTATCTGCTGGTGTCAGGGAGCACATCAGGTACCTGGTGCAACATCACATGGTGGATGTCCTCTGTACAAGTGCTGGCGGCATTGAAGAAGACTTCATCAAGGTGAGCAGGGGATAGTACATGTCCTTTTGACCCACGGTGAATGCGTCAAAATGTGATGTGCCAATTGCAGGGAATTAGCTTGCTTTGTCATGAGATGTATCATTTCTGCTGTGAACACCATGAGTAGCAACTTGAAGTGTGCTGTCAATCAGAAGCTAGCGCAATATTGGCTCATCAGGTCTACTGTATACTTTACAGACAATGAGTTATGCTTCAGCCAGCCTATACCTTTGTGCTTGCACTTGCAACAGCTCTCAAGTTGGTACTACACTGCTTGTGTCTGACACCTGTCTATCTTTGGTTGTGTTGCTTGTCGACATAGGGTTTACAGAAACAGTGCCTAAGCCACCACCAGTCTGCAATCCCAGCAAAACACTTGTGCACCCACCAGCAAGACCTTGAGATAGTCACATGCCAGCCCCACACAGTCCCAACCTCAGTGCGTACAGGACCTGTTGCAGTTCTGAAACAATACAGTGGGGCTGCAGTGTATGGCACCCACTTATGCAGGTGACTTCCAGCTGAAGGGTCAAGATCTGAGGGCCCAAGGCCTGAACAGGGTGGGCAACATGCTGGTCCCCAACAGCAACTACTGTGCCTTTGAGGACTGGATCATGCCCATCCTGGACACCATGCTGCTTGAACAGCAGCAAGGCACACACTGGACTCCTTCAAAGGTGACCTTGCAGCAGCTCACAGCGCTGATGCCATGCCTGGCCGGATGAATCAGGCACAGTGTGCCTTCAGCATTGGCACTCTGAGTCTCAGCCTGATGCATGTCAAATTTACATTGTTTCTGCTGCAGAAATCATTCAGACAGCTCACATTCATTTTGGCTAGCCTAGCTGCATGCTTGTCAGCTGTGCCTGCAGGCGCTTGGGCTTGCTTGGGCAGTACATGCCTCATTTATGGCTTGTCAAGTCAATGAACACACATCAAAACGCAAGCAAGCTAACAAATTCAGCGAAAGAGACAATCAGTTTGACCCCAGAGTCTGCACCTGCTTGCAGATGATTCACCGGCTGGGAAAGGAAATCAATCACCCTGACTCAATTTACTACTGGGCATACAAGAATGATGTGCCTGTCTACTGTCCGGCTTTGACAGACGGCTCCCTCGGGGATATGCTATACTTCCACACCTTCAAGAACCCAGGGTTGATCTTGGACATAGTAGCTGACATCAGAGCCATGAATGATGAAGCTATGAAAGCCCCTCCACGCAAAACGGGAGTTATCATTCTTGGCGGCGGTAAACCATCTTAGAACAGCTTGATTGCACTTTTATGAGTATCTGCCATTACAAGATGCTGCTTGTGCATAGTCTTAAAGCTGTCATGCAGTTCTACAACATTGTTCACACTATGCATTTCAGCCACCATGAACGTGCTGCTTTTTTGTGATGCTTACATAAACGACTACTGCTAATGTGAGGTGCAGACCTATGTTGTGTGACATGCTGCATCTTGTGATGCTTACATAAACGACTACTGCTAATGTGGGGTGCAGACCTATGCTGTGTGACATGCTGCAGGCCTGCCTAAGCATCACATCTGCAACGCAAACCTAATGAAGAATGGAGCTGATTTTGCTGTGTACATCAGCACGGCTCAGGAGTTTGATGGCAGTGACTCTGGAGCGCGCCCGGATGAAGCTGTGTCATGGGGAAAAATTCGAGCTGATGCAAAGCCTGTCAAAGTGTATGGCGATGCCAGCATCATGTTCCCCTTGATCATCTCACAAACATTTGCCAAGCAGGCAGACAGATTTTCTTAGCTATGGATTTAAA
>JAABUK010009228.1_pt1 | contig 13555 bp, 14 predicted proteins | sample 5559141 | NCBI WGS metagenome assembly JAABUK01 (sample SAMN10711869, study PRJNA513367) | rock metagenome | isolation source: Antarctica rocks | place: Antarctica: Victoria Land, Pudding Butte nord | collected 2016-01-03
CGGGTCGGCGAGGTCGGGGTCGCTCACCAGGTCGTCACGCCCGATCATCCTGAAGAACCGATGCCATTGCGGCGTCGTGTACGGCAGGACGCAGAGATAGCCGTCGCTGGTGGCGTACGGACGACGCATCGGGTTGATGATCCGGTTGTACCCGGACGGGCCTGCGGCGGGGACGTAAGTCTCGCCGCCCAGATGTTCCGGCATGACGAAGGCCACCATGGACTCGAACATCGGCACTTCGATGAACCCGCCCTCGCCCGTCTGCATGCGGTGGATGATCGCGGCCAGCACCGCGTTGACCAGCATCAAGCCGACCGCCTTGTCGGCCACGACCGAGGCCGCGAGCTGCGGCGTGCCGGTCGCGCGGCCATGCAGGCTCACCAGGCCGGACATTGCCTGGATGGTGTCGTCCGCGGCCGGGCGGCCGGCATAGGGCCCGCGCTCGGAGAAGCCATAGGCCGCGCAATAGATGATCGACGGCTTGATCGCGCGCACCGTCTGGTAGTCCAGCGCCAGCCCCGCCATCGCCGCCGGCCGCACGTTCGAGACGACGATGTCCGCGCCCTCGATCAGGCGCCGCATCACGTCCCGCGCCGCTGGCGCCTTCAGGTCGATGGCCAGGCTGCGCTTGTTGCGGTTGAACTGCAGGAACACGTGACCCATGCGCGGCGATTTCGTGGGCAGCGTGTTCCGGAACGGATCGCCGGCGGGCGGTTCGACCTTGATCACGTCAGCCCCGTAATCGCCGAGGATCTGCGTCGCCAGCGGTCCCATCGCGAGCGTCGTCATATCCACCACCCGCAGTCCCGCGAGCGGCTGGTGACCGGGAGCGGCGCTCATTGGAACAGCATCTCCCTCGCGTTCTCGTACAGGATTCGCCTTAGATCGGCCTCGGCCAAGTCCAGCCCCCGCGCGGCCTTTGTCGTCCGCAGCAGATCGAGCAGGGGATAATCCGACGCGAAGATCACCTTGTCGCTTCCGCGCGTGCCGTGCCAGCGCCCGGCCATGAAGGCGAGCAGAGCCTTCGGGTAGGCCTTTGGCGACCAGGCCGAGGTGCAGATGTAGAAGTTCTCGTGCCGGGCGGCGAGGCGGACCGCCATGTCGGTCCACGGGTCGCCGATGTGGTGGGCGACGATGAGGAGGTCGGGGAACGCCAGCGCAACCTCGTCCAGATGCTCGGGGTTGTTCGGGCCCATGGGCCAGAGCGGGCCGGGCATGCCGACATATGTGAACAGCTTGATCCCCAGTTCGACGCATTTGGCGTAGAGCGGGTAATACCAACGGTCGTTGGGGGCCAATCCCCAGGGCGACGGGGTGATGTGGACGCCGACGAGGTGGGGAGCGTCGTGCAGCGCCTGCACGATGCGGGAGTTCTGCATCAGGTCCCAATACGAGCCCGGGCCATGCTCGGGCGGCATCACGGTCGCGATCCAGCGCAGCCGTCCGCCGGCGGCGCCACACAGGGCGGACAACTCGCCGTGCAGCGAATGCAGCCCTCCGATCGTCGTCGGGTAGTAGACCTTGGCGGCGAGGATGCCCCGTTCGACGCCGGCGCCGTCCATGGCGGCCAGCACCTCCGGCAGTGCAAGGCGCACGACGTCGCCGCCGGGCGCGTCGGCGTGATGGAAGGTGCTCATCACGCGCCGCAGCCGCTTGTCGTCCGTCCAGGGCACGACGTCCGCGCGGGTCACGATGCCGGGGCCGCCGATCCAGGGCGAGTGGAGGAACGCGTCGACGATCGGCCCGTCATACATGCCCGTACTCCTCCGCGCTGGCCGCTGCCGCCGCTCTGCGACGATACGCCGCGGTTTCATGTACTCGAAAGGACTTTCCATAGGCGGAAAACTGTGTCAAACGCTTGGTTTGAAAGCTCCGCCGAAAGGAGCTTCTTGGGGAGGAGCAGATTTGTCCCGCAACGACGCCGCGTCGCAGCATCCGCCTTTCTCCCGAAGGCACTTCGGCGCATTTTCGCTCACCGCGGCGGCGTTGGCCGCGCAGGGCGGGTTGGCCCGGGCCCAGGCGCCCAAGCCGCTTACGATCGGCGTGCTCAACGACATGTCGGGGCCGACCGCAGACCTCTCGGGTTTGGGCGCGGTCCTCAGCGCCGAGCTGGCGGTCGAGGATTTCGGTCCAAGCGTGCTCGGCCGACCGATCCGGCTGCTCAAGGCCGACACACAGGCCAAGGCGGATCTCGGGGTGGGGCTGGCGCGGCAATGGTACGACCAGGACGTGGCCGCGATCTTCGATGTCGGGATCACGACCGTGGCGATCGGGCGCGGGACAAGGACCGGATCGCCGTGTTCACCAGCACCGGCACGGTCGACATGACCCGGTCGCTCTGCAGCCCGAACGGCATCCACTGGACGTACGATTCGCACAGCGTGGCGGTCGGCGCCGCGCGCGCCAACATGCAAAGCGGGGCGAAGCGGTGGTTCTTCCTGACGGTCGACTACGCATACGGCCGCAGCCTGCAGACCGAGGCGACCGAGTTCATCGAGGCCAATGGCGGCACGGTGGTCGGCTCGGCCAAGCATGCGTTCGAGACGAAGGACTTCTCCTCCGACTTGCTGAAGGCGCAGTCATCCGGGGCCGAGCTGATCGGGCTGGCGACGCCGACGCCGCAGATCGCCAACATCGTCAAGCAGGCGGCGGAGTTCGACATTGGACGGAGCGGCCAGAAGCTCGCGCCGATCGGCCTGTTCTCCAATGACGTCAAAGGCATCGGCCTGCCCCTGGCGCAGGGGTTGCTGGTGACCGAGCCGTTCTACTGGGACCAGAACGACGCCACCCGCGCGTTCTCGAAGCGGTTCTTCGAGCGGTTCCAGAAGATGCCCAACAGCCTGCAGGCGAGCGCGTACGGGGCCGTCATGCACTACCTCAAAGCCGTGAAGGAAGCGGGCACCGATACGACGGGCGCCGTGCTCAAGGCCATGAGGGCGCTGCCGGTCAACGACTTCATGACCGATGACGGGCGCATTCGTGCCGATGGCCGGACCGAGCGCGCGTTGTACGTGTTCCGGGTCAAGACGCCGGCGCAGTCGAAAGGCGACTGGGACCTCTACGAGCAGCTGTCGGCCATTCCGGGCAATCAGGCGTTCTCGCCGCCGAGCCCGGCCTGCAACCTCGTCCGGGGCTGACGCTTGCAAGCCTGGGCCGTGGTTGCGCACGGGGCACCGCTCGAGTGCGTCGAACTTCCGGACCCCGAGCCGTCGGGCACCGAGGTCGTCGTCGAAGTGACGCGTTGCGGCGTGTGCCATTCGGACCTGCATCTCTGGCATGGCGGCTACGATCTTGGCGGCGGCAAGATGCTCTCCGTTCGAGATCGCGGGCTGGTGCTGCCGGCGGCGCCGGGTCACGAGATCGTCGGCCGGGTCGCAGCCTTGGGGCCGGATGCGTCGGGCGTCGCGGTTGGCGACGAGCGCGTGGTCTATCCGTGGATCGGCTGCGGCACGTGCGCGCGCTGCCGGGCGGAGGAGGACAACCTCTGCCCGCAGCAGCGCAGCCTGGGGGTCAGCGTCAATGGCGGGTTCGCCAGCCGGGTCAAGGTGCCGCACCCGCGCTACCTGCTGGCGTTCGATGGCGTCGATGCCTCGCTGGCGGCGACGTATGCCTGCTCGGGCCTGACGGCGTATTCCGCGGTGCGCAAGCTGATGCCGCTCGGGCGCGACGAGGCGGTGGTGCTGATCGGGGCCGGCGGGCTGGGGCTGGCGGCCATCGCCGTGCTGCGGGCGCTGGGGCACGCCCGCATCGTCTCGGTCGACGTCAGCGGGGAGAAGCGGACCGCCGCGCTGGCGGCCGGAGCGTCCGCGGCCGTGGACGGCACGGGGACGGACGTGGTGGCGCGGGTGATGGCGTGCGCGGGGCCGGTCGCGGCGGTGCTCGATTTCGTCGGCTCGGACGCGACGGTGCAGACCGCGGCGGCGATCCTTCGCAAAGGCGGTCGGCTGATCCTGGTGGGCATCGGCGGCGGCCAGCTCACCCTTTCTGTCGCCGGCACGATCTTTCGCGCGCAGACCATCCAGGGCAGCCTGACGGGGACCATCCAGGAGCTGCGCGACGTGATCGAGCTGGCGCGGCAGGGCAAGCTCGCGCCGACGCCGGTCTCCGAGCGGCCGAAGCACGAGGCGAACGCGGTGATGCGGAGTCTCGAGCAGGGGCGGATCACCGGCCGGGTCGTGCTGGCCGGTCCGTGCTGACCGAAGGCAACCGGCACGTGGGCGGGGGCTAAGTCGGATGGCCAAGGACCGGCCGAAGACTGGCACGCCAAAGACTGGTACGGATGCCGGCGGCCCGACGTTCGCCCAAGATCCGGTCAAGACCGCCGCCCGCACGCTCGACGTGTTCGAGGTGTTCGCGGCCCGGAAGCGCCCTCTGACCCTGACCGAGCTGGCGGGACACCTGGGCTCGCCGCTCTCGAGCTGTCACGCGCTGGTTCGCACGCTGCAGCGCCGCGGCTACGTCTACGTGCTCGACGAGCGCAAGCGCGTCTATCCGACCAAGCGGCTGTTGGCGACGGCGCAGCAGATCGCGCAGAACGACCCGGTGCTCGAGCGCGTCGGCCCAATCCTGGCTGCGCTGCAGGAGGAGACGGAAGAGACCGTGATCCTCGGCAAGCGGCAGGGCAACGCGGTGACCTACCTCGACGTCATCGAGAGCCGGAAAACTATTCGTTACGCGGCCGACCCGGGCGACCTGAAGCCGCTGCATTCGAGCGCGATCGGCAAAGCCATGCTCGGGCGGCTGTCGGATACGGAGCTGGCGAAGCTGCTGCGCAAGCTGCCGCTGCCCGCGGTGACGGGGGACACGATCAGCGATCCCGACGCGCTGATGCGTGAGATCGCGCGGGGCCGGGAGCGCGGCTTCTACGTCACCCGCGGCGAGAACGTGCCGGAGGTGATGGCGATCTCGATTTCGCGCTCCATCGGCGAGGAGCCGTTCGGGCTCGCGGTGGCCGGCCCGATCGGCCGGCTCGAGGCGCAGTTGGATGGGGTGGTTGCGGCGTTGCGGCACGCGGGCGCGGCGCTCGATCGGGTCGATGCGACCCTACGCGGCAGTGCCGAGTTGGCGCATGCTTGACGCCGGAACGACCGACCTGGTCGGCGCCCGCAACGAGGCCGGCGTGCTGACCGTCACGCTGCGCCGGCCGGAAAAGCGCAATGCGCTCAGCCGCCCGCTGATCGCAGCGCTGGCGCAAACCTTCCAGCACTGGCGCGCGTACGATGACTTCGTCGTCGCCGTGCTGACGGGCGAGGGCGACAAGGCCTTCGCCTCGGGCGGCGACGTCAGGGAACTCGCTGCGTTGCGCGAAGAGGAGGAGACGCTGGCCTTTGCCGAGGACACGCGCGCCGCCTTCGACACGATCCGGCGTTTCCCCGTCCCGGTGGTAGCGGCGCTGAACGGCGATGCCTTGGGCGGCGGGGCGGAGCTGGCCCTGGCGTGCGACTTGCGCGTGGCGGCGCGTCACGCGCGCATCGGTTTCCTGCAGGCGACGCTCAACATCTCGACGGCGTGGGGCGGCGGGACGGACCTGTTCCGGCTGGTGGGATCGTCCCGCGCGCTGATGCTGCTGGGGACGGCGGCGCCGCTGGATGTGGAGCGGGCGCGCGCTGCCGGACTGATCGATGCGGCCGCGGCCGAGGGCGAGCCGTTCGCGGCCGCGCTGGCCGCGTTCGTGGCGCCGCTGGCTGCCCGGCCGCGCCAGGTCGCCGAGGCGTTCAAGGCGCTGGCGATCGCGCATCGTTACGGTCAATCGGCGTCCGAAATGGCCGTCATCGAGACGCGGGCGTTCGCGCGCACCTGGGTCCATCGGGATCATTGGGACGCGGTCGATGCCCGGTTCAACCGACGCAGAGGGAACAGCTGATGTCTGCCGCCGAAAAGACCTTCGTGTCCGCCGAGCTCGAGCCATCGCTGCCGCCGCCGGCGCCGGTCACCTATTCGGGGATCGAGCTGCCGGTGGTGGCCACCGCCGCGGACCATGCGGCCCGGGACCAGGAGCGGCCCGGCGCATACCCGTTCACCCGCGGCATCTTCCCGGACGGCTATCGCGGCCGGCTGTGGACGATGCGGCAGTATTCCGGGTTCGGCACCGCGGAGGAGTCCAATCAGCGCTACAAGTTCCTGCTGGCCGGCGGTCAGACCGGGCTCTCGGTCGCGCTCGACCTGCCCACGCAATGCGGCTACGATCCGACCGACCCGATGGCCCGGCCGGAGGTCGGCAAGGTCGGCGTGTCGCTCTCCAACCTGTCCGAGATGGAGACGCTGTTCGAGGGGATCGATCTCGGCGGCATCTCGACCTCGTTCACCATCAACGGCACCGCTGCGATCATCTATGCGATGTACGTGGCCTGCGCGGACAAGCAGGGCGTGCCGCGCGCCAAGCTGACCGGCACGATCCAGAACGACATTCTCAAGGAATACGTCGCGCGGGGAACCTGGATCTTCCCGGTGCGGCCCTCGATGCGGCTGATCGCGGACTCGATCCTGTACGCCAACGAGGCGACGCCGCGGTTCAACCCGATCTCGATCGCCGGCGCCCACGTGCGCGATGCCGGCTGCACCGCGGTCGAGGAGATGGCCTACACGCTCGCCAACGGGCTGGCCTATGTGGACGAGCTGATCGCCCGGGGCGGGAACGTCGAGAAGTTCGCCAAGCGGCTGAGCTTCTTCTTCTACGTCCACATGGATTTCTTTGAGGAGATCTGCAAGTTCCGCGCGGGCCGCCGGCTCTGGGCCCGGCTGCTGCGCGAGCGCTACGGCGCCAGCGACGCCAAGGCGCTGCAATTCCGCTTCGGCGTCGTCTGCGGCGGCTCGTCGCTGACCGCGGCGCAGCCTTACAACAACATCATGCGCGTGGCCGTCGAGACGATGGCGGCGGTGATGGGCGGGGCGCAGTCGATCTTCACGGCGGCGTTCGACGAAGCGACGCAGATCCCGACCGAGTTCTCCGCCGAGCTCGCGCTGCGCACGCAGCAGGTGATCGCCTATGAGAGCGGCATCTCGAAATCCGTGGACCCGCTCGGGGGAAGCCACCTGGTCGAGTTCCTGACCGACCGCATGGAAGCCGAGATCGAGAAGGTCATGGGCGAGATCGACGCGTACGGCGGCGTGGTGAAGGCGATCGAGGATGGCTGGCTGCAGGCGCGGCTGGCCGAGCGGGCGCTGGAACGCAAGCAAGCGGTGGATGCGAAGCGCAACATCGTGGTCGGCGTGAATGCATTCGAGAAGGGCGGGGACGCGGGGGTCGGCGAGGTGTTCCGCATCGACCCGGCAGCGGCGCGCCGGGTCACCGAAAAGTTCGAAGCCTTGCGCGCCCGGCGTGACGGTGCCGCTGCCGCGGCCGCGCTGCAGCGACTGTCCGATGCAGCCGGGAACGACCGGGAGAACCTGCTGCCGTACCTGGTCGATTGCTGCCACGCCTACGCGACCGTCGGCGAGATGGTCGGCGAGCTGAAGCGGCATTGGGGCGACTTCCAGGAGCCCATCCGCCTGTGAGCGCGACCGTGCCGCTGCTGAAAGGCAAGCGCATCCTGGTCGCCAAGCCCGGCCTCGACGGCCACGACATCGGCGCCAAGATCATCGCACTTGCCCTGCGCGACGCCGGGGCGGAGGTGATCTACACCGGGCTGCGAAAAACGCCCGACTACATCGCGCGGATCGCCGTCGACGAAGACGTGCATGCGGTCGGTCTCAGCATCCTGTCGGGCAGCCATCGCGAACTGGTGGCGGAGACGATGGCGAGCCTGAAGGCGCTCGGCGGCGCCGACATCCCGATCTTCGTCGGGGGCACGATCCCGGCCGAGGACCGCAAGGAGCTGCTCGCCATGGGCGTCGCGCGCATCTTCACCAGCGAGATGAAGCTGCCCGAGGTGATCGCCTCGCTCGCGGAGAGCCTTGCTTGAGCGGGCCGCTGCACGGCATCCGCATCCTCGAAGTCGGCCATATGCTGGCGGGTCCGTATTGCGGCCTGCTGCTGGCCGATCTGGGCGCCGACGTGATCAAGATCGAGCCCGCGACCGGCGACATCGGCCGGCGCGTCAGCCCGCACTTCATCGGCCCGCACAACACGTATTTCGCGAGCCTGAACCGCAACAAACGCAGCGTCGTCATCGACCTCGCGAGCCCTGCCGGGAAGGCGGAGCTGCATGCGCTCTGCCGCGGGGCGCAGGCCCTGCTGGTGAACCTGCGCCCTTCCGCCATCCGCAAGCTGGGCCTGACCTACGACGCGCTCGCCTCGGTCAACCCGCGCCTGGTTTGCGTGGCGCTGACCGGGTTCGGGCTGGACAGCCCGCTCGCCGAGCGGCCAGCTTATGACTACGTGATCCAGGCGATGGCGGGCGTGATGGAGCTGACCGGCGACCCCGGCGCGCCGCCGACCAAGGCGGGCTACTCCGCGGTCGACAACTCCGCCGGCATCATGGCCGCGCTGGGCCTGCTGGCGAAGATCATCGAGGGCGGGGGCGGGCAGGTGGATGTCGCGATGTACGACGTGATGCTGTCGCAACTGAACTATCTCGCTTCGGCCTCGCTGAATGCGGGCGAGAAAACGCGGCGCTATGCCGGGTCGGCGCACCCCTACATCGTCCCGGCGCAGGTGTTCCAGACCCGCGACGGATGGTTGTCGCTGTTCATCACCCATGACGATTTCTGGCAGCGCTTCTGCACCGAGATCGGCTGCACCGAGTGGATCGCCGACCCCGCCTTCGCCACCATGGCGGCGCGGGGCGCCAACCGCGACCGCGTCGTCGCAGCCATAGCTGCCGTGCTGCGCGAGCGCGAGACGGAGGAGTGGGTGCGCCGGCTTACGCCGGTGGGGGTCGTCGCCGCGGGGGTCGAGACGCTCGAGCACGCGTTGGCCAGCGAGCAGACGCGGGCGCGTGCGATGCTGACGGAGATCGCCTCCGAGGGGGGCGTGATCCGGGCGGTCGGCAATCCGATCAAGACCGGGGCCGAGACGCGGTACCGGCCGCCGCCGCTGCTGGGCGAGCATAATGCGGCGCTGCTGGAGACCTCTGCCGGATGACGCCGGTCGAGCGGCGCAGCTTCTCGCGCCTGCTGAGCCGGCTGGCCGACGCGACGGTGGCCGACGCGCTGGCGATGGCGCCGGATGCGGGCGCGGGGCGCTGCCGCCGCGTCGGCGTGACCGGGCCGCCCGGTGCCGGCAAGAGCAGCCTGGTGGCCAAGCTCGCCCCGCACCGTCTGCGCGACGATGGCGACCTGGCGATCATCGCCATCGACCCGAGCAGCCCGGTGAGTGGCGGGGCGATCCTCGGCGACCGCATCCGCATGGAGGAGCTGGCGACCGAACCGCGCATCTTCATCCGCTCGCTCGCGACCCGGGCGAGCTTCGACGGGCTGGCCGACAACCTGCCGGACATATTGGCCGCACTGGACGGGTTCGACTTTGCCGAGGCGGTGATCGAGACGGTCGGCGTCGGCCAGGTCGAGTATGCGATCGGCGCGCTGGTCGACACGTTGCTCGTCGTGCTGCCGCCGGGCGCGGGCGACCAGGTGCAAGCCATGAAAAGCGGCCTCCTCGAGAAGGCGGACATCTACGTGATCAACAAGGCCGATCAGCCGCGAGCGCGGCAGTTGGCGGCCGACCTGCGGGGGGTGCTGAAGCACCGGACAGTGGCCGCCGAAGCTTGGGAGCCGCCGATCGTCCCGACCTCCATCACCGACCCGGCCAGCGTCGCGACCCTCAGCGCGGCGATCGATCGGCACCAGGCCTGGGCGCGGCAGACGGGACGCTGGACGAGCACCAGGGCCGCCTGGCGCACCCATCACGTCGGCAGCCTGTTGAGCCGGCGTGCCGCCGAGGTCCTGCGCGATCTGCCGTCCGACCTGCTCGGCCAGCCGATCGGCGCCTTGTACGATGCGGCGGTGCAGCGGATGGCCCGGGGGGCCGCGTGATGGCAAGACTGTCCAACCCGGCAGCGATCCGCTGCCGCGACCACTTGTCCGGCGACCTGTTCGTAGCAACCTTGCGAGGCGTTTTGTGAAGCAATACCGAACCGACATCGGCTGGAGCACGCCGGACTCGATCACCCTGTTCGGCCGCAGCTTGCCGGACGAGATCCTCGGCCATCTGAGCTTCGGCGACATGGCGTTCCTCGAGCTGACGGCGCGGACGCCGACGCCGGACGAGTCCCGCATGTTCAACGCCATGCTCGTCACGCTGGTCGAGCACGGGCTGACGCCGAGCACGCTGGTCGCGAGGCTCACCTACTTGGGCGCGCCGGAGGCGATGCAGGCCGCGGTGGCGGCCGGGTTGTGCGGGCTGGGGACAGTGTTCGTGGGCAGCGTCGAGGGCAGCGCGAAGATGCTGTATGACGCGCTGCCCGATCCCAGTGCGGAGGCCGACCTCGACGCGGTGGCCCGGTCGATCGTGGCCGGGTTTGCCTCGCGGAAGGCGATCGTTCCCGGGATCGGGCATCCGTTCCACAAGCCGATCGACCCGCGTACGCCGCGGCTGATCGCCATCGCGCAGGAGACCGGGTTCCACGGCCCGTACGTGCAGCTGATCCAGAAGGTCGCGGCCGAGGCGGGGCGCAGCCGCCAGCGCGATCTGCCGACGAACGCGACCGGGATACTCGGCGCGCTGTGCTGCGAGATGGGGTTCGATTGGAAGATTTGCCGCGGCCTCGGCGTGATGGCGCGGGCGGTGGGCCTGGTCGGGCACATCCTCGAGGAAAGCCGCAACCCGATCGCCGCCGATGTCTGGCTGCGCACCGAGGAGGAGGCGACGCGCCACTTCAAGCCGCCCCAGGAGGCCTGAACCCGGCCATGCACGGGGACGACACCGGCGCCCAGCTGGGTTGATGGGCATGGGCGTCCCCTACAGAGTGTCGGCGGTGCCGAGGATCACGGTCGCCTGGCTGGACAGCACGCCGCCATTGCCGTGCGCCAGCGCGAGCCGCGCATCCGGGACTTGTCGCTCGCCGGCCTGGCCGGCGATCTGCTGCACCGCTTCGACCACCGTGAACAGGCCGTACATACCGGGATGTACGCAGGACAGGCCGCCCCCATTGGTGTTCACCGCCAGCTCGCCGCCCGGCCCGATGCGGCCGCCGCTCACGAACCGCCCGCCTTCGCCCTTCGGGCAGAAGCCGAGGTCCTCGAGGAACAGGATCGTGTTGATGGTGAAGGCGTCGTACAGCTCCACCACGTCCATGTCTGCCGGGCCATAGCCGGCTTGCGCGAAGGCGCGCGGGCCGGAGCTGGCGGCGGCGGTCACGGTCAGGTCGGGCATCGCCGAGATGTTGGCATGGGTGGTGGCGGCGGCGGCGCCGAGCAGGTAGGCGGGTACCGCGGCATGATCGCGGGCGCGGTCGGCGCGGGTCATCACGATGGCAGCGGCGCCGTCCGTCACCAGGCAGCAGTCGCGTAGCCCAAGCGGCGACACGACCCGGCGGGCGGCCAGCACGTCCTCGACGCTGAGCGGCCCGTGCATGAAGGCGTCCGGGTTGCGGTTGGCCCATCCCCGCGCGGCGACCGCGACCTCGGCCAGCTGCTCCAGGCTGGTGCCGTATTCGTGCATGTGCCGCGCGGCCGCCAGTGCATAGGCGGTGACCGGCAGGAGCGGCTTGTAGCAGCCCTCGTAGGCGAGCGGCTTCTGCGCGCTGACCAGCTTGCCCGCGCCGCTCCGCTGGTTGCTGCCGTAGCACACCAGCGCCACGTCGCACTGGCCCGCCTCCAGCGCCAGCGCCGCCATCATCATGTGGGTGAGGAAGGCGGAGCCGCCGGTGCGGTTGTTGTCGGTGATGCGCGGCTCGATGCCGAGATATTCGCAGACCGAGAGGCCGGACAGGAAGTCCTGCGGCAGGCACACGAACAGCCCGTCGACATCGCGCGGCGCGAGGCCGGCCTGCGCGAGCGCGAGCAGGCCGGCCTGCGCGGCAAGGTCGATCGATTCGAGGCCGGGTGCCTCGCCCATGCCGAACGTGGCGGCGCCGACGACCGCGGTGGCGCCGCGCGGGAAGCGATCCTCCATCAGCCCTGCTCCGGCACGAACACGACGAGCGGGCTGCCGCCCTCTTGGACGATGCGGGCGCGGACCGTCATGCCGATCCGTACCGCGTCGGGCGCGATCCCCTCGATCCGGCTCATCATGCGCGGCCCCTCCTCAAGATCGATCAGCACGATGTTGTAGTTCGGCTCCGGCGGGCGGCGATGCACGACTGCGGTGGAGTAGACGCGGCCCCGGCCGCTGGCTTCGACCCATTCGAGCGCGGCCCCGGTCCCGGGCTCGGCGACCCGCGGATAGAAGACATGCCGGCCGCTCGCTGGCGCACGCTGGATCATGAAACGCCCCTCGCGCAGGAAGGCGAGGTATTGCTGTTCCGGTCCCATCATCAGCTCGCCATGTGCCCGCCGCCGTTGATCGAAAGATGCTGCCCAGTGATGTAGGAGGCGGCGTCCGACAGCAGGAAGGCGACCGGCTTGGCGACTTCCTCCGGCGTGCTCCAGCGGCCGAGCGGGATGCGGGCGAGATAGGTGTCGCGAAACTTTTCGCTCCGCACCACCTCGGTCATCGGCGTCTCCACCACGCCGAACGAGACCGTGTTCACCCTGATGCCGTAACGCGCCCATTCCAGCGCCGCGGCCATGGTCATGCCCAGCGCGCCCGCCTTGGCGCTGCTGTAATTGACCTGCCCGACCGTCCCCCGGCGGCCGGCGTCGGACGAGACGTTGACGATGGCAGCCCCGGTGCGCCCGGCCTTGGACTGCTCGATCATCTGCAGCCCGACCGCCTGCAGGCAGTGGAACGATCCGGTCAGGTGCACGTCGATCACCTGCTGCCACTGTTCGACCGTCATCTTGGCGATCATCGCGGGCCGGGTGATGCCGGCATTGTTCACCAGCCCGTCGATGCCTCCGAACTTGGCGCAGGACCGGCCGACCACGTCCTGCACGAAGCCGAGGTCGGTGACGCTGCCGGCGGCGGTGAACACCCGCGCACCACCGCCCTCTTCCGCGATCCCGCCGAGCCCGTCCGCGTTCATGTCGACCGCGGTGACGTTCGCGCCCAGGCGCAGGAACAGCCCGGCCAGCGCGCGGCCGATCCCCTGGCCCGCGCCGGTCACCATGATGTTCCTGCCCGAGAGATCGACGATGTTGTCCATGAGCAACCTATTCCCCTGAGTCGCCGTTAGATGATGTGCTCGTTCCGGGCCGCTTCGATGGCGGCCGCGTCGTACCCCGCCCATTCGCGCAGGATCTCGTCGGTGTGCTCGCCGGCGCAGGGCGGCGCCCGGACCGGATCGATCGGCGTCTCGGATAACTTCAGCGGCGACCCGGCCAGCCGAACAATGCGGCCGTCGCTGCGCTGCAACGACAGCATCATGCCGCGGGCCTCCAGCTGCGGATTATGTTCCAGGTCGCGGATCGCGTTGATCGGCCCCGCCGAGACCCGGGCAGCGTGCAGACGCGCGATCACGTCGGCCCGATCGAGCGCGGCGACGGCGTCGCCGACCGCGGCCTTGATCTCGGCCCGGTGCGCCACGCGGTCGCGCGAGCGCGCGAAACGCGGGTCGGTGGACCACTCCGGGTGCCC
>JAABUK010009229.1_pt1 | contig 13555 bp, 20 predicted proteins | sample 5559141 | NCBI WGS metagenome assembly JAABUK01 (sample SAMN10711869, study PRJNA513367) | rock metagenome | isolation source: Antarctica rocks | place: Antarctica: Victoria Land, Pudding Butte nord | collected 2016-01-03
GACCTCAATTCTCCCCACCCCCCACCCCACCCCTTCACCCTGCCTCTGCCTTACAATGGCCCCTGTATGATCCTGAGGTGAGCAAAGTCTCAGCAGCTCTGCCACTGGGCTTAGTGAACTGGCTCTCACAGCTTCTTCCCATTGTGTCTGCCTTCATCTTTCCACTTTATGACTGAGACTTCCTGACTTCCAGGCTGCTGCTAGTAATGGTTGATTAGGCCTCAAGGGCTTTGTGGGGGGGTGCAACATGCAGACATCATCAAACATGGCCTTCTCAGAATACCACTCTTGATCTGTAGATCAGCAGCTTTGTATAGCCCTTGTGGCTTGCTTGTGTGATGTTACAAGCCGAACCAGACCTTGATGTGAACCACATCCATGCTAATTTCCATCGCCCAGAATTCCAACACACCAGCTACATCATGGTATGGATTGTTGCACAGCAAGCGGCCACTAAACGATGCATCAACCCCGTTTGCAGTCATGTGCTTATGTGGCTAAAAAGCAGGCCAGACAGGAGGTCACCAGCAGAGCTACCTGGTAAGCTTACGATGTCCAAGACCAGTGCAATCAGTACTCAATCCAATCATGATCCTGCAAAGTTTCAGAAAGCTTGCTCGACAGGTTGGGCGGGAGAATCCTAGCGAGCTGAAGGCGCAGAAGCTAGCACGCAGTGTCACAAGGGGCTTAGTTGACAGAGATCTTAAACCAGATGTGGAGGAGAAGCGACAGATTGATGCAATTCTTCTCTACCCTCCCAACCGGTGTGTGCCATTCAATGGGACACCTTCTGCATGACATGCATGGAGTGATCAACCCATGTCCTGATGTCCTGCCCTGTTGTTGCAGCAAGCATTTTGCCGCAATTCAGGCACCTCCACATACCGCATCAATGACAATCATAGGCAGCAGAAGCCAAACTATATATGATGTACGGGCAATGCAAGACCATGCGCCATATGCAAAGGGTGGTGTATATACATACTGCAGGCCTCTGATATACAGGCAAACCAAAACCAACAGCAACATGCAAAGCCTAACATGCATTGCTGCAGGCCTCTTAATGTAGAGGAGAGAGCGCTGATGTGGCGCTTCCGCTACAGTCTCACCAGTGAGGCACGAGCATTGACTAAGTTCCTGAAGTGCGTGGACTGGGGTGATGCACAGGAGGCACGACAGGCTGCTGATCTCATGCAAGCTTGGGCCCCCATAGCCATTGCTGATGCCCTGGAGCTTCTGTCCCCTGACTTCTCCAATGAGCAGGTCAGTCTGCCTTCAGCTGTTGCCCTTTCTTCCTTCTGTTGTCTGCCTTTCGGTTCCTTCTCGAATCTGCAGTACTGATGCACATGCAAGATGGGCTGCTGTCCTTATGCAAGCCTGGAAGTTTGTGAGAAATATTAGTGTCAGTAGTAGTTTTTTTTGTTATATCATTATTATTATGATTATTATTGTTCTTATTATTATTTATATTATTGTTATTACTATTGTTATTATCATCATTATTATTATCATCATCATCATCATCATCATCATCATTATTATTATTAGTATTAGTATTATTGTTGTTGTTGTTGTTGTTGTTGTTGTTGTTGTTGTTGTTGTTGTTGTTATTGTTATTGTTACTATTACTATGCAGGTGAGGGGTCATGCAGTGGAGGTGCTGCAGCGCACAGAGGATGAGGAGCTGCTGTACTATCTGCTGCAGCTGGTGCAGGCTCTGCGCTATGAGTCCACCACTCACTCGCGCCTGTCCACCTTCCTGGTAGCCAGAGCCACCAACAACACAGTCATGGCCACCTTGCTGCATTGGTATGCTTGAATGATGTGCCTTGTAGCCAGAGCTACCAACATCACAGTCATGGCCACCTTGCTGCATTGGTATGCTTGATTGATATGCCTTGCATGGGCCTTTACTGACTCTGCTTATGGTGACGTGCTTTGTGAAGCATGCGTTGCAAGAGTATGTTTTGCCTGGCGTTTCACAGCACAGCATGCTTTGCTTAGTACCATTCAGGCAGGGCTGCTCCCAATGTTGTATGGATGTCGGCCTAGAAAAGTCTCAAATTTCATTGCGTGAAAGGGGCCTGGAGATCTGACTGCCACTAGCAGCGATCTCAATGCTCTGTCAGCAACAGTCTGATATTTAAATTGCACAAGCTTCAGTTCATGAGTCAACGATGCCCATCCTGACATATCAGCCAATTAGCAGTGACCCAGAAAGTCTGCCGCAAGCATGTCTGCAAACTTCACTAGCCTATCCCATCTGCTAGCTAAGTTGCAAGTGACATCTCCTCTGGTAGGCAAGCCTGCAACGAGCAGCAAACCACCCTCTAGGATGGTCACAAACAGCCATGTTGCTGGCAACTGCATCAAGTTTGCAGCTTGGTTTCAGCCTGTGTTCCCTGACAAGTGCCGTGATGCAGGTACCTGACTGATGCTGTGATGTAGCTTCCCGACAGATGCTGTGATGTAGCTTCCTGACAGTTGCTGTGATGTAGCTTCCTGACAGATGCTGTGATGTAGCTTCCTGACAGATGCTGTGATGCAGCTTCCTGACACATGCTGTGATGTAGCTTCCCGACAGATGCTATGATGCAGGTACCTTTACACAGAGCTGTCAGACCCCTCTTTTGGAGACAGGGCCAGTGCAATTTTAGGGAGGGTGAGGGAAGCAGACCCAGGCAGTGAGGCTATGGCAGCCCTGGCCCTACAAGGCCAGATGATGGCACAGCTGAGCTACATTGTAGACCAACTCAAGGCATGCACCATGCGTGACACTCAGTGTGCTGTGCAGCGCGTCATGCAGCAGTAGCTTCAGCACAGTTGATTTCACGGAAGGGTGACTCAAGCAAGTGTGCTCAGCAGTTGCTACTGTTGCTTCTATTGCAACACTGACATGCCAGGCTTGACTTCCAGATCAAGAAGGCTACATATGATGCATTATCATGAAAGGGCCCTGCATTGCGTTTCATATCCCCATTCTGATGCCCATCTCAGCTGTTGCTGCTGCTGCTGATGATGTTGCTGGCACACAAGTTGAAGTTTGAGTCAGCTGTGTGTTGGACACACCTGTGCTTGCAAGCCAGGATGTCTGATGAGACACAGCTGGCTCCACACCCCAGACTGTAAGGTATTCAATGGAATCAATGTTGGGGTGCAGACAGTGCGGGGGGGCGCAGCCCGCAAGACAGAGAGGCTGCGAGATATGGTGAGTGAGGCAGGGCAGTGTGGGGAGCTGATGAGCCTGCAAGTGCCCCTGCCCCTGGATCCCACCGTCCTGCTCAATGGCATCATCCCTGCTTCTTGCTCGGTCTTCAAGTCAGCCATGGCACCTATCAGACTCACATTCAGAGTTGCTGGTGAGACTTGCTGTCCTTCTGCTGACAGTACAGAGATGACTGTTGCTTCAGGATATAGTACTGTGACAATGACCCTAAAGTGAATGAACATCTCATTGTTTTCAGAACAGATCGCTTCCGCGAACAGCCGCTAACTGCTGATTGTACATATGCCCACTGCACATTCCAGCTTGCATACCTCTGCTGCTTGTGCCAGGCTTTGTGCAAGCAAGCTGGTGCAAGAGCAGCAAGAAAGGGAAAAGAACGCAGTGCAACATGGTGTCTGTGTGATTGCATAGAAAGGCTTGTAACCTGGGAATCATCCACAAAAGCTGTATGCTTCTGGGGTTTTGTGTATGTGTGCAGCGCCTCACATGTTGCATGCACATGGCCAATCAAGCATGTATCAAGGCATCAGGGATGCTGACAGAAGGCCTTTCTGGTGGGACAGCATTGGTTGTGTGCATCTAGCAAATACATTCAAACCATAACGTTGGTTGTGCTGACTTTAGGTCTTGGGAATCAGCATGGGGTGGAGGTGGGGTCATCCTATGCAGCTGCTGCCCTCCCGGGGGCCCCACAGGGGTCTGCGCCTCCCATAAGCACAGCCAATCAGGTCCCTGCAGGTCAGCAATCATTCATACATGCAGAACCTTCACAACACGCACCATGTCTGTAGTCACTTGTATGTATTGCCTCCTATAATGTTAGTCATGCAGACTTGGGCAAGTTTTGTTTTTCAATACAGTTTCGCAAGAATAGCCTTTGCTGATTCTGCTCAAATCTGATGGCCACAGTTCACAGAAAGTCTCTGAGGTACGTCCATAAAGTCCGCCAACCTGTAGAAGGCTGTGCAGGTGGGCAAACCCTATCAGGGTTTTCAAGCAACCCATAGTTGCCTGGCCCAAAGCTTAAACCGTCAAACATACATAGCCTACTCTGCAGTACCAAGTAATTATACCTTTCTCGGCCTTTTGGCTAAGATCAAGTGTAGTATCTGTTCTTTAGAGTTTGATAACTCTAATGGGGGACATTGTCCCCCTTGTTATCTAACCTATTTTTCTGGGGGCCTTCCCAACAGTGATGCTTGCATTGCTGGGCTGGCAGCTTGGCCATGGCACTGCACTATAGCCTTGGCCGAGCACCCTCTCAATAAACACATCACCTCCACAACTAGATCAGATCTTCAAGTCAGTCACACAAACCAACTCTGCCAATCCATGACATGCCATGATCTGACAGACTGAATGTCAAATGATGCCATCCTTGCCCTGACACACCTATCTCCATCATGCCATCAGCATGGTTTCATAGTATCAAGATTAATCAGCCAGTCTCAGCTGTGACAGCACATACTATGCGCCAAAGGCACCTCTGCATGGTACATGATTTCACCCCTTCTTTATGCTGTGTCATGATGAAAGCAACACACCATCATCGGCTGTGCGGCTGCGCCACAATATCCCTTATGGCGTTTCTGTCAGCAACAGCATCAAGTGTGAGGCATATGTCCTTACCATACTCAACCTCAGAAGCCAGCCACTCTGTGTCTGTCACAGTCACTTGCTGAGAGTGTGTAGTCAGCATCATCATCAAACCCAATGTGATGTGCAGCAGTCGAGGTGCGACGGGCAGTCATTTACAAGAAAGGGGATGACCTACGGCAGGACCAACTGGTTGTGCAGATGATCAGCCTCATGGACCGTCTGCTGAAGCGTGAAGCTCTGGATTTGCGGCTCACTCCTTACAAGTCAGTCACTCCCACTCCCTGGGCACATGTGCATGCCCTTGTCGCATCCAGCCTAAGTAGCCTAATGTCATTAGCATGCAAATCTAATGTCATTAGCATGCAAATCTTGACTAAACCAATGTATTTGCTGAAACCTCTTGTCATGCTCACTTGAGCTGTATGCTATGTGTCTCAATTTATGCATACCATCTTTGCGAGAGGGTCATGGTATTCTCCTCTGCATAGTTCTGATGTTAAGAAACAGATGTAGCTGAAGTTGCATGCTACAGTTGCAGATTGCATGCAGCTCAATGTGTCGTGAACATGCGCCCGGTGAGTCCTTTGCAACTCTCACATGATCTGAGTTGTTGCACCTGTGTATGCATTTGCTTTGCTGACAGCCGACACTGAGCATACAGAAGCATGACAATATCACAGTGGTGACAAGGAGTCAGCTTTGTGCTCACAACAACATCAAGCGAATGTGGCTTGTGAACAGGGTGCTTGCAACGTCCAGCACAGATGGTCTGATAGAGCTCATTCCTTCCATGGCTTTGGAGAAGATCCTGCATGACTCACCTTTCCGCAGCATCAACAAGTACCTTGCACACTATCATCCAGACCCTTCAGGTTGGTGTTACTCCAGTCTATCACAAAGTTGGCACATGTAACCATCTAACCTGCCTGCCTGTTGCATACCAGTCACTTAATGTTACCAACCTGTTGCACGTATTCCCTGTGGAGCGCCTGGCATGGTACTGTTCAGTGCTCTCTTGCTCTGTGTCTTCATATCAGGGTTATGAATGCACTGACCTATGCTTTTCTTGAGTTCATCTACAAGACTCGGGCCCCAGAGCTAAAATACAGTGTGGGCAAAAAGGAGCTGGGTGCATGTACTGTCAGTTGAGAATGAAGGCTGATGTAGTAAAATTGCTTGTGAAGAGCTTAAGGAGGATACTTCTTGTGCTGATATTATAAGCATTGTATAGGAGTTACTGCATCTGCCACCGAGAATTAGTGCTAGATCCATGCAAAGACTTGTTTTGAGTCAACACTGGGAAAACATGACTGCATAATCAAAGCAAGAAAGGAGCTTTTGAGAGCTCAGCTGTGTGTACTGTGTAGCAGCATGCCTCTTGAGGGTGCGGTTGCATGGACTTGTCAGGCAGACTGTCTGACCGTGCACCCTTGGTTCTCAGGGCCTTTTGGGTTGAAGGCGGAGGTTGTAGACACGTTTGTGAAGAGCTCGGCGGGGTATTGTGTGATGACGTACATTTTGGGGATGGAGTTGCATGGATGTATGAGGCAGATTGTGTGACTATGTCATAGGGCCTTTTGGGCTGAAGGCAGAGGTTGTAGACACGTTTGTGAAGAGCTCAGCGGGGTATTGTGTGATGACGTACATCTTGGGGGTGGGGGACCGCCACCTGGACAACCTCATGCTGGCCCCAGATGGCCGCCTCTTCCACATTGACTTTGGCTACATCCTGGGTGAGCTGTTAATAAGAATAACAATGATTTACAGGAGTTCCAGCTAATCGTTCTTGCCAGGTACCTGATGGGTGAGCTGTTGCCTGAGAACAACTGTAGAACAAGCAATGGTCGACAGCAACAGCCATTGACTTTGGCTACATCCTAGGTGAGTTTTCGCCTGAATACAACTGTGGAACAAGCAATGGATGACATTAAACAGCAATTGACTTTGGCTGCATGCTAGGTACCCTGTTGCCTGAGTGCAGTTGTGGAACAAGCAATGGTTGGCAGCAACAGCAGTTGATTTGGGTCAAATTCTGGGTTACCTGTTGCCTGAGTACAAAAGCAATGGTTAGCAGCCACAGCAGTGGTCATGAGTGCATTTGCTCTGATGTCATGTACTGCAGTGTACTGCAGTGTACTGCAGTGTATGCCTTGCTAGGACGAGATCCTAAGGCATGTCTGCTGCCTGTGAACAACAGGGGCTGACCAATGACCACCTATGCCTTTTCATGACGTGATCTGTCACTGTACTTTGCAAATGAAAATGTTTTGTCTTTGCAGGCTGCAACTTCGAGATTAGACTTTGCTTATGCATGCTGTTGTATGCGCCAACAGCGCACACTCATGAGTCCAGAAGTAACTAGTGGGACTGATTGCCCTGTCTGCCAGTGGCCTTCCCATGCTGTGGGCTCCTCTTGAAAGGCAGAAAGCAGAACTCGCTGCCTTTTGCAGGGCGGGATCCCAAGGCCTTCCCGCCCCCCATGAAGCTGTGTGCCCCTATGGTAGAGGCAATGGGGGGCAGTGACAGCCCTTACTACCGCCACTTCCGGACCTACTGCTGTGAAGCGTACAACATCTTACGCAAGAGCGCAACCCTCATACTGTCATTGTTTCACCTCATGGCCGGGGCTGCCATTCCTGATGTGCGCCAGGACCCTGAAAAGGCCATGCTCAAGCTACAGGTGAAACATGGCTGTCGTGTTCAGTCAATGTCCTGATCAGTAACAGGAACAGGAACTGCGTGCTACAACTCTCTCTCAACCTTTCTGGCAACATTCTGACATTGTCTAATGACATAATGCTGATGTTTCCTGCATTGGCTGGCAGTCAGATGCATGCCTGACACTCTGATTTGCCAGCAGCAAGGCAGCGCTGAGTGTGCATTGTGGAAGCATTCAGTTGATTGAGGTGCATGTCTGGGTCTCGCAGGAGAAGCTGCGGCTGGACATGAGTGATGAAGATGCCGTCGAATGGATGCAGCAGCTGCTGAACGATTCCGCGACTGCTCTCATGCCGCAAATCACTGATAGAACGCACAGATGGGCCACCTACTGGCTGCGATAGTTGCCTGTCCTGCCCTGCTATGTTTTCTCCTGAGATGCTGCCATGCATCCTCATTGTATTGAGGCATTGCTCCAGGCAGACACATGCATATGCAATCCAGGCATAGGCAAAGTGTGTCACAGCCATCTGGATGGCAACACATGCCATGTACTGCTGTGAATCTGATCATTGTTGCAGCAAACCTTTTAAGTATGTTGTACTGCGCGTTGCCCGCAAGATGACGCTCAAGATGAGTGAAAACGTGTTGTTGACTTGCATTGCACATTTCAAGTACACAATGCAAAAAGTGTGAGCAGGCAGCATCAGCAGCAGAGGCCTTTCAGGGGCTTGTAAAAAGACTTCAACATTGCGAGAAAACTATGCTGCCCAGTGTCAAGGGATACAACAGTCCCTGCATGGAATGCTGCCAGTGTCATCTCTATGTGTACTTGATATTGTGCCACAAAGCAGACTTGTATAGGACTTGCCTTAGTGCCCACGCTTAGCCTAAAACCAAACATACCCCTCAATTTGTTGTACTAGCTGATTCTACCTAGTTGGATCAAGCACCACACTGATCAACTCTCATTTGAGGCTCTGCTCTTGCTTTGTGGTTGTTGGTTGTAAAAGAAGGCCTAAAAGTTATCTTTAGCTTTTCTCACGGCAGCAAAGGCGTCTACAGTAGAAGCACCTTCTGGCACACCTGCATGCATCACACACTCTTTGATAACTTATGGCGCAGCTTTGAGTCATGCAGAGTTGCAGCAGAACATTATTGCACAAGATGCCATGACATACATCGTCGTAACTGTTAGATTGTTGTATGTTATGGCGTCTGCTACAGGACAGCGTGAAAACCCAAACAAGAGCTTAAAATAGCATGTACGGGCATTTGTCTGGTGGCATTTGGCATGCAACTTACGCAGGTTCTTGCGTATGGCGGGATCGTCTGGTCTCAGGAATGGGTTGGTATCTAGCTCCTCTTGCAATGTGCTGGGGATTGTAGGAATACCCTGCACATCAATACGCAATGTGCATCTCTGTTGCATGCTTACATGCATGACATTGGCAAAAAAAAATCACACCAAATATGACACACCAAATGAGCACTGTCATACCAACTGATTACTGTTATACCAATCGAGTACTGTCTTACCAGAAGGGTGTAGGCCAGCAATATGCACAGGGCACATCTAGCACAGCAAGACGTGCAGGGCAAGGGCTTTCTGGGAACATCTTTTCTGAGTTTGACACATGTCTGAGACAAGACATAGGTCTGAGGTGAGACCTAAAACATCTCCACATTGTAGAAACGCGGTTTTACTGTCCCCAGACGTTTCTGAGGTTAGATTTCCAGTGTAGGGATGACGTTTCTAGATTACAAAAGACGTTTTGGGATTGCAAAGAGCATAAAAGGCAAGGCCCCACCTGCTTGCGCAGGTCATTGATAAGGGCAGCTCGCTTCTGGAGGGCCTGGTTGTCAGGGTCTATGCTGAGAGCAAACTTGGCATTGCTCTGTGTGTACTCATGAGCACAGAAGACTTTAGTCGCTGGAGGCAGGGGCTTCAACTTTGATAAAGACGTCCACATCTGCTGTGCATTGCCTTCAAACATGCGCCCGCATCCCAGAGCAAACAGTGTGTCACCTGGAAAGACAGAGACTGTTGCATGAGCACTGTCTACAGCTTGATGCATGTTGGCTGGCAAACCGGCAGGATAGGTCACAGCTTGTGCTGATATGCTGCACCAGTGTCCATGATATCAACGTTGTATAGGATCATTGCAAGTCAGCCAGTGTGACTCCGAGGGCCTACAAGCAAACGCCACAATGTCTCCAAACAACAACAAAACAGGTCACCCAACCAGCAGGCTGACCGCTGGAGCATAAATGGCAAGCATTCCACACAGCGCCACCTGATATGCATAGCACTAAAAAGGCAGCAGCCCTCTCGATATGCAAGCTTAGGCGTGCTGACAGCACTCAGCTCACGCATGCATGCAGACAAGAATTGGCACCTGGGAACAAAGCTTGTACTTGTGGGAACCACAGAGTGATGTGACCTCTGGTGTGTCCAGGGGTATCAAAGACCTGCATTTCCAGGTCTCCAAACTGCCATGACTCCCCATCAGCCAAGGCAGTGTCAATGCCGGGAATGCGTCCCTTGTCTGCTTTTGGACCAACAATTGTGCAGTGAAACTTGTTTTTGAGCTCCTCGTTACCACCAGTGTGGTCCCAGTGATGATGAGTGTTCAAGATGTAGTCCAGCTTGAGACCCCTGCACGAAGGCAGGTGATGTGGATGCTGATCATCATGGCAAAGCTGACTGCAGGAAAAGCTTTGCTTGGCTGTAGTTATTGTGCTTGCAGATTCCCACGTAAACGTGTGATTGTGACACGTTACCTTTCTTGGATTGCTGAGGCTACTGGCTTGAACTCGGAGGGGTCAACAACTGCCACTTTGCCAGACTTTTTCTCTTGTAGAAGCCAGACATAGTTGTCCTGATGCATTGGTATTTCGAGTCAGCACCAGCTTGTTCGTGAGAAACTTAAGTGGACGAGCAGGTCTTATCTCTGTCATCTTACCGACAGGCAAGGGATTCGTTGCACCTCCAAGTTTCCAACCGTGATGGGATTGCTTTCTGACATTGCTGTCGCCATGCACACACTTGCAGACGTTCCTGCGCTCCTGATATGCCCTGACGAATGCTTGGTACTTACAGCCCTGCTATTCCACCAACTCTTTGACCAAATCGCACAGGCAGTCACGCCGAAGATAAAAAGTAGCTTCTTTTGCATACCTTACAACCAAATTAGTATTCTGAACACCGCTGTGAAGTGCAGGAAGGCGAGCTGCGAAGACAGCACGAGTCGATTCAACGTGGATACGTTGCACATGCATACATGCATATAGTAGCGAGAGCGAAGTACTGGTGAAGCAGAATCACCTGTAACCAGTCTGGCAGCAGAAGGACGAACTGTTCTGCAAGCTGGAAGAAGTAGTCGTTGCACCACGTTCAAGGGCATTTTTGGTACTGATCAGATGCATGCCACTAAGGATGACACATATGTTACTTGAGTTCTGAATGGTTCCGGAGCAGCTGGTTGCTTTCGTTATTTTTGCCACTGTACTCATCCCGCTTTTTCGTCGTGCCCACACATACCGCACTTTTGGCAGGAAGGCGACCGTTACTTGATGAACAAATGATGACGGCTAAATGAGGGCTTACAGAGCAGACCAATTCCTTGTTAGAAAGTGCGTGCTGTACTCATAAGCCTTTCTATCAAATCTAGCCAACTTCAGTATTGCATCTTTTATGTAATGTTCCCCATGTGGCTGCTATCAGCACTGCATACCATTGTCAAAAGTCGTTGAGACTCACCCAGGACCCACAACATGGTTCATCGGTTTGGCAATCCTCACAAATGCTTTATTCTCTCATCGCAGTCCAATGTCGCACAATGTAGACTGTCAGCACACCAAATACAACATCACAATAGAGCAAATACCTGGACTGGGTAAAAGATGCAAGGGGGCCACTAGAAAAAGGAATGAACATAAAGTTCAACTGACATTCTGGAATGACTCTGCTATGACATACTATAGGGTCAGCTACATATGTTCAGATGATTCATTCTGTGCCTGAGAGCACTCACTGGCTCGGGGCCTCTGTACCAAGCTCTGAGTAGGATTCTCATTGTGCAAGACATCTCTGCCAACCATTCCATTCGTTGATTGCCTCAGCTGCTGCTGTCTGCAACCTTCACTGCACCATTCAATGGCAGCCCCTTCTTGTAGCGTACCCCACATGCATTGCACAGTGTTCGTGGCCCCTCTGGACCACAGCGCCACTGTGGGGTCTGATGTGCACCGCAATTCTTGCAGACCATACGTCTTGGACGCCGATTAGCACCTGCACAAAGATGTGGATGTCCGTGAGGTGGACCAAAATGACACGCAGTTTAGCATTGAAGCTTACAACAGGTCAGCACGGCTGCCTCCTGATGCGGAGCAGGATTACAGCAACATGGTCATTTGGACACAAACTGAAGACCAGGCCTGCGTAGTCTCAATGAACGATAGTATTGTGACATTCCCTGAGCATGTTGTGTTGACCTTAGATGAGCTGGGCAGGGCAGCAGGTGGAAGTATTGCAAGATCTACACCTGCCACAGCTTGACATGCCATGTAGCTGCTAGCAGAAACAGCCCTCCCTTCCATGCTGCATGACTGTGCACTTTTGCTACAAACCTTGAATGCAATTGCAACAATGCATGCTGTGCTGATAGCTGGTGCACCAGCCACAGCAGAGGTCTCACCTCTTTTGCCTTTGACAACCCTGCGACGTTTGATGTTGAGGCCCCCACTGTCGCTGCCGGACAGCTCATCACTATCGCTCAAGCTGGCATCAGTGTCAGGCGGGCTGGTGACGTTGGATGCAGGCGTGGACATGCGGCTGTTGGAAACTGCCTGGCTGCTGCTTGCACCTCCTTGAGTGCGTCTGCCAGCTGTCGTTCCCACAGCTGCTGTTGTTGCAGCACTGCCTATGCTGCCCTGAGTAAAAGACAGAGCGCGCCTCGGGGCTGGTTTGGGTTGTCTGGGCTGGGAAGCAGGACCTGTGAAAGAGGAGAAGTCCCTTTTGAGCCCAGACAAGTCCAGATCTTGCAGATCTTCCAGCTTGATTTGCTGATGACTGGCAGCAGCATGACCGGCAGCAGCATGACCTGAGCTGTGGCGTGCCTGCATAGCACTGCTAGGACCGGCTCTGCGGCTGACAGGACTGGGCCACTGTTGCATGTCAGATGGCATCTGCTGGGTTGACAGCCTACTGACTGGCTGCTGGACGTTTGCTCGACCTGGGAAGCTCAGCTGTTGAGGCTGATGACCAGGCAGCTGATGCACATGCTGCTGATGCTGCCGATCTTGCAGCTGAGGAGGCAACAACTGCGAGAGCTGATAGTGACGCAGCTGTTGCTGCTGCTGCTGCTGCTGTGTCTGTAAGGACGGTGATTCCTCAGGAAAGAAAGACCGGTATGCGGAAGGAAGACTATCCTGCTGCATGACACCTCGCCTGTGATGGGAGAACTGGTTCTGAGAGGGCTGAGCTGACTCAGACTCAGCTTGCTGATGCCGACCTGAGTCAACATCATCAAAGACACTTGCCAAGATGCTTTGTACAGCAGAAGACGGCAGAGCAGCTCGTGGCTGCAGGTTTGCAGGCATGTAGTTGATTTGACCTTGGCCGCTGTGCTGAGAAATATGTGCCCGTGAGGGACTATTGCTCTGAAGCAGCTGTTCTGCAGCCTGTGCAGATGCACTGATGTCATAGCTTGGGGCGACTTGCGCACTAAGCACAGGCATGCAGCAGGCACTGCTGTTACTGCTGCTGCTGAAAGTCACTGGCATTTGACAATTTGGAGCCTCGGTGGAAGGACCATCGGCAGCTTCTGCTGCTGCTGGAGAGTCTCTCTCAGTCGCTAGTCTGGCAGAATCTGTAAAAGCCAGCCGTGCCGCAGCAAATTGTCTCATCTGCCCATTAGACCCTGGTCTCTGCAACGGAATTTGAGACAGTCAGACCTTGCGTTCGGGTGTACTTGGAAGAACACATCCACCTCTGAGCATACCTTAAACGAGCTTTGCTCCTCGACTTTGCCCTGAGTCGGACTATCGCTGCTCATGTCTTCAGAATTC